>ENA-UOOI01001208-UOOI01001208.1-fermentation-metagenome-genome-assembly--contig:-NODE-1208-length-28156-cov-13.808477_pt1 | contig 28156 bp, 24 predicted proteins | sample MGYA00245779_ERZ724027 | MGnify/ENA primary metagenome ERZ724027 (study PRJEB28704, sample SAMN03018318) | fermentation metagenome | biome: anthropogenic terrestrial biome; feature: soil...
GAGTGGTAGTTATAATAGATGCAGGATGAGTTAAAGGATGAACATAATAATTTGCATTATTTTCAATTCTAGATAATTTTATTTTTTCTGCCGTGGTATAATTATTCTCAGATAATCCTTCAATACCACTTATAGCACTTTCAATTGAGGTTGTAACATAATTTATAGTCTTTTGAGATGAGTATACTTTTGAATAAGATGGTTCAGTATCATCAATCTGTGCACCAGCAACAACTGTACCACCTCCACCTTCACCACCGCCTCCTCCATTATTAACTTTCAAAGCGAGAGCGTAGTCAAGATCTGCTTCGGTAATAGGATCAACTTTTAATCTTACACTTGAAGTTGATGCCTTACTATTTATCTTATTTTTTAAATTAGCTGTTAAATCATCTTCTGCTATAAGTTCACTTTTTTTTCTAAAACTATTTATATTAGCATTAAAATCAGCTAAAGTAGCAACAGTAGTATCCTTTGCATCAATTGCTAATAAAGCACTAGCCTTTGCCTGTTCTGCATAAAATTCACTTCGATCTGCCTGAGCATAAGCGATGTCAGCATAATTACTTGAACTAAGAGCATTTGCACTTGACATTTGAGCATCACTGGATGCACTTTCAGCACTTTCTTTTGCTTGTTTAGCCGCTTCTTGTGCTGCTAATGATTGTTCAAGTGTTTCATCCGTAGTATCTAGAATATACTTCCATTGTTCATCTATTTCTTCAAAACGCCCGTTCATAGTATCCAAGGTTTCATTTGCGGTATCTATGGCTTTCTGAATAATTGGAAGTAATTCATTAGCATCAGCAATTATTTCTTCAACTCTAACTAGAGCATTAACCAAAACTGAAAATTCATTAGATGATATTATTGTTTTTTCATCAATCGCCGCAGGAGCAACATAAATATAAAAAGTAGCAGTAGATAAATTATGATAATCTATATGACCATCTTCACCAGTAATAAATTCATAAAATTCTATATCAATTGTTACTTTTCCAGAAGTTGATAGCATTTGCTGGGTTAATGTTAGATAAACAACATTATTCGTTATGTCAGCTTTTTCCATTTCAATATAGCCGCCCTTTTTATCTCTCTTAGAATAACGAATTCTAGCTTTTGTACCTTCCTGTAATACAATAGGTTCATCATTATCTGTTATAGTGACTTCAACCTTTCGTGTTTCTTGGTCATATTGTTTTGCATATATATATACATATTCATTTTTCTTATGAATATCAATTGTAATTTTATCGTTGGCATTAATCATCTAAATATCACCACACTTTCCTTAAATAAAACATCGCTTTTATTCGCCTATAATACTTGCCAAACCAAACAAAACTTCATTTGAAATATTATCTATTTTCGATAGTTCATCAATAGTAAAATGTAATAATTCAACTTCATCCTCTACATTCAATAATTCAGTCTTTTGCTTGTTATACTCACTAATAGACTTTGGTACAATTCTGTATGTATTATCCTCAAACACTTTAATATTACCTTCATCATCTTTAATAGCATATTGTGTTAATAGATTATAATTACATTCAGTAAATGTCTCTAACAAATTCTCAAGATTCCTAATATTTTTAACAATTTTTACTCTTACCTTAATATCATTGATATCAATCTTTAATAATTCCTTACATGCATCCAAAATGTTTAAAGCTTCACTATATTTAATCTTCATAATTATAAAATTCCTTTCTATTTGTTATAGTGAACTACCGCCAAGCTAAAGACTTGTCGGCTTCTTAGTCAATATCGCCATTGCGACAAGTTTACCTAAGCTATCCTCGTAGTTCCTACGATTCTATTTCTCAAACCTTCATTTAGTATGTTTATTGCTGCATTTATATCTCTTTCATGATGAGTGCCACATTCTGAACAAGTCCATTCTCTTATTGATAATGATTTCTTACCATCCTTATGTCCACAACAAGAACAGATTTGACTTGAAGGATACCAAGTGTCAATTCGCAAAATTTCTCGTCCATACCAATTAGCTTTATATTCTAGTTGCCGTACAAATTCTGACCATGATACATCTGCCACAGATTTTGCTAATTTGTGATTTTTCATCATATTCTTTATTTTGAGTGTCTCTAAAGCGATTACTTGATTTTCGTCAATCAGCCTTTTTGACAGTTTATTTAAGAAGTCTTTTCTTTGATTGGCAATCTTTTCATGTTGTTTTGCTACTTTTATTCTTGCCTTTTTTCTGTTACTACTTCCTTTTTTAGTCCTCGACAAATCCTTTTGCAATTTTCTAAGTGTGTCTTCTGACTTTCTTAGAAATTTTGGATTCTCAATCATTTCTCCATCTGAGGTTATTGCAAACTCTTTTATTCCAAGATCAATTCCAATCATGTTGTTTGATTGTTTTATTTCTTTTTCATTATCGCAATCAACCAAAACAGAAACAAAATATTTACCGGATGGAACTTTTGATACGGTAACTGATTTTATAAGTCCATCAAATTCCCTATGTTTCTTAACTTTAACTAATCCAATCTTTGGTAATTTAATATATTTATCTGATACATAAATATTACCACCTTGATTATTAGTAGTGTAAGAGTAGTGATTATTTTTCTTACTTTTGAATTTTGGAAATCCTACATCTGGTCTTTTGAAAAAGTTATTATAAGCCGTTTGTAAGTTCATTTGAGCATTAGCTAAAGCAAGAGAATCTACTTCTTTTAACCACTCAAATTCTTTCTTATATTGAGCGGGAGTATTATTTAGTTTCTGCTTTGTTTCTTTGTAATACTCGATTTTATCAGAAAGCATACGATTATAAATGAATCGTACACATCCAAAAGTTTTTGCAAAATATTCTTGTTGTTCTTTATTAGGATAAAGTCTATATTTGTATGCTACTAGCATTTATAATCACCTCACTTTCTATTGATAATTATATCATAGTGATATCACCTTGTCAACTAAAATATTATATGATATAATACTTTTGGAGGTGAAATTTATGATATCTGATAACAATACTAGAGTACTTGTTACCATGCCGAAAGAAACAAAAGAAAGACTTGAAAAGTTAGCAAAGGAAGATAATAGAAGTGTAAATAATTTAATTTTAACTGTTATCAACAAATATATTAATAATCAGCCTTGATTTTCTATGTATCGTTTTAACGTTTCACTACTAACCTCTCCAATGCTTGAACAGAAATATCCATCAGTCCAAAATGTGTTTTCTTTCCAAAATTGTTTCTTTAATTCATTTCGATGACGACCATATATAATTTGTGTTGATTGTTGTTTTAAGACTCTAACTATCATCAATGGAGATAGTTTTGGTTCACTTTCAATCATCATGTGTATATGGTCTTTATCTACTTCAATTTCTAAAATACCAAAGTCATATCTGTATGATATATCTTTCATTATTTGTTTTATTTCTTCTCCATATTTTATAAGAAGTTTCTTACGATATTTACATACAAATATTATATGATATTTTATGTTATATTTACTATGATTTTTACTTTTGTAGTTGCTCATATTTTACGTATTCATCCACTAAGCTGAAGACTTAGCGGATTTCTACTCCTTTATTTTAAATACGACAATTTTAATTATAAATGTCTTTCAATTTACAATATTGTTTTTTTATTGTTGATTTTTAGTTATAATTGTGGTATAATTTGGTATATAACATCATACCAACGTTCACTATCTATTACACAAAGGAGGAGAACCAATGAAAATAGTAAATAAATTAAAAATTGCATTAGTACTCGTATTAGCAATAGTTTTTACAGCATATACCGGTAGCTCCATAGCATATGCAAAATCAAAAAAGAGTAACATTAAATTAAGCCTCACTGAATTAACAATTGAAGAAAAAGTAATTTGTTATGACGTACAATTATTAAAAGATGATAAGCCTATAAAATCTGATATGAAATGGAGATCTAGTGATAAATCTGTCGCAACAGTAAATAATTATGGAAGAATTACTGGCAAATCCGCAGGAGAAGCAACAATTACAGCAACTTATCAAAAAAAGAAATATAAATGTAACGTAACTGTAATACCTGAACAAGTAGGAAGTATTACAGGTGGAGTAACATATATTGACACTAATAACGAAAATAAAGTAAATCCTTGTACAGTAGATTTATTATTAATCCCTAAAGATAAAGAACAACCTATATATGAATTAAAAGAATTAAAAAATATATTAATTGAAAATGAAGATCCAAAAACTTTTTATAAACAATCATCTTTTTATTACGAAGGTAATAATAACATATCCACTTATGGATTTAATAAAGTACGTAATGGCGAGTATCTTCTTGTAATGATTGCTGAATATATAGACAGTGACGATGCAATATATAACATGATCAACGATGATGATTTGGTTAAGTATTTTGGTAATGAAAATACAAAAACCCTTAGTCAAATTATTGGCAACAAAAAATATGTTAAATTTGATGTAGAAGTAACAACAGGTTGCAAACTTGTATATGATTATAATTTTGAATAGTTTATATAAAAGGAACTGAAAATATCCAGTTCCTTTTATTTTTAAAGTTTACCGACCACTTATTTAATCTGTGCCACCTTGACTTTGACCTTCAGAAAGCCCCTTAGCATAACCTTCACTATAACCTCTACTATAGCCGTCTCTTTCACCAGAATTATACCCTCTACTATAGTCCCCTGCATGTAACGATTCACCATATGATTTGCCTTGATTATAATAAGTAGTCTTAGCCGAGTCCAACTCTGCTTTAGTTGCATAATTTTGAGCTTTTACCCATGTTTGTGTTGCTACTAAGTCATCTCCCATTGTAATATTACCGGAAGATGAAAAAGTATTGGTTGTAATTTTTCCACCTACACTTAAATTCCCAGACACAGTTTCATTACCAGTAACACTAGAATTACCTTTAACTCCTAAATCACATGTAACATCTAAATTACCATTTAGCTCTATAGGCAATTTGAAATTAAATTTATCTGGACTCATAATAAATGCTTTATTATTATCCGATCCAATATAGAATGCAAGTTCGTCTAATCCATAAATATGTGTGTTTTGAGGATCGTTTTCCTGTCCAACAACTACATTATCATTGGGAGAAAAATTAACTAAATTATGAGGAATACCGTTTGTACTATATCCACGTATTGGACTACCGTTTTTCAAGTTTATACCAGTTGAAGTTACCAATCCATCATTAGCTATTCTAAAGTTTTTTGTATAAAATGTAAATGTTTTATTCTTACCGGTAAAATCTTGATCTTTATAGTTGAATTTAACTGATCCATCTAGTGCGTTTAATCCAAAACGTGCATATCCATCTGATCTAAGGTGTATAATGGTATCTTTCATTCCAGTACTAGGATTTATTTCAGGTGAAAGTCCTAAGTCAATAGCACCATATTGATCATTTATATAAGTATGATCAGAACTTATCCTAATATATTTAGTATCTTTACCTGCCCACAAAACATTATTATCCATAATAAATCCTGCAATATCACCGGATTCAGCGTGAATATGACCATCTGCACTTACTGTAAAAGTTCCATTACCATTATTAATAGTTAGACCAATAGCATTTGTTAATGTAATACTACTAGCGGTAATATGCCCTTTAAAATTTGCATCACCATTGGAATCGAGGAATATAACTTTATCACTTTTATTATAAATACTAAATCCTTCTATAGGATCGAGAACTATTTTGTTATTTCCTCTTGTAATTGTAAAATTAGCATCAATCAATAAAGCACCATTTTTATCTACAATAAATGTATTATTGGCATTCTTTATAGTTAAAGATTCAGATGCAACAATGTTACTAATAATTGCTTCACCTATAAATCCATAAAATGTTTCACCTGCTTCAGTAGTAAATTGTCCTATACCAGTTTTAGCAGACTTAAAACCATCATCAGAGAATAACAATATATTGTTAGTCCACCACGCTTGTTTATCGTCATATTTATTTTGATCTGGTAACCATTTGCGCATATGTAAACCATAGGTATCAAAATACATATCTTGATTGTCATTGGATTGTATAGCATTAACTGTGGCATTTAAAGTGCTAGTTATAAATTCTTGAACAGGAGAAGTTAACTTAGATGCTTTATCCCATCCAAATTTAGATAATGACATAGAATTAGAAGTTCTTCCAGCATCCGCAATTAATTCACCAAGTTCAGTAAGTTCATTATCAAATCTGCTCTTATCACTAAATGTAAGTTTTAAATCAGCCAAATTATCAAAATCTATTTCAATCTTTATCAGCCTAGCAGTTGTAATATACCCTTTTTCAAATTTAATTGTTATTATATTTCCTAATTGAAGTTGCTCTTTCCATTTGTCATAAGACAATTTTCTAGTATCATCATCAATGATTGAATACAAATTACTTGCTAATATTTCTACCGTATACTGAGGTTGACTTGCCCTTTTTAATTCTTCTTTAGCATTTTCTAACAACTCTAGCTTCATATCAATAATTTCTTCTGCTGTCATAGTATCTGTGGCAATAAAAGTTGAATCTTGATATTCATCATTCTCAGTTAAAAATACTTCAAGTTCAGTCAAATGTGCTTTCGTAAAATATTTAGATTGATCTAATGATGTACCGATGTCATCTAATTGCTGTCTAATGTCATCAATTTGATTTTCCTTATTAAGAATTTCTTTTTTTTTAATTGCGATTTGTCTATTTGTATCTGCTAATTCGTTTACTGCTTCTATGTATAATTGATACTCATTAGATGTTGAAGGAGGAGTGCCATTGTATAATTGAACATATGAACCCTGAACATTTTCCTTTGCTTTTTTATTTGCATTTAGTGTCTCTAAATCTGCATTTAATACAGTTAATTCGCTCTGCCGTTGTTTATAAAGTGAGAGAGTAGTAGTATATGTTTTTGCAATAGAATTAAGCGCATTTTCATAATTATCTAATGCATCTACAAGTCCTTGTGACATCCAACCAGTATTCTTAAAATAATTTACGTTGATAATATAATTTGAACCAGTAGGATTTACCGCACGAATATCTAATCCATCTGCGCCTGTTACACGAAGTTTTGTAATAATATTATCCAAACTTGATTCTCTAATATATTCTTGTAATATATTTTTTTTTGAAATAATGATATCTGTTAATTCACCATAATTACTTAATTTATAAGCATTGATAGTCTTTTCATAAACATCAAATAAAAATAAACAACTAAATGATTTGCTTACATCCTGTACAAGAAAATTATATATTTTATTAGAGTCTATTGAAAATGTACGCCATTTTTCGACTAACTCATTATCTACGTGTCCAATTTTCCAATCAGTCTGTCTTGTAATTATATGTAATAAACTATGTTCAGTGTCGGTAATATCATATAATGCAAAAACACCCTTAATATCATCTATACGCTTACCGGTTAATTCGTTCTCTAATGCTATACATGTAATATCTTTATATGAATACATTCCGTCATCATGTTCTTTGACATTAGAAATTTGAAACCATCCAATATATCTAATTTCAACTAATCTTTTTATTTCAAGTTCGGTATAATTCTTATTTTCTATATTATTTTCAAATTTATAAATTCGAAATGAAGCAGTATTAAGATCATTCATAAATAAAGTTACTTTAATATTCTTAGCACTTGTCAGAACACCAATATAATCTTTTTGAGGATTAGCCAAGAAAATTTGATTCTGTCTCAATTTATGATTTTTATCGTATCTAAATATCAAAATCACTCACCGCCTTTCAGTTAATAGTTGCAAAATTTGTATTATTGTGGTATAATTTAATATACAATACAAATGAGAGGAGATAAAATTGAAAAAGTTTAATTCAATAAAAACATTAATTACATTATTTGTATTATCATTTTGTATCTTTAACTTTATTCCTGTTTTGAATGTATCAGCTGCATCTAAATCCATTGTGTTAGATGAAAAATCTACAGATATATATATTGGTGATACAATTAAACTTAGCATATCTGGAAACAAAAATAAAATAACATGGAAATCTTCGAATCCTGATATCGCTAAAGTTAACAAAAAAGGTGTAGTCACCGGCATCACAATGGGAGATGTAAAAATAACAGGAACTTCCGGAAATGCAAAATATGTATTAAATGTAAGTGTAAAACAACAAGTTATGTTTGATTCTAAAATTAATATTGACGAAACTGTTCTTGACGATAATAATATTACAAATACTGTTGCAATGACAATTAACAATACAAGTGAACATGATGTAATACTTACTAAAAATGCATTTGTATTTAACAAGGATAATGTGGAACAATCATCTATTGTTAAATTATACGAATCACCAAACAATACAGAAATCTCAGAAAATATTACAATTAAGTCAGGAGAAGAAAAAACTGTATATTATAAAAGCATACTTAATAATTACTTTTTAGTAAATGAAGAAACATATATAGACTATAATCTGACATTTAATTCTGTAGACTATAGAGGTAACGCTTATATAAATAAAGCACCAATATATTTTGAAGGTCAACTTCATATTGATATTTAATTAATAAAAGCAAAGAGATAAAATAAAAATCTCTTTGCTTTCTATCATCCACCAACCCTTATTGGCATTCTATATTCAAATAACATTTTAAAATTACCTGTAAGAGTCAAGTTATTAACACCAGTAATTAATTCAACAACATTTTTATTCCAATCATCAAGCAACCGTCTATAAGAAGTAGTCTCTGCATTGTCGCTTCTGCCGTCAATTGTTATAATTTCATTAGTTATACAATTTTTAATTACAACTTCGTCACCAGTAGTATTGTTTCTAATAGATATATTACCGTTTTTAGTTGGATTAATTATCACTGTTGGATATAAAATATAATTATCATAATCAGCCACATTATTAAAATCAAAAGTCAATACACCATTGTTTGTTTCATAAAATTCTTTATGTAAATATGACCATGCATGTCCACAGTCACATATAACATTTAATTCCATTCCACCTGTAAATTTAGCATTATTAACCGGTCGAGGATTATTCATAATACAATAATAATAAACTTCCATTAAATCATCTTGGTCTACCTGTAACCAATATCTTTTATCCTTACATAACCATCTTTTCAATATACGTTGTCTATCACTATCTAAATATAAACCATTAATATCAGCTATGGTTAATGTAAAGTTAAGTGGTGCAGTGTTTTCAATATAATGTAGATCCCACGAATCTTTAAATGGAGACTTTGATGTTACTAAAGAAGTTTCCTCATCATTTGTTTCAGTATTTATATTGCCAATAGAACATAGCATTACTTCAAATTCTTCGGAATCTTGACCGGCATATAAAAATCTCATACCTTTATTAATTGTCATTTTAACACCGCCTTTTATTATTTTAAAAAGCTGCTATTCCGATGAAGAAATAGCAGCCTAATATATTACCTTTTACGTACCATATTCAATAGTTCAACTGTAACCTTTTCAGTCGCATCATTTACCATTTTGTTAAAGTCAGGCATTGCATCCTTAGTAATTGTACCTCCATTAAGATTGAATACAAATTTTGGAGATACATTATTATTAGTCATATGATTAACAGGTGAATTTAATTTTACAAGATTATTTAAAGGTTTTATATTAGTAATCAATTCTCTAAATAATTTACCCTGTTCAACCGTCAGTACGGATTCTCCATGTCTAACTAATGCTAATCCATGTTCTCCAACACTTCTAACCATACTTGCATCTATATATCCGCCTGACTCAAATTTTGCATCCTTTAACGCTTTTAAAATAAGATTTTTATTTTTACGTCCGGCAGGTGTATCCTGTACATCTTTAACACTTTTAATTTCTGTCAGTCCTAGTGCCTGTGCAATCTCAACCATTTGCTTTTTATTAACAGTGTTATATCCTCTAGATCCTAGCCATTGATTAAGCTGACTTAAACCACTAGTATCTTTGCCCTTTTTAGAACCATCACCAAGTATACTAGATACCTTAGCTATGCCAGATATTGAATTACCAATAGAATTATAAACATTTTTGAAATCATCTGATACACTCATACCATATTGTGACAATGTCTCATTGATAGATGTAAATGCTTTCGAGAACTCAGAGCCAGTTAACTCCGCTGCTTCAATAATTAACTGTTTTTCATTGTCATAAAGTTTTTCTATATTTTCAAGCTTTGTATTATATTCCTTTTCAGCTAATGTTTTTTTTCTTTCATAAATATCGTTTTGATCTTCAATCTGTTTTTTAAGCATTTTCTGATAAGCATCATATGATTCGTCCAATGCATCTTCAGCTAATTCTACTTCTCTATCATATTGTGTTTCTTTTAAGTTATCTTTCTCTTTAGCTAGTTCATCTTCAAGTTTACGTTTTTCTGCCTGTGCTTCTCTATCGCCACTAGTAGCAGCCTTACTTAAATCAGCAATTCGTGATTCTAAATCAGAAATATTTTTTGTATGTTCATTTATTTTCTTTTGATATTCATGTTCCTCTTTAGTAACACGTAATGATTTTTTCTTTTCATCAACAATTTCTTTATATTTATTAATCTGTTTTTCAAGATTATCAATAATCTTTTTATGCGAATTTTCGAGACTATCCAATTCATCTTTTTGTGCTTTTTCTAAGCTATTACGTTGTTCATCATACCTAGCTTTCATTGCAGAAATTATTGAATCAGAATAATTCTTCATTGCATTAGTAGCAGAGAAGAGTTGTGAAGTCAATGTTTCAAGTCTTTTAGTATATGTTTCTTCTGAAATTTTTCCTTTACTATATTGCTTATTCAGTTTGTCAATTTCAGTATTTAAGTCTTTAACCTTGCTAGAAGCCTGAGCGTATCCAGTCTGTAATAGAGTAATTTGCTCAACACTATTAGGATCAATAAAATTTATAATATGGTCTATTTCTTCAAGATACTTATCATATAATTTAATTTTCTTTTGAAATTTCTTTTCATCTTGCTCAATTTCCCACTTATGTAGTTCTAATAAATTAGATTTATAAGCATCTTGATACTCTTTAATACTCGAATCTTTATAATATTTATCATTGAGATCTTTTAGTCTTTTATAATACGTATCTTCATCTATTTTGTCCATATCGAAAGAATATTTTAAATCATAAAATTCAGCTTTAATAGCATCTGAATTTATTTTTTTCATACCTTTATAGATTTCTTCAACATTCTTACGATATAAATCAAGATGTGTCTTTTTATGCTTTTTTAAATACTTATTAGTTAATTTTTCAAGCTCTTTATAATATTCTTCTTCTGTAACTTTATCCATGGCTAGACGATGATCTAAGTCAGCCTTGGCATTTTTATAATCAACTAACCATTTTGGATCAGTTTTCTTTTTGCTTTTTTTATCTGGCGGTGCTTGATAGTCCCTTAAATTTATTGATGTATCTAAACTCGTGTCTATACTATTAATAATCTTTTGAATATCATTAATACTGGTTTCATAATATCTTTTTATATTATTGTAACCCAATCTATCACCAAAAGGTAAATTTGACATGAATTTTTCATCAGAAAAAGGTTTTAGTAGTGTTTGTCTCATAGCAAGTTCTTTATCAAGACCTAATTTTGCTTTTTGTAAATTTGTATAATTATCTAAATCAATTTGATAACTATCGGCTAAATTTTTTACCCAATCAGGTAAATTATTTATTGTTTCTTTATAGAAATCACTATCTAGCGATTTTTTTGAAAGTACAGCATTACGATAATTATCTACATCAATTTTATAAGCTTCATCAAGTGCAGCTATTACATCTGTTCCTTCTTTTTGCTTTGTAATAAAATCTGTAACAACTTGAGTAAGCTGTGGATATGTATTAATAATTCTATTAAGCGAATCTGTTGATATAGTACCTAATTCTTTATATTCTTCTTTTAAATCCTTAATTAAGTCATTGCTATCTGACAATGCTTGCATAGCATTTGATAATTCATACGTTGAATCGGTTGTATTCATAGTCTCATCATATATTGATTTGAGAACTTGATTAAATCCTAACGCTTCGGTAGTTGTTTCGTATATTTTTCCTAACAACGCCTTCAACGCACCTTCAAGGTTGCCAACACCTTTTTCTCCTGTTACACTAAATTGCTCAAATATGTCAGAATATTGAGAAAAATCTTTCATGAGAGAAGCAATTTCAGAAGATGTCATTTCAGAAGATTTTGATATTGCATTACGTATTTTATCAACATCAGCAAGATATTGCCCGAATTCTTCACTTTCTAATTGTACCTGCAATGATATTGGTTCTTCTATATATTGCTTTGCTTCTTCAAGCTTATCTTTTATATCATCAATTGAAGTAAATGTATTTTCATCTGCTACAAAGCTATAAACAATTTTTAAATCAGCAGCAGACAATTCACCGATATAATTATCACTATCTGATATACCTAATTCTTTTAATTTATCATTAACGGCTTGACGTAGATTAATTGTATTATCAATTTTAAAATTCAGTTTTGTACGAATACTTATTTCTTCTTCTGTACTTAATCCTGTTCCGTCAGCACCATCTATAGCTTTAATTATTTCTTCTACAATTTCTTGATATTGTTTTACATATTCATCAACAGGTAAATTACTCTTTAAATTAAATAACTGTTCTATCTTAATCTGAGCATCTGAATTATTAGATAAAGTCTCAACAAAGTATAAAATAGAGTTTGTCATTTTCTCTATTTGATCGCTTGTTTCTTTTCCTGTTAATCTGAAACCATCAATATAAGTATTAACAAAATTTCGTGTTGCTTCAGATAATTTATCATAATAATCAGATGATTGAGCTACCAATTTTAATTGACTATTAAATGATTGTTCTGCATTTTCTACATCTTTTAATGATCTTACATAGTCTTGATATTCTTTGGTGATATTTGTTAGATCTACTCCATCAACAAACTGATTAACAACACTAAAATCATTTTCTAATGCATCAATAATCTTTTTACGATTATCGTCATGTGCTAAAACTGCTGTAAGCAAGCCAGAATAACCAGAAGTAGATGATTTATCTATCATCTTATTTTCTGTTAATTGAAATGCAGACATAAACGAATCATATATTTCTTCTGACAAATCATTTATATACTTTCCGTTTTTGTCATGAGTCATTGACCTTAATAATTCAGATACAACTTGATCTCTTGATTTTTTTGCTTCTTTACGTTCCTGATCTAATGATGCTATATTACCTTTAGCTATTGTCCAGTTGTTTTTATCTGTTGTCTGATCTAATAACTTTTCTCTACGTTCTTCTTGTATTAATCTTATAGATTCTTCAATTAAAGAGTTCTTATCTGCAATAGCATTTCCTTCATTATCATAACCTTTTACTAATTCAGGACTTATTGCAACTATTGTATTTACAATATCTTGGTATCTTTTGTATTCATCTGTAGATAAAGATATATTTTTACCGCTGTCACTAACACCCTTGGATAATTTTTCGAATTCTTCCTTTAAACCTTCAACAGTACCTTGATTCGCATTAAGGGTATCCATCATATCTTGATATTTTTTTGTTAGTTCTTCTGCTTTATCTATAGCATCCTGATTAGCATTAACCAATTTGGTTATTCCGGTTACAATACCTTGAATAGCCAAACTAATGCCTAAGCCAATAAGCATATTAACGGCTATAGACAATGCTTTCATAGCTACTGAAGCAGCTTGAGCAGAAACGGTCATACCATTTAAATAATGTTCAAAATCCTTAATAGTTAATGAACTAGCATCTCCAGTTTTAGCAAATTCTATAATAGCTGGTGTAACATTAGAACCAAATTCCTCAGCAAGTACTTCCGCACTCTTGCCTGTCCTAATCATTTCATCCCTAAATTTTACAAATTCATTAGCTAATTCATTAGACATTACTGTTTTAGCTGATTTTGCATTTTTAATAAAAGAACTAAATGCATTTGACCATCCATTTATACTATCATATCTTAAAAATCCAGCATTTTTAGCACTAATAACACCAGAAATAGCTGTTATTAAAGTTGGAAATAGTCCCAATTTTTCAATTGTATCATCTAATAATTTTAAAATATTAGTACCAGAATCTACAATAAATTTAATAAGATCTTCATCTACAATATCATTAGATAAAGATTGGAAAGCTGATTTGTATGCATTTACTTTTCCCTGAATACTATCGAGAACTTTCTCGTTTTCTTCTAAAGCAGATCCTTCTGCATTAAGAGCAAAAGAAGTAGCTTTGTCGACATCTTCCCAACCATTCAAAATACTATTAAGTACTTTAACCTGATCCTTACCAGCTGCAAGTTCACCAAGATATTGTCTTTGTCTTTCTGTTAATGTCGGGAATACATTCGCCATATCCTGTAAAATATCATAAGTGGAACGTAAGCCAGTAGCAGTTTCTATGTCTATTCCAGCAATTCTTTTAAATGTACTTTGTAATTTAGCAGATAGCCCATCAATTGTTTCTCCAGTTTCACTCACACCACGTAATCTTTGAGAAATAGTAACTAAACCTCTTGATACCAATTCTATATTACGGAGCTGACTAAAACCACCAGTAAGTAATGCTATAGTTTGCTGAATTGATGTACCTGTTTGCGATAAAGTACCAGATACTCTTCGTAATCCATCAGCTATGTTATCAAAATCAATAGCAGCATTATTGGATACATTATTGATCATATCAACTACTGACATAGCATCTGTAGCAGATAACTTAAAACCCTTTAATATAGCTATTAATGATGAAGCAGCCTGCTCCACTGAGCTAATACCATCACCAACGTTCATCATAACTAAACTTGTTTTAGCTAAATCAAAGCTCTCTTCAAGCTGATATCCTGCACGTTTATATTGGGTTGTAGCGTCAACAACATCCTTACCAGTACGAGCTACTGCTTCACCAGCATCATATGCATCCTTAACAAAATTATTTAATGATTTACCTGTTAGGTCTGATACCTTTCGTAATTCTACTAAACTGTCATCTAGTTCTACAACATTGACGACCATTTGTTTGATTTGCCTTACAGTATTTGATACTACATTACCGATTAAATACCAATTTAAAAATGCTTGAATATTCTGTTTAATTATCTGAGTAAATGAAGCAGTTTCATTTCCAGTGGCTTTCATAGTTGATTTAAATTCTGCTAATTTACTATTAGCATTACTAAATTCAACTTTATCACCAGTTTTAGCTACTTTATCAAATTGATCTGAAATATTTTGAATCTCAATTGAAAATTCCCTTAGTGCACTTGGTTTTAATTTACTTAAATATGCTTGAAAACTTTGACCGGCACCACTAGCACGTAATTTAATGTTTTCTAATTGATTGGCGTAAGCTTCTGCATCTCTAGTTTGCTTAAAATCTTCATTTAATAATTTGAATTCTGCATGAAACTTATTTAATTGTGATGGATCAGTGGCATTATCTAGTAACTGCTTGGCTTCTTCTACTTTTCTCTTAAAGTCACCACTAAGAATACCACTTTGAGTCCATTTCTGAGTATTTGTCTTTAATTGTGCTTGTAATGTAGCTTTTGTATCTTGAAATGTATCTGGTTTTAATTTGGTAGCGGCATATTGTAACTCTTTTAATTCCTTAAGGTACCTCTCCAAATCAGCTACCATATTGTTAATATCACGTTTATGAGTATCTGACAATATAATAGAAGAGGATCTAATATCGTTAATTCGAGTTAATGTTTCATCTAATTTATTATTATATTTACTTGTTGTATCTTCAGTTATTAGCGGATTGGACTGATTAAATGCTTTACTGTTAATATCCTTAATTTTATTACTAATTCTACTTAAATAATCTTCTGTCTGCTTAAGTTTTGTTCCAGATAATTTATCAAGTGAGGTTACTAATTCAGACTGAACAAAACCATAATTAGGTTTTGCACCGCCAGTATTAATTTTTGCACGTTCAAAATTAAATTTATTAATTACCCCAGTAGCTTCAGTTACAGTAGCAGTAAATTTTCTAATCTGACCATTACTTTTTTCGGTATCTTTAATATCAACGCTAATAGCGCCATTCTTTTTATAATAATCTTTAACCTGTTTTAAAATATTAGTTGTTTTGGTAAAATATTTTCTACCCTGTTCGTCTAACTTTTCTGAATCAAAGATTTCAATTTTTGTACCTTTAGCTTTATTTTCAAATTTCTTTAATTCGGATTGAATATTATCTGCGTTAATTTTTATCTTAACGTCATTTATAGATAAATCTTTTATCTGATTTAATTGATCTTGAATGCTTTTACCAACATTTTTTTCTAGGGCAGCCAATAACAATATACCAAATTTATCCATCTTATCACCCCTTTTGTGGATATTCTTACAATAAAAAACACCCACAAAATGGGTGCCATATTTTTATATTAAAACCGCTCATTATTAAATTATTGATAATTAATTACTTATATCATTAATATTTCCAACCGTACCTTCAATGATTCCATCTTTAGTAAAATACTTTCCAAACTCTTCCGATAAATCCATGTCGTTGTAAATTTTTAGCATTTCAGCAGAATCCCATCCGAAGTATTCTTGAATAATATCTTGTGGAAGAGAAAGTTTATGTAAACGAGTACAAAGTTGATGTCTGAGTGAGTGAAAATAAAAATCTACATTTAATATTTTTGAAAATGTTATAGCCCAGCTATTTAATGTGCTTATTTTCATTTGTTTCCATTCGCTATTCTGTTTTGTAACAAATAACCATTCACTATCGATGCCTAATTCGTCACGTTCTTCCATCCATAAGTCAAAATATTTTTTAAAGTCTAAAAGGACATATTTATTCAGTAATTTTCCATTTTTTCCTCGCCCTTTTGTTGATATCTTTGGAGTCTTATATAACGAATCAAAAACTATATTTTCATCTGAAAAGAAATCTACTTTAAATCTTAATAATTCACTCTTTCTCGCTCCGCTCATTGCTGCTAAAGCTACTATACAAGCTTGCTGATATTGTTTTTGTTCTATTAAAGTATCAAGTAGCGAACCAACTTGCTCATCAGTTAAAACTGTTTTTTCTCTAACAGTTTCTTTAACAGGATTTTCTATCTTTTTAATAATAGAGCGGTATCCTTTATATTTTGGCTCTTCATCTAATATATTTTCTATATAATTCGAAAGTGAAGATAGGGTTGATTTAACACGCCTTATTCTATTTGGACTCCAATCCCAAGTATTTAAAGCATGATTTTGGAATTTAGCAAACTCACGTTTTGTTATATCAATAAAACCCTTGTTTTTATTGTATTGAAGATTCCATACAAAAAAGATTTCTAAATCGCTCTCATAACTTTTAATTGTTTTAACCGACCTGTCTACACTTGATAAATAAGCAAGAAAATCTTTATATAACTCTTTATTTTCTTCTAATATTTGTTCAATTAGTTCTGGTGTTGTAATATTATTATAAACTGTTGATCTACCCATAAAAATCACTTCCTTTAAGACTAAATTTAAATAAACTACCGCAACAAAAAAGACAATAGACGATGAAATCTATTGCCTTAAAAATTATTTTATTATTTTGAACAGTACACTAAGCAGTACCACGCTCATTTACCGTTTGCACCTTTATAAGCTATAAATAGGCTCTTAAATTGGCTACATATAAGTTAATACCAATATGACACTATAATGGCTCATAGGCGTTAATTAACGATAAAAATTAGTTATTTTCAATCAAAATTAAGGTTGATTAAAAGCACGGTTTGATGCTAATTTAGTTTAACTGTTTTAATTCCTTTATTTGTTAGATATCTAGCAAAATCAGCAAATACATCATATTTACCTTCCTTATCTAATTCCTCAACAAGTCTATCCCAAAAATGTCCATCAGTTTGTCCGGCAAAACCGTGCCAGCCTTCATTCATATTCTCCCATACCTTTAATGTATTACCATTAGTGGGAGGATAACCTGCTTCCTTTTGACCGATATCTCCATAATAACCTTGTGTAATAGTGGGATCTAAATAAACCATAATAGAATATGTATTACCATTTTTCTCTATATTAGTTTTAACAATACTCTGTAGTATTTGTTGTGTCCTTTTATAACTACGAGGAGAGTATTTAGAATAAAATTCGCTCTCTAAAAATTCTTCTATATATTTCTCTGCAATATTGGATGCAATATTATTTAACCAATGAATTATTTGTTGTTCTAATAATTTCTCTAATTCATTACCGTTTTTAATAAAATTAGTAGCCATAATTATACTTCCTTAAAATCTACGGCAATGATATTATCTGTTTTCTTATCATTTACACTTTTATTCGTACTTGTATTTGATTTTCTAACAGTTTTCTTTTTATGATCCTGTGGAAATTTGATCTTTTGCAGCTCTTTAATCTGTTTATTTTTATCGTCAATAATTCCTTGTTCCATAGATTTATGCCAATCGGAATTTAAGTATGCTGTAACGATCGCATCACTAGTTAATTCAGAATTATTAAACTTTTCAATAAATTTCTTCTGTAATTCAGGAGGGATTGTATCATTTATTTCCTTTTGCTGTTCCAATATTCCCTTTTGTAGATCTTGTACTTCAATTTCTTTTTGCAGTAATTTAGTAGCTAAATCAGCAACCGTATTATTACTCTGATTAATTAGTACCTGTTTCCTAAATGAAATTTCATCATTTATTGCATTTTGTATGTCAATATATTGATTTTTATCTATTCTATCAGACATTAATAAGTTATGAATTAAATCATCATACTCATATAAATGATCATAAATATTTTCTAAACTTGTTTTTGTAATATCAGTATAGAACGTAATAAAACAATCTATATTAATCAATTTTTGGTATATCGGAGTATATACAGTATTAACCACAGTCGTTGATACAACGTTTACATATTGAATAGCTTCTGATAAACTAAGTTTTTCCTTGACCTTAATATCGTTATTTTCAAAAACAATTTCTTTAGTATTGTTAATTATATTTACTTTTTCACTATTCATTATTTTTCCTCCAATTATTATTTTATTTCTTTGAACTTAGAACATATATTATCGCTAATTTCTTCTTGTAAACGTCCTTCTTTTGCCTTATTAAGTAGACTACAATTTCCGTTTCTATATCTATTACAATGGATACAATTAGATTCAAATAATTCCAATTGGGTATTATTATCAAAAATACCGATATAATCTACAGGATATATTTCTAATTCAATTCTTGGATTTTTATTATCATAGCGAATACCCTTTACACGTTCACATGCCTGAGTATCATCCAACCAAACACTTTTACTATCAGTAATTGCATCAAAAAGGCATTTCCAGTAATTATTGCAATCTTGGTCTATTCGTGGAAAATAAAAAACAGCATCTACATAATAGTGCTGAAATCTGTTATTTGACATAATCCAATTTTGTTTTTGTGCTTCATTCTTAGAATAAGTAGCAAAAGCTTTTTGATATTTTATTGCTTCCGAAGTTTTATAACTCATTGCCATAGGTTTACCATTTTTAATAATTGCACGATATGCAAGATAATGGTTAACTGATGGTGGTATATGTGAAACTAATTTTAATTTATGTACTTCATTATTTATTGTATTAATTTACATCAACATCCTTTGTAATTATAGTTGCCTTTTACACCAGAGAGAATATAATTCATCCATAATCTCTGATTTTTTCCAAACAAAAACCAACTTGTCATCATTTCCACAAATAATATCTACCAACTGATCTTTGCATTTTCCACTATTTAGATAACGATAATTTTGCTTCATATTAGGGATATATCGTACTTCCTCTGCTTCATACCAATGCCCGAAAATGTCACTATAAGTTTTTATAAAATACACCTCTCTCCATTTAAAATGTAAAAAAATAGGCTATATTACTTAAATTCATAATAATGAATAACGAGTAATATAACCTATTTTATTTTTATTTCTACCACTATTCATTATTATAATTTTACATTTGTCTTATGCTTTTTAACTTCTTTTACTTTATTATTTTCTTTAATTTCTTCAACTTCATCAGTAGTATCATTCGTTAAAATTTCAGCAATTAATTGCTTAGTTCCTTCTTTGAAATTTTCCCATCCAGTAATATCAACATTATTTAATTGTTTTAATGCTACTTCTTTCGTAATTTTCTTATCACGATAATCACATAAAATCATATAAACTTTAAAATGGTTTTCTGTATCAGTAATTAATCTCCACGAAGAACTTCTATTTTCAGGACAACTTATACAACAATGATATCCAGTACCACAAATAACACAATATGAATTTATATTATCCAAAAGTACACCTCATTTTTTACAATAGGGCAGTAGTTAACTGCCCATAGACTATGTATAAATACGTAGAATTTAAGCTGCTATAATTGTGCTAAAAAGTGTTTCTTTCCCATCACACCACTCTTTATTAAACTTAACTTTGAACGGATGCTTACCTGTAGACGTAAGAGCAAGCTGAACAGAAGAAGGATCTAATTTTGCCTTTTTAGAAACAATACTTCCTGCATATTTAATATTTTCATTACATACGTCTTTAAAGATACAGAAGATCTTTACACCAACCATTTCTGGGAACTCATCCGTATTATTATCTACCTTAACGGCAGCATCAGCCTCATATTCATATTCTACATATATCTCACCGGTTACACCTGTAGGAACAGTAATTTCCTGCTCTGAAATAGTAAATTCAGTCTCAGATACAGTAGTACCAACGGTGAACATTTTAGCTAAAGATCTATTTTGAAGTTTATAAATATATTTAATCTGGTTACACGGTACATGAGATAGTATAATTTTACCATCCTTATTAACCGTCAAAACTTCACTAACCGGAGTTTGAATTTTATTTTCTTCACTAGCTACTTCCTTAGTAGAACCAAACTGTTGAGCTGCTAAATCCAAACTAAATAAGCTATTGGTTGCAGTAAATTCTCCAGTTTTAGCTCTATATAATGTAGTAATAACAGCGCCAATTGAGTCTACAATATCGGTACCTTCAGCAGTTGTGTTTAACGATGCATCTTCAAGAGATGTAAGTCTGCCTAAAACATGACCGTCAGATAAATCTGTAAATATCAATTCACGTACTCTATCAAGTATTAATTCATTAGGATTCATATCCATATCTTTATTCCTCCTTAATTTTTTACATAAAAAAAGAACCTCTAAAGTTCTCCCATGTAGTCTAATTCTTTTTTATCAATTTCTTTTAAATTTACTCCATAACCAGAATATCCACTTTGTAGTAATATTTCGGCACGTTTAATCTTTTCTATTCTTTTAACACTATTCATGAAAGCACCTATCTTCATATCGAAAACAGTTACTTCATCATGCTTAAAACCATCACTATTAACCATTGTCGATATCAAATTAAATAATTGTGATATATATGGTTTGTTTTTATTTATTTCATATTCATCTTTTGCATCTTCAATTAATATTAATCTAGTTGCTTCATTACCTGGTAATTCATTATTACGTTTTAAATTATAAGTTTTTCTCAGAACTTCCATTATTACTGCATAAGCATATCTATCCAATATGATATCATTATATTTATCATATAAGATATCTTCTCCGGTTGGAGTATAGTTACACCACTCAAACAGAGTAAGATCTAAATCATAAAAAATTATTTGTGTTTGTTCTTTTTTATAAATTTTACATAAATGATAGAAAAGTTCATAATCGTTTATTTTAGTATAATCAATACCAACTTCATCAAGTTGCCATTTTAAATCCGCACCCACATTTGTAAGCATATGTACCATTGAGAAAAAGTTTTGTTCGCCGTAGTCAGTTATTTCACCAACTGTCGGCTGTCTAATAATGATTTTGTCATTTACTTTATAATCTTTACCTCTATATATAATAAGATCATCAATATACACCTGAGTGCACCCCATTATTAATACTATTTATAGCAAGATTTTTAAATTGTAATGTGCGAGTATGATAATCATTTTGTAATATATTTTCAATATCAGAAATTAATTCAAGATTAAATCCTAAAATATCTTCCCATATTAAAGAATCTATAATAACTCCTGCTAAAACATCATGCCTTGAACCCCATGGCGTTTTAATATCATCTTTATGACATATAACACCAATATTTATTGTAATATCCTTAAATGAACTATTTTTTGAAGAAATTCTACTATTATAATCAAAACATATATAATTATTAACAGTTTTCCTAGCATCTGATACTTTAAAATATGGAAATATATTTTCGAACATCATTTCAGATGGTTTAGATATACATTTGTTATTTATTAATAAAAATACATCTGGAATTTCAATTAATTTATTCATAATTTTTTTTTTACATTTTACAACATCAGATATAACCATATTATCACCACATTTCCATTTTCATTGTGATTTCACCAATATAGCTATCATTACCATCACTTACTTTAATTATAATATCTTTATCAATTAAATCATAATTTTCAGCAACCTTAATTTTACATAACCCATTCTCATAGACAATTGATATATCATTATCAACGTTGCTTATATTAGGTTTAATAATTTCCCATACAGGAGTAATAGTATTGTTTAAATTTCCATCTGTATCATAAAAGTTAGCAATAAAAGTAATATATTCTTTTGAACCAATGATTAGTTTGCCACTAGATATAATATTTGCATATGTCTTTTTATCTTCTGGTGTAGTAGGATTATTATTCATATCAAAATAGTCGCATATCCATACTTTTTGACCATTATCAAGAGTAACTAATTTATCTGTTTTATCATTAAAAGCGTTATAAGATAATGTTAAATTAATTATTCCACCTCGATTAAAATATCTATAATCATTAAGCAAAACCTTCCTATTAGTTAGTTTATAAACATCAGGAACAACTGCACCTTCATAATCTATTGCAAATCGTAAATTACGTTTTAATACTTTAGTTTCATTATCCACTGGAAGAGATAAACCATATTGATTATCACCAACATCTATTACTTTATTTTCCTTTATCCCATTTGTATATTTTGTGTAATTTTCTGAGTAGCACCAACGCGATATAATGTCGCCGGCTTTATTTTGCCAACAAAGTAATATATCGCACAAATACATATATCCACGATTCCATGTATCTTCATCTGGATCGAGTTTCAAAACAATCCAATGTTGATTATTCCACTCAACATAATCTCCAAGATTAAATTTATCATCATGCCTTGATTTAATCTTTTTACTATAGACATTCGAATCTGTATCTTTTACAATAATTAACTGAGATGGTTCTCCATTGATTAGTACATCCTTGCAATCCGTGGTATCTTCGAAATGTTTTGACATTTCATAATTAATTTTCGCCAAATCTTTTTCACGCTTATTTTTCATCCCATAAGAGCCTTGTATTTTATAAAAATAATCAAAGTCCAACATTATTCATCACCATATTTCGAATAGTCGATAACCTTTAATAATTTACCGGTATTACGATCTCTATTTTTATAGTTATCCAAACTGGCTTCATTTTTGGTATTTAATGAGTCAATTAAATCGGTATATGTTCTTCTTTCAGTGGATGGAGTAATGATGTTTAAATCTGATGGCGTAAAATTAATTTTAAAAGCATGTAATAAAGGAATATCCTTTTCCATGTATTCTTGAAACATTAAGTCAACTATTAGGCGAATTTCCTTTGGCTTTATTTCAAAGTTAATTACTTCTAATTCTTCATCATAGTCGGAAAAATCAACTTGTAAATCACCAACCTGTGAAAGTTTATCAAGAACATCTATAAGATATCCTTTTGCTCTTTTATGTGCTAATTCTTGTGCTTCTGACATCTCAATATTATAGTAATTAAAAAATTCATCATCTTTTTCTAATCGTTTGTAAAACCTATCACATATAATATCAAAAGAAGTAGTATCTGATGCCATAGGCACACACCTCCTTACTTAGCTACAGATTACTTCTTGGTTTTATTTGTTGGCTTTTTCTTTTCATCAGTTTTTTTAGCGTCCTTTGCTGGTTTATCTTCTTTTGCTTTGGACACTTCTATTTCTACATTAACATTTTCAAGATTATCAGCTTGACTCGCCATCATCTTTTGCATTGCTTTTTGCATCTCGGCTAACTGTTTCTGCATAATTGCATTCTGTTCTTTAAGATTACTAATATCTTTTTCATTAGTAATTTTTGTTGTATCTTTAGTAGTCAACTTAATTGATGTATTAATTTTACGATTCATTAATTCTCTATATCTTGTTTCAATAATTCTCTCTACACGAACAGATACATCATAATTATTTTCAAGTTTTAATTTATGATAAACTGCACGAACACGCTCAAACTCGGATACATCTTTAATGTTTACAATTTTCTCAAGTCCTTTAAGCGTAGGTTTTAATAAGATGTCACGAATTTGATCATTAGTAAGAATATCTTCCCAATTACTTATTTTACAAATATTCTCATAAATCTCTTTCTGTTTTTCTTCCTCAAAACGTAATAAACCAATACGAAATACAGGAGAGTTATTCATATACCTGATTTGATCTATAGTTAATGGAATAACAGTTGGTATTTCACCATCAGCAGAAGGCTCAAATGCAACATTTTCAGTAGGTGAAATATTAGAGCAAACTAGATTTTCATTGTAGTTTAAAACATTAATTTTTTCTGTTTCTTGCATTAAAAAATTTACCTCCAATTAAAATAGAAGAGAAGTTGTTACACTTCCCCTCTATGGTTAATTCCATTTACTGCGCAAATACCATCTTTGCAGCATTCTCAATATTTGTAATAGCAAAGCTATATGTAAAGTCCTTTAACATTAAATGAACCTGTTCCTCCTGGTTATTCATATCTTGGAATACATGTAACTCACCCTTCATATCTAAGTTGCCAATCTTTCCAGCAATACCGAAAAGCTTCTTATCAGGAATTAATAAATCTCCATTGCCCTGACGTCTCGCACCTGATATAGCAGCAATACCAATACCATCATATATTTTTGCTAAGCCATATCTATTAAAATCATTCTTCATCTGATCAGACATATACTGAGCAAAACCATCCATCCGTCTAATTGCCTGTGCATATTTAGTTAAAGATATAATAACAGAATCATCAGCTCTATCATTCAAATATAAAGACATCGCGTCCATAGATTCTAATGTAGGGAGTTTACCAGTAACATCAATTTTTTGATCACCACCGATAATAGCAGTGTCAATTTGAGTCAATAAATCATAAAAAAGAACATTCTGACAAGCTTCCTTCATAAAGACCGTTAAATTAGCAATAGACTTAAAACCATTCTTTCTTAAATCAACATAAGACAAATCAGTTTCAACCTGTCTATTCTTAATAACAGGCTTAATTACAGAAAAGTCAATCCAACTACGTTCTACAACACCGCCTTTTGCTGCTTCATGTGCGATAAGAGTATTCTTAGGCGTAGTATCATATTCCGTATAATCAAATTCACCAATAGAACCTTTATTCAAAATTCTATCCAATAATTCATCAGGAGCATTATATAATTCATCCTGTACGGTCTTTTTAATATAAGCAGCAATGGTACCTTCCGGATCCTTACCTGTTTCACCTATTTGTTTTGCCCATGCGTTAGAAACCTCTGCGATTTCAGTTTCCTCAGCGTTTAAATCAATTTTATATTCAACTTTTTCAGCAACATCAAAAAGAATATTATCTTTTTTCATGATTTCAGCAATTTCTGTATTTAACATAATTTTAATCCTCCTCTATTGTTTAATTACGCATTTGCAACGGCGGTATCAGACACCTCAATTTTGATTAAAGTGTGCTTATTGTCATTGTGTAAACCTTTGAAAATATACTGAGACGGTTTTGTTGCTTTAATTGCAATGCCATTAACAAATGCTACTCTTGTACCAATAGCTGTACCTTCTTTAAAATCATCGACTTTAAATTGATCTGTTCCGAAAGTTTCGCCAGCATGATATTTTTCAAGAACAAGTCTTTCTCCGTCCTTAATAACAGTGAAAGCATCATCATAATCAGGAATATCTCCCCTAGCACAATCAACACCTTCTGGAACTCTTTCTTTATCAACGAAAAATATATCTGCTACAGTTTCCTCTGTTGTAACATCAACAGACTTAGTAGTTTCATCTTTTACTACAACCATACCTGTTTTTAATTCAGCATCTGCTCTATACATAGATTCAGGAGCCTTAGCACCATTAACAATAAAATCTCTTAACATATCGTATCCTCCTATTTTTTCGATTAATTAAATAAAACTTTCTTCATGATTGAAGTCGCATCTGTTTCAATCTCATCTGAAAAAAGACTAGCAGTTGCTATATTCTCTTTATTACTATTTGCATTAGTATTAGTAACAGTAGTCCCATCATTTGTTTCATTATCAAAAGAAGCAACGAACTTATCTGCAATTAATTTGTTAATAGCAGCTTCATTCCTTGCTTCAATTAATTTTGTGATTTTTTCTTCAGCTATATCTTTCTCAGTAAATAAATTACCTTTAAGCATCTTTTCTCTTAATACTTTTTTCTCCTCAGCAATCTCATTTTCAATACGCTTTTTATCAGCAGCTTCAACCTGATCTTTGTAAGGCGTTAATTCTGATACTTGAGCATTCAAACTCTGAATTTTTTCACTTGCTTTAGTAATGGCTTCATTCTTCAATTCAAGTTCTGCCTTAGCTGTATTTAAGTTTTTATTTAACTCAGCTATTTTTGCATTAACTTCAGCAATAGAAACAGTTAATTTTACATATTCAGGCTCAGAAACAGTAATCTCATCATTCTCATTTACTTCATATGTAAATTTCACATAGTCTAATTCTGTTTCTGCACCATCATACTCACACCAAACAATCTTTTCATTTGGGAACATATATGCAATATAACACCATTTACCAATTCTCTTTGTACATGCGTCTGCAATACGTCTACGGGTATCCCATACAGTCAACTGTGCAACATTTTCTTCAGTTTTATTATCTACTTTATTCTCGTTTTTATTAGTGTTAGTTTCTGCTGGATTAATCTCCGCTACATGATTATCTGTATGCATATCTGTAGGGGTTTCTATATTTTCAGCAGCATTAGTATTCTTATTATCTAACTTAGCCATATTATCCTCCTTTATTTCAGTGTCATTTATTTCATTATCTTTATATAATTGCTTATCTGGTTGCCCTTTCATTAAAATTAAATCCTGAGATAGAGCTTCAGCAATTAGTAATTGATCATTGTCAACTTGTGCCATTTCAAGAGCAACTGCATTTTCACCATAACTTGGATAAGAAAATTCGTACCCTAGTAAACAGTTAGATAAAAATTCATAATCTTCAATTTTTTTGAGTCCATTTTCAAATGTATATTTGTATACATTAATTTCCCAACTGCCATATAATTTTCCTAAAGAAAAAAGCCGCCTTACGGCAGCCACCACATTTTCATATCTTTTCCATATTCTATATTTAGCAAATAAACAAGGCAGTGTTTTTGTTTCACCATTTATTTCAACAGAATCTTCTTGTATATAAACATCAGTATGTGTACCTATTGAATTAGTTTTAAATTCAATACTACCATCTTTATGTTTAACCATTTCATGCCCACCAAGAGTAGGATCTCCATTGGCATTTACTCTATATTTTGCCTGTACTGGCATATTAATTAATGTTTTGGCTTTATCTAACGAAGTGTCATCATATACAATCGCATCATTATTTAGATTAGCTTCAGTGTAATAACATATTCTCGATGTTAACTCTAAATAAGTTGTATGCTCAGCAATTTCAACAACCTTGCTGGCAATATTAACATTATCATTCAACCCAAATTTCCACCGCCTTTCTTCTCTAATAGTCCAATAGCAATTCCTTGCTTATCAAAAATTTCATTAGCCAATTGTTCTTGTGTATAAGGCAAATCATCAACGTTTTGAATAATTTTACAATCCTCTAAGTGATATATCTCTCCATTAGGAGTTTTTATTAAGCACACAACATTTTGAGTAATAATACATTCATTTAAATCATATATTTCTTTATTTGGAGCTTCTATTAGAA
>ENA-UOOI01001210-UOOI01001210.1-fermentation-metagenome-genome-assembly--contig:-NODE-1210-length-28129-cov-27.782325_pt1 | contig 28129 bp, 28 predicted proteins | sample MGYA00245779_ERZ724027 | MGnify/ENA primary metagenome ERZ724027 (study PRJEB28704, sample SAMN03018318) | fermentation metagenome | biome: anthropogenic terrestrial biome; feature: soil...
ACTTCAATTATTTTTATAAGTGAAAATGTTTAAAAGACTATTTCAAAACAATTAATTAAAAATGTTGCTTAACTTTTTGTCTCAAATAAGTTGGCAATTCCAAACAGATAACATACAATAAAAATCTATTGTAGATGCATTTTCCTCTCACAAAACAACTTGATTCTATGGACTGCGGTCCGGCCTGCCTAAGTATGATTTCCAAACATTACGGCAAAGAGTATAACATTGATAATCTTCGGGCAAATTCCTATATCAGTCGCGAAGGCGTGTCAATGCTCGGCATAAGCCGTGCTGCCGAAAACATCGGTTTTCGCACCATGGGCGGTCGCATCACGTTTGAGAAACTGGCAGAAAAAGCCCTACTGCCCTGTATTGTGCATTGGAAACAGGAGCATTTCGTGGTAGTTTATGATATAAAAAAACGTAAGCGAAAACGAGGTTCACTCCCAAAGGGAGGTTATGATGTTTATGTTGCCGATCCAGGTAAAGGGCACATTATCTTTTCGCATGAGGAATTTCTTAACGGATGGATAAGCACTCGCACAGACGGAGAAGAAAAAGGCGTAGCCATGCTTTTGGAACCCACCAATCTGTTTTACAAACAAGAGGGCGATATGCAACAAGCACAAAACCGTCTAAAATTCCTTTGGAAGTACCTGATAAAGTACAAACGCTTTTTCACGCAGTTGATTTTGGGTTTGTTTATCGGGAGTATTCTCCAATTGATATTTCCGTTTCTTACGCAAGCTCTTGTGGATAGCGGTATCGGGAATAAAGATATTTCATTTGTGTGGTTAATATTGATTGCTCAAACCATGTTGTTGTTCAGCCGCACGGCAATCGACTTTATCCGCCGGAAAATTCTGTTACACATCAGCACCCGTATCAATATTTCGCTTATTTCGGACTTTTTTATCAAGCTGATGAAATTGCCCATGAAGTTTTTTGACACCAAGCTTACGGGCGATTTGTTGCAACGCATTGAAGATCATCGTCGCATAGAAAATTTCTTAACTGTACAAACATTAAATATGCTATTCTCGGTGTTCAATTTTGTCATTTTCGGTATCGTGCTTTTTATTTACAATGTGCCTATCTTCTTGGTTTTCTTGGTCGGAAGTACTTTATACGGTTTGTGGATCATGGTTTTCTTGAAAAAACGTCGCATACTAGATTATAGGTATTTCGAACAACAGGGAATCAACCGAAACATAGTGTATCAACTTATTAACGGAATGCAGGAAATAAAGTTGCAAGGTTGCGAGCAGCGCAAACGGTGGGAATGGGAAGATGTGCAGGCCGACCTGTTCGACGTGAATATGCAGTCGCTCTCGTTGCAACAAAACCAAGAAGCCGGAAGCATCTTGATAAACGAGCTAAAAAATATTTTGATAACCGTTTTGGCTGCCACAGCCGTTATCAGCGGAAACCTCACGTTGGGGATGATGCTCGCCGTTCAATATATTATTGGGCAGTTGAACTCTCCGGTGGAACAGATGATGAGTTTTATTTACAATTGGCAGGACGTAAGCATTAGTCTCGACCGGATGAACGAAATCCATACTCAAAAGAACGAAGAAGATGAAAACCGCACGGTGGAAGATTTACCCGAAAATCGTTCGGTAAAAATAGAAAATCTCTGTTTCAAATACGATGGCGCACGCCCCGATTATGTGCTTGATAATATCAATCTGGATATTCCGCAAGGCAAAGTAACCGCCATTGTGGGAGCAAGCGGAAGCGGAAAAACCACGCTCGTGAAACTCCTTTTGGGCTATTACGCGCCCAACGAAGGGAAAATAGAGATTGGTAACGAGAATTTGGAAAAATTCAGTCTCAACTGGTGGCGCACGGTGTGCGGAGCCGTGATGCAGGAAGGTTACCTGTTTTCCGATACTATCGCCCGGAACATTGCCCCGACAGATGACGATGTGGACGTGGAGCGTCTTAGCTATGCTGCCCGAGTTGCCAATATTGACAATTATGTGGAGGCATTACCCTTGGGTTACAATACCAAAATAGGTCAGGACGGGCAGGGCGTAAGTCAAGGACAACGTCAACGAATCTTAATTGCCCGTGTCGTGTATAAAAATCCGCCGTATATCTTCTTGGACGAAGCTACCAACGCCCTAGACGCCAACAACGAGAGGGTGATTGTAGAGAATTTGGCGGATTTCTATCAAGACAAAACCGTTATTGTGGTTGCGCACCGGCTAAGCACAGTAAAAAATGCCGACCAGATTGTGGTTCTTGATGCCGGGCAAATAGCCGAAGTGGGTACACACGAAGAACTTACCCAAAAACGTGGAAAATATTATGAATTGGTAAAAAATCAGTTGGAATTGGGAAATTGAAAATGGAACAACAAAAAGACATAGAACTCCGAAGCGAGAAAGTCCGTAACATTATCGGGCAGGTTCCGCCGGTGTTGTTACGCTATGGCATTGCTATTATCGGGTTGTCACTGCTTATCCTTGTGGGAGTTTCGGCGTTTATTCCTTATCAACCCAGCATAGATGTGGAAATAACTGTAACACAAACCAATGATAGTATACTGCATTATTCAGCTCGTATCCCGCGAAGTGCAATGAAAAACAGGGCTAAGTTTACGGAAGTAACTCTTAGCTCATCGTCAGAGATGCCGTTGCCCTCCCGATTCCGAATTGAAGAAATCTCGGAAAACGTGCAACTTTCCGGACAAGAAGCTTGGCAATCGGTTACACTGATTCCGATAGATAATATATCTGAAAACATTTTACTGGATAAACCTGCAACTATACAGGGCAAAATTTTACTCGAAAAACAGAGCGTGATGAGGTGGGTGGTGAAAAAAGTGAAAAATTGAGATTATCAATTGTCCTTCTTTGTGTTTTTACTATTTATAATATTGCGGTTAAACGAGTTATTATTCCTAAGCTTTGTGTAGAGCATTAGTGGAATTGCCAACTTATTTGAGACAAAAAGTTAAGCAACATTTTTAATTAATTGTTTTTTAATATTATACTGTTTCCAAAATTCATCAATAGTCAAATTGCCCAATGCTGAAAATCTTCTTTTATGATTATACCAGGATTCAATATATTCAAATACTTCCAAGCGCATCTGCTCTCTTGTTTTAAGCTTGGTACCATAAATCAACTCGGTTTTGAAAGATTTAAAGAAACTTTCAGCCACCGCATTATCCCAACAGTTGCCTTTCCCGCTCATGCTTTGCTCTACCCTATGGTACTGCAACAAATTAACGGTCTGTTTGCAGGCATATTGAATGCCCCTGTCAGAGTGAAAGATCATCCCTTCTTTAAACGGTCTGTTTCGGTTGGCCATCCTGATAGCCGGTATGACAGTGCCGGAAGCAGTCAAATTATCGCTGATAGACCACCCAATGAGTTTTCGATCAAAAAGATCAATCACGCACGTAAGGTAAAGGAATCCATCCTTACAGCAGATGTAAGTAATGTCGGACACACAAGCCCTCATTGGTTCTTTTTGATTGAACTCACGGTTAAGCAAATTAGGCGCTACATTGTAATTGTGGGATGCATCAGTGGTTACCCTAAACTTCTTAGAAAGCTTGCTGCGCAATCCCATATTTCTCATATGACGGGCAACAGTTGTTCTGGAAACATTGACTCCGGATGCTTGCAAATCTTTAGCCAACCTGGGACTGCCGTTGCGCCCCTTGGCATCGAAGTATGCATCTTTAATCTCTCGGCTAAGTTCCATATGCTTTTGTTCTCGTTTATTTATAGGGTTCTTAATCCAACGGTAATAACTGCTGCGAGATACACTCAATACTCTGCACATCATCCCAATCGTCCACTCCCTCGAGTTGTAATCCTTTATAAATTGATAAATCAACGATCGCTCGTGGAGATGATGCCTAAGGCTTTTTTTAATATGTCACGCTCTGTTTCAGCCTCTTTAAGGCGTTTTTCCAGTTCTGCAACCCTTCCGGCTTCTCTTTCACGAGAACGGACTCCGTTGCCCGGGAAACTGCTTTCCCCACGTTCCCGGTACTCTTTGCACCAGCGATACAATAGTGCAGGTGATATGCCCAATTCGTGTGCGAGTTCGGAAACATTCTTCCGCTCGAAACTTAATTTGACGGCATTATCTTTAAATGCCTTGTCATAATGTGTTCTTTGTTTTCTCATACTTTGACAAATGTTAGTTTTTTATGCTTAACTTTTTGTCCCAGCAAAGTTAGTAACTCCAATTAGTATATGACCAGACTATAGGAGAATTTTTTAATTTCAATAGCACTATTCAATATTATAAGGCTCATGCAATCTATAATGACAATAAGAACTCGATTGATGGCTGGCTGGCAAATTCCGCATTGACTTATTTTAATCCTAATCTTTCTTTAACTACCGAATTAGGATATTACAGAAGCATGATGAAAGATATAAGGCTGCAAGGCTATCAGATGCTTGATTTTGATAGTTGGACTTTTATGATAGGTAAACAATTCTTTAAAAACAAGGCGTCACTTAATATGACTTATTTATTACCTATCGAATGGGGAGTTCGCAATCAGCAAATAAGACAAATGCAGACAAATAATTATTTTGAAACGAAAAAAATTGGTCTGCAATCCTATCGAAATACTTTAATATTAACTTTCAGTTACCGCTTTGGAACAGGCAAATCAAGCTATTCATCCAAAAAATCATCCATTGAAAAAGAAGAAAGAATCAAACGAACATTTAATATGTAGAAAGTTGCTTGTATTTATTTGTATTAGCTAATTGTTATTCAAATAGAAATCAAAAAGCCAAATTTTCTACACCGATAAACTTAAAAATTACAGTTATCTTTATCAGCTGAAAAATACACCGTACCGTTTTCCGCTCCACCAACCATATCGAACGGCACAATCTGACGCTTCGCATCCACCTGAAACGATTGAACCGAAAAACCATTTGTTATAGCCGGAGTTTGGCGGTGCTGACGGCTGCCGTAACGATGTATCTGTGGGCATAGATAGCTTACTTCTCTTTTATCAAATGCTTCAAATTATCATCATTCTTAATCCGTTCCATTTCCGACTTTACGATATTTTCCACATCCGCCTTTATCTGTCTGTAATTCCGCTCGATATCCTGCTGCATCGTATCATTTCCGTTTTCATCTATAAAGGAAACAATTTCGGGGATTTTTTGGTAGGTTTTCGTTTCGGCTGCAACGCGGGCATTGTCCACCACAATTTCGCAGTGGAAAATCTTCTGCTCAATGCGTTCGTCGAAATTATCCGACACCGCACCCACAAACATTCCCTGCGTGAGATTGCTGATTTTACTTGCCGGAATAAGGCTGTCCATTTGGGTGGAAATGGAAGTCGATTTATCCTGGCGGTTAATGGTCATGGATTGCCGTTTCTGCAAGACTTTTCCGAAACGTTCCGATAGAGTTTTGGCTGTTTCGCCAACCACCTGTCCCGAAAAAATATTGCCGACCGTATTTTGAATAACCTTGCTCTCCTTATCGCCGTAATCGCGTGTCAATTGCGAGTAATCTTGAAATCCCAAACATACAGCCACTTTATTGCTTCGTGCCGTGGCAATCAAATTATCCAATCCACGAAAATAAATGGTTGGCAACTCGTCGATGATAACCGAACTTTTCAACTGCCCTTTCTTGTTAATCAACTTGACAATTCTCGAATTATACAATCCCAATGCTGCCGAATAGATGTTTTGACGGTCGGGATTGTTACCCACACAAAGAATTTTCGGTTCTTTCGGATTATTAATATCCAACGAAAAATCATCGCCTGTCATTACCCAATAGAGAGCGGGCGAAATCATTCTCGACAGTGGGATTTTTGCCGACGCAATCTGTCCTTGTAATTGGTCTTGCGCCCCGCCTTCCCACGCGTCCATAAAAGGCGAAAGGTAATTTTCCAATTCGGGATAACTGGTAAGAATGGTAAACGTATCCGCATATTTCTTATTCAAGAACTCGATGGCGTGAGGGAACGTGCAGTATTTGCCATTTTCGTAAATTTTCAAATACCAAATAATGGCTGCCAGCAAGATAATCGGACTTTCCACGAAGAAATCGCCCTGTTTCTGTATCCACGTTTTGTTCAGATTCAGCATAATGGTATAAGCGCTTTCATACGCATCCGAAATATCGGTCATAAATGCCGGATTGATGGGGTTACATCGGTGGCTTTTGCGCGGATTATCGAAGTTAATCACGTAAAACTTCGGCGGAACTTCGTACTTGTCGATATGTTTCAAAAGATGGTTGTAAGCAATGGTAGAAAGGTCGTCGAACTTAAAATCGTAAATATACATCGAAAAACCTTTCTCGATTTGTTGTTTGATGTAATTGTTAACCACCGCATACGATTTTCCGGAACCAGGCGTACCTAAAACGATGGTCGCCCGGAACGGATTTACGATATTGATCCAACCGCTGTTCCACTTCTTTTTATAGTAAAATCGTGTAGGCAGATTGACCGAATACTCGTTTTCCATCAATCGTGTTTCCTGCATAAAACTTTCGTTTTCGGTGTTAAAAACATCGTCCATCAGGTTGTTTTTCAAAAGGCGACTAATCCACAATCCTGCCATCAAGAGGCAAATATAACCTGCCGAAATTGTAAAAATATACCATACCGCAATGCCTGTTTTGGCAATCGGCAACGCCAATATCCAAAAGTTCAGAAAAAACAGCGCGATGCCGAAACCCAACACAATCCAAATCTTCGTCCACGTGATTTTTTCATCTTTTATTCCTTTTGTTCCCAAACAGGACAAAGCTAAAAACAGCGCCGAAAAGAATTTCGTAATCAGTGGATGTTTGTACAGTCCTGCCGTACGATGAAAATTCATCAGAATTTTGTCCAACACGCCAATCGTTGCGTTCCATTCCCGAAACACTTCGTAGCAATACCAATAGCAGTGGATAGCCACGAATAAAACACTTACGGCTCGCATAAATTCCATTGTTTTGGCGAGTCCTCTTAAATCGTCTTCTTGTTGCATAAAGCCCCCTTTCATCCCCCAAAGGGGGAAATTTAATTTGTAAAATTGATTATAGTTTTGGTTTCTTAATTGTTCTTCTCTTTTTTCGCATTTTACGTTTGAAAAGTTCATCTTCGTAATCGTCACCGTGCATTTCGAGTAAAGAAACACCCGGAAAGACATCGTTTGTTTCCGGTGCTTTTTCCAAATCGGCAAATGAACTATATTCGTTTTCTTTGGATTGGATTTGAGTATTCGATTTTGAGGAAACTTCCGGCTTAATGCCGTTTGCAAACCACTCGTGAAACATGTTTGCCGAAAACTCTTTTCCCAATCGGGAACCGTTTAAAACGGTCATGCTTTGATGGTCGATAAACGTCACACCGTAAATTCTTCCTTGTTCATTCTCCCGAAATACCACCGAAATGCCTTTTTTTAGCAGATTTTTCTCGAAGTTTTTCCGTTTTTTAGACTCTGTTATAGTTATTAAAATATCCGCTCGAAGTCGGTTTTTGGTTGGTTTATCCGTTTTCCAAGTTTGTTTCTCTTTTTCCATTCTCTTTTGCAAAGCATCGTAACCGACCGATTTGCCAAAAAGCGACGACTTGAAAGGATTACCGACCTTTTCGCCTTTCTCGTTCAAAACCGAATAAACCAATCCGTTATAAGGTTTTCCTTTGTGTTCGCCTTTCACTTCTTCTGCTGTCAGATTAAATAGTGATAACAGAGCACGATACTCGCCGAAACTCTGAAAATGGTACGACTTTGCCAACTCATGCACCGCGTTGGCAACTTGCCGTTTTACATTACCTCTTGAGTAATATACTTTTTGAAGCGGAAGTACGTTTTGCCGTTCCTGTTTATCGGCAGGAGTTAAGTTAAATTCCTGCTCCAACTTCCGGCAAATTTCCATCGACCTCCGTTTCTCGTAAGCATCGGAAATGCAACTTCCGTCCGCTTTTACCCGCACCGAAACGATATGGATATGTTCCCGTTCAATATCCGTATGCTTAAAAACGATGTAAGGCTGTTCGCCAAAACCGAGCTCATCCATATACTTTTGAGCCATCTCGATAAAATTCTCGTCCGTTACCTTATCCTTCGGATTTGGGTTTAACGAAATGTGGATTACCGGCTTTTCAGTACGTTTGTTGGCAAACAGATAAGGCTCAAACGAGTGCAAAATATCCGGTATTTGATACGTTCCGTTCGCCTGCTCGATGATGTGTCGGGCAAAAAGCACCCTACCGTTTTCGTCGTCCACCTTCAGTTTGTTGTACGAAATCGCTCCGAAAAGCGATGTCCCGTGTCCGATTTTAGCAACCATTATACACCGTATTTCTGTTTAAACTCATTTGCCAATGCCACAATTTTCTGCGACAGTTCCACCAACTTTATCGTCTCTTTTTCCAATTTATAGAGAAAAGCCAATGCCTTTTTCTCTGTAAAATTGGTTTTCAACGCCTTTACAATTTGGTTATAATTCACACCGATTGCCCGAAATTGCGAATGAAAAGTGGTCAATCGCATATAAAAATCTTGCCCGGCTTTATCTATTTTTACCGTTTTAATTTCACGATTAAAGAGTACCGCAAGTATATATTCCGCTTTGGTTTGTAGTCCCGACTCATCAAAATGAGCCAAAAAACGAGCATTTTCATCGTCCGTCAGACGTACCACATAGCGATTATTTCGCTTTGAGAGTTTGGGTTTTCTGCCACCCGAATATTTTTTAGTTGTCATAATCAGTTCATTCTATAAAATCAGTCCGTTTCAAAAAAATCCCGACTTCGGAGAGGATTTTAAAGTTGGTTTTCAGGCACGGCGAAAGTTTCGAGTGCCTGAAAACACAACTTGCTCTGTTCCGGCGAACAGAAAATCCCGACCGTGTCGGGATTAAAGTCAGTTGATTGAAAAGAGTCAGCAGATGATTTATCAGAAAAGGCACGTCAGCCTGCATCTGTTTCAATACAGTGCAAAATTAAAGGGAAAAATAGCCGTGAAAGCTCGCAGTAAAACGCCAAACACCGCCAAACGACGCCACGAAATGACAGAAATGAAAAGTCGTGAAATTTCTATTTTTATTTGCAGAAAAAAAGAAAGTATGAAATTTCCGGCATTATAAATCAATGGAAGTTGAACTTTAAAAGTAGCCCTATCAATTAATTCACAATTTCCAATAAGAATTATGAATGCAATATTGCTTGAATGTCATTTCATGCAAGCATTCAAAAGAAAGGGCATAAAAATGAGCAAACCAAAAATTGAAATCTTTGATAATCAAGTTAAAATAATTGGATTATTTAAAAAGAAAGACATCATTATAGAAGAAATTCTTTTTTAATAATTAGTAAAAAAGCAAATCAAAACATTAAATTTTTTCAAAAATTTGATTCAATACAACAAGAGAATTAAAACATAATTATTCATTAAAAAAAGCATTGGAAAATGAAAAAAGAAACATTATTTATTGCCTTCACAACACAGAAGGGAGGAGTAGGAAAAAGCGCGATAACTACGCTTACAGCAAGCATCCTGCATTATCGGATGGGGTATAACGTGGCTGTATTTGATTGCGACTATCCACAATGGAGTATTGCCAAAATGCGCGACAGGGACACCAAAACTGTAATTGAAAGCGAACGTTTCAAGCAGTTGGCTTACGAGCAATTTACCTCCATCACCAAAAAGGCATACCCTGTTATTTCGAGCAAACCCGATGAAGTAATCCAAAAGGCAGAAGCATTTTTAAAAGAGACACCGATTGATTTCGATTTCGTATTTTTCGATTTGCCGGGGACGATTAACTCGGCAGGAGTAATCAATTCCATTTCGCGTATGCACTACATTTTTTCCCCCATCATTGCTGACCGCTTGGTGTTGGAAAGTACACTTGCTTTTATGAACGTGCTGAACGGCGTGTTGGTAAAAGGTGGGGATACTGGCATCAAAGGGATTCATCTGTTTTGGAATATGGTGGACGGAAGGGAGAAATCGGAACTTTATGCTCATTATGACCGTATAATCAAAGAATTGGATTTATCGTTGATGAAGACCTACCTTCCCGACAGCAAGCGGTTCCGAAAAGAGATGTCCGCCGAAATGGAAAATCGACAGATTTCACGCTCTACCATCTTCCCGATTGACAGGCGACTTTCCAAGTCCATCCGGATTGAGGAGTTTATCACGGAATTTTTACAAATCGTTCAACACTGATTTTTATGGAAGAAAACAGAAAACCACCCATTAATGAAGAATATATTATGTCCATTGTTTCCGAAACACGTTCCGGACACGATAAGTTGGTTCTTGCCGAAAACGAGCAGGTACGTCAAGTTTCAGAAAAGAAGACGGCAGATAATCAGCCACAAGAACGGGGCAACGATTTACAAACAGAAAAACAAGAGATTCGGGAAAACAAGAAACGTAAAAATCGACAACTTCCGATAGATTATGAAAGTCGTTTTATAAAAAAAGCCGATTTAACCGTCCGTTCGGGCAAAGGTGTGTATATCCGTGCCGATTACCATAACAGCATCAATCGCATAATCAGCGTGATAGGGAATAATGAAATATCTATTACCGATTATCTGGATAACATTTTGACACATCACTTTGAAATGTTTGAACAGGAGATAACAGATGTATTCGATAGAAATTACAAACCACTAATTCATAAAAACAGATAATAGCTATGCAACCCAATTTTATAACCATTTTTTGGCAAGTGCTTCTTGTTATAGCAGTAATAGCCTTATTTTCATTTATTGTTCTATCCATAGCTCTTTACATTCAAACAGGCAGAAAAGACGAGCGGAAAAGCTACGGACGACACACCGACCCGACACCTCGAAAACCACACAAAACATCCGAAATTATGGGTGCAAGCCGGACACCGGAACGCCAATCACAGCCAATTGAAGCCACGGAACGCCAAAATGAGAATCGTGAAGATAAACCAGTTACTTTTGCCCGTGAAATTCCGAGCGAGGAACTCGACCAAATTTTCGGGACGGAACAAACCGATGAAATCGACCTGCGGGAAGACCCCGACCCGGACGAAGACGAAGTAGATTGGCAAGAGGAAGAAACCGAATTGCAGGCGCAGCGCACGACAGCCGATAATGAGAATGATTTTGCCACGGGAGTCTCTTTCGATGAGTTGCAACAGGTAACGAACCTGATACAGAAAGACAAGTTACGCCCCGATGAGCAAAAAAGCGTAATCACGGCTGCCGTCAAACTTGCCCACACCGATTTGTGGGAAAAAATAATGAAGGCGTTGCCGGATGCTAACGAGAAGATTGCCAAGATGCTTGATGCTTCGCCACAAAAAGTACAAACAGCCGAAGATTGGCGAAGTTTCGACATTCGGAATTTCATTTGATTACAGTAAACGAGTTTACAAATAAACAGGTAAACAACATTTACAAAACCACTAAATCCAATTTATCAACCCGGCTTCCGTTTCGCTTCATCCAGGCGAGACGGAGACCATTAAACAACTTTTTTATGACAAGAAAAAGAATCTATCTTGCGGCAATACTCACAGTCGCCGCCGTAATGAACGCCCTCGCCCAAGGCGACGGCTCCGCTGGAATTACCAAAGCCACCGATATGGTAACCGGCTATTTCGATCCCGCCACCAAACTCATCTACGCCATCGGCGCCGTTGTGGGACTTATCGGCGGAGTAAAAGTTTACGGAAAGTTCAGTTCCGGCGACCCTGACACGTCCAAAACCGCGGCTTCGTGGTTTGGTGCGTGTGTGTTCCTGATTGTGGCAGCCACCATTTTACGTTCATTTTTCTTATAAAATGGCGGAATACGAAATCAATAAAGGCGTGGGCCGCAGCGTTGAGTTTAAAGGCTTGAAAGCCCAATACCTTTTCATTTTCGCAGGCGGACTGTTGGCGATGTTTATCCTGGTGGCAGTGCTGTACATGGCAGGTGTAAACCAATTTTTATGTCTTGTACTCGGCATTGCAGGTTCAACGATTATTGTCTGGAAAACCTTTTCAATGAATAAAAAGTACGGACAGTACGGCTTGATGAAAATCTCAGTCCGAAAGAACCATCCCCGCTATATAATCAACAGAAAACGTATGCGTTCACTCTTAAAAAGAAGAAAAGGAGTATGAGAAACATCAGTAAAATGACAACATTGGAAAATAAGTTTCCACTGCTTGCCGTTGAAAACGGCTGTATCGTGAGTAAAGATGGTGACATTACCGTGACGTTTAGTGTAGAACTGCCCGAACTGTTCACGGTAACATCCGCAGAGTACGAAACCATCCATTCGGTATGGAACAAGGCAGTACGCATATTGCCCAACTTCACGGTAGTGCATAAACAGGATTGGTTTTTAAAAGAGAACTATCAGTCCGACGTTCAAAAAGATGAATTGAGTTTTCTCAGCCGAAGTTTTGAACGACACTTCAATGAACGCCCCTATCTGAACCACGAATGCTATCTATTTTTGACCAAAACCACTAGACAGCGAATGGCGATGCAGAGCAATTTTTCCACGCTTTGCAGAGGGAATATACTGCCCAAAGAGATAAAGAACAAGGAGACCGTTCTTCGTTTTCTGGAAAGTGTGAGTCAGTTTGAACGTATAATAAACGACAGCGGGTTTATTTCGCTTATCCGTCTTTCGGAAGATGAAATCTGCGAAAATGGAGGTCTGTTGGAGCAGTACTTTTCATTGAAAGGAAAAGAGCACGCATCGCTTGAAGACATCTCGTTAGGTGCGGAAGAAGTGAAAGTCGGTGACAATATCCTATGCCTGCACACGCTTTCGGACAGCGATGATTTACCGTCAGCAGTTAGTCCGGATAGCCGGTATGAAAAATTATCGACTGACCGTTCGGACTGCCGTCTTTCATTCGCCGCACCAGTGGGTTTACTGCTTGCCTGCAACCACATTTACAACCAGCTGCTTTTTATCGAAGACAGCGATGAGAACCTGCGTAAGTTCGAGAAAAGTGCAAGGAATATGCACTCGCTCGGACGTTATTCGCGAAGTAATCAAATCAACGAGCAGTGGATTCAGGAATATCTGAACATAGCCCATTCTCAAGGCTTGACTTCCATCAGGGCACACTTTAACGTAATAGCGTGGAGCGATAATCGGGATGAACTCAAACATATCAAAAACGATGTGGGCAGTCAGTTGGCCTTAATGGGCTGCACGCCCAGACACAACACCGTAGATGCGGCAACGCTCTATTGGGCATGTATGCCGGGCAATGCCGCCGATTTTCCGTCGGAAGAAAGTTTTTACACTTTCATTGAGCCGGCTCTGTGCTTTTTCAGTCAGGAAACCAACTACAAAAGTTCTACATCGCCGTTCGGCATTAAAATGGCGGATAGGCTGACCGGAAAACCCCTGCATGTGGATATTTCCGATCTGCCGATGAAAAGAGGCATTATCACCAACCGAAATAAATTTGTGCTGGGGCCCAGCGGAAGCGGAAAATCGTTCTTTATGAACCATCTTGTCAGACAGTATTACGAACAGGGAACGCATGTGTTGTTGGTGGACACGGGAAACTCGTATCAAGGTTTATGTAGTTTGATACATCAAAAAACCAAAGGCGAAGACGGGATTTACTTTACCTACACGGAAGAGAATCCCATTTCATTCAATCCGTTTTTCACGGATGATTATGTGTTCGACGTGGAGAAAAAAGACAGCATCAAAACCCTGCTTTTAACGCTTTGGAAAAGTGAAGAAGAGAAAATATCGAAAACCGAAAGCGGCGAACTCGGAAGTGCGGTAACGGCCTACATCCATAAAATTCAGTCCGACCGGAGTATCATGCCCAACTTCAACACTTTTTACGAGTTTATGCGTGATGAGTACCGCCCGGAAATGGAAAAGAGAGACATCAAAGTGGAAAAAGACGATTTCAACATTGATAATTTTCTGACGACACTAAGGCAATATTACAGAGGCGGACGTTTTGATTTTTTGCTGAATTCCGATAAAAACATCGACCTTTTAAACAAACGCTTTATCGTTTTCGAGATTGATGCCATCAAGGAAAATCGCGAGCTTTTCCCTATTGTCACGATTATCATCATGGAAGCCTTTATCAATAAAATGCGGCGGCTGAAAGGAGTTCGTAAACAACTGATAGTGGAAGAGGCATGGAAAGCTGTTGCATCGGCAAATATGGCTGATTATTTGAAATACATGTACAAAACGGTGCGCAAATATTTCGGCGAAGCCATCGTGGTAACGCAAGAGGTGGACGACATCATTTCCAGCCCGATAGTCAAAGAGAGCATCATCAATAATTCAGACTGCAAGATATTATTGGACCAACGCAAGTATATGAACAAATTCGATCAGATACAGGCACTGCTCGGACTAACGGAAAAAGAGAAAGCACAAATACTTTCCATTAACCAGAACAATGCTCCGAACCGTAAATACAAAGAGGTCTGGATTGGATTGGGCGGAACGCAATCCGCCGTTTACGCCACCGAAGTATCTCGTGAAGAATACCTTTGCTACACCACCGAAGAAACCGAAAAATTGGAAGTGATGAACAAAGCGGAATCGTTGAACGGAGATATGGAGAGGGCGATAAAACTCTTGGTAAACAAGTAAGCAAGAATATTAAACCACTAAAAAATCCAAAAACAATGAAACAGAAACTTTTAATTTTAGTAACGGCATTGACTTTAAGCGGTTTTTGCGCCAATGCCCAATTTATCGTAAACGACCCGGTAAACGTTGCCACCAGTATTGCCAATACCGCAAAAGAGATTATCCAGACGTCCAAAACGGTAAAGAATACGCTTGATAACTTTAAGGAAGTGGAGAAAGTATATAAGCAGGGAAAAGAGTATTACGACGCTTTGCGTAAGGTGAACGACTTAGTGAAGGATGCCCGAAAAGTACAGCAAACCATCCTGATGGTGGGCGATATTTCTGATTTGTACGTGAACAGCTACAAATTGATGCTGCAGGATAAAAACTTTTCATTCGAAGAGCTTACCGCGATTGCGTTCGGCTACACAAAACTCTTGGAAGAAAGCGCAGCCCTGCTTAAAGAACTAAAACAGATTGTCAATCCCACAACCCTTTCACTCAATGATAAAGAGCGGATGGATTGGATTGACCAAATCTATAAAGAAGTCAGTGAATATCGTTCATTGGTCAGCTATTACACCAACAAAAACATCTCGGTCTCTTACCTGCGTGCGAAAAAACAGAATGACGCACAACGGGTACTCGACCTGTACGGTTCGGTAAGTGACAAATACTGGTAAAATTTAGTAAACAAGTTGACGAGTAAACGAGAAGGGTAATTCCATAGTTTGTGAGCGCATTAAACTTTGTACAACTTGTGTACTCGTCCATAAAAAAACTAAAAACATGGATTTTGAAAATTTACATCAAGTACTGCGAACTCTGTACACTGAAATGATGCCCTTGGTGGGCAATATGACAGGCATAGCCAAAGGGGTTGCCGGATTGGGTGCTCTGTTTTACGTGGCAAGTCGTGTGTGGCAGTCGCTTTCACGTGCAGAAGAGATAGACGTTTACCCGCTTTTGAGACCTTTTGCCATCGGTCTGTGCATCATGTTTTTTCCCACCATGGTTTTGGGTACGATAAACAGCGTGCTTTCGCCCGTGGTAAAAGGAACTAATCAGATGATGGCAGCACAAACCCTGGATATGAATAAACTTCGTGAACAACGCGACCGATTGGAACGCGAAGCGATGTTGAGAAATCCCGAAACCGCCTTTTTGGTCAGCAACGAAGAGTTTGACAAAAAGATAGACGAAATGCAGGGACTCAACCCGAAACATCTTGTTACCATTACATCAATGTATCTGGAAAGGGGGATGTACAACCTGAAAAAGTCGATGCAGGATGCCTTCAAATCTTTTCTGGAGATATTGTTTCAAGCTGCCGCTCTGATAATCGATACCATTCGGACATTTTTCCTTATCGTTCTTTCCATACTGGGACCCATTGCTTTCGGAATTGCCGTGTTTGACGGATTCCAATCTACTTTGACGGGATGGTTGAGTCGTTATGTTTCGGTTTATCTGTGGCTGCCCGTATCGGATTTGTTCAGTACCATGCTTGCCAAAATTCAGACATTGATGATAGGCAAAGAGATTGCAGCCCTTGAAAATCCGGCGTATATTCCGGACGGTTCGAGTGTGGTTTATATCATTTTTATGCTGATAGGCATTGTCGGATATTTTGTAATTCCTACCGTTGCCGGATGGATTATCCAGGCAGGCGGAATGGGCAACTACGGAAAAAACATTAATCAATCCGTGCAAAAAAGTGGTGCAATGGCAGGAGCCGGCGCAGGAGCCGTAGGCGGAAATGTTTTGGGTAAATTGAGAAAATAACAAACGAGCAAACTAAGTAATAACATGGAATTTAAATCATTAAAAAATATTGAAACATCTTTCAAACAAATACGGCTCTACGCCATTGTTTTTGGTGTGGTGTGTCTTTTGGTAGTCGGTTTTTCTCTTTGGAAATCCTACGCTTTTGCCGAGAAACAACGGGAAAAAGTTTATGTATTGGACAACGGCAAATCGCTGATGGTAGCCCTTTCGCAGGATGCGGCAACAAACCGTCCGGTAGAAGCAAGGGAACACGTGCGTCGTTTTCACGAACTGTTTTTCACCCTTTCGCCCGACAAGTCAGCCATTGAAAGCAATATGAAACGAGCATTTTTTCTTGCCGACCAATCGGCTTTCAACTACCACAAAGACCTTACGGAAAAAGGATATTACAACCGGATTATATCGGGAAACATCCAACAGCGTATCGAAATTGACAGCATTCAGTGCAATTTTGAGGTCTATCCTTATGAAGTGAGAACCGTTGCCCGTCAATACATCATCCGTTCGAGCAACCTGACCGAACGCAGTTTGGTTTCAGAATGCCGTCTGGTCAATTCCATCCGTTCCGACAACAATCCGCAAGGTTTTATCGTCGAAAATTTTATTATTCGTGAAAACAGAGATATCCGGACAGTCAAACGATAAAGGAATATGAATAATATCTTGATAAAAATACGCCAAAAACGAAATCGTTTTAACGATAAATTAAAACAGAAATTAGGTGATCTTCCTCCTACGACAAAACTGAACGGCATTTTGCTAGTGATGTTATTTTATGCGGTAATGACATTGATAATGCTTGTCAGAGCATTCGATAAAAATGAGAGAGCAATAACAATCAAGCATATCGATCCTGCTCCGTTGATTGACACACACCGATAAAGCTTGTGCCCGAAAAGGACACGTTATCAGCAGAAAAATTTAAGTAAAACAACCACTAATCCACAAATTATGACAATGAAAGAAAACGACGAAACTTCGACTATTGTTTCGGAAGAAAAAATTTCGAAACAGAACGAACAGAAAAAAGAGGAGCCACAGACACGCAAGCTACCCACAATCGAAGAAATTCAAAAGCGAAAGAAAGTACTGGTTCATATATTGTTGGTTTTGGTTTTTATCGGTGTGATGTACTGGATTTTTGCACCTTCAAAAGCCGAAAAAGAGAAATTGCAAACCGAACAGGGAATAAACGTTGAAATACCGGAAATATCCGGCGGCGAACTACCCGAAGATAAGGGAACTGCCTACAAGCTGGCAGAGAATGAACAAAAGGAGAACGAACGTCAATGGACAATGGGTACACTTTCCGACTTTTTCGGCGATACTCAAAAGTCGGATAATCATCTCAAAGAATGGGAATCGTTTGCTGATCCAAATTATCGTTCCGGTAAAGGCAACGAAATTAGCCGGTCGGCATCGGCTTACGGTGATATCCGGAACACGCTCGGCAATTTCTACGAAGAGAACTCCCAAATGGAAATCTTGCAACAACAAATTGATGAATTGCAAGCACAACTGGACGAGAAAAACGGTTTGGTAGATGAAGACCGGGAGATACAAAGACAACTCGAACTGATGGAAAAATCATACGAAATGGCAGCCAGATACCTGCCGCAAAATCAACAAGCGACAACACCCAATCCTTTTGAAACTGCCGTCGAGCGGGAAATGGATGAGCCGGTTAACGCCCATGTTAAAGTGGAAGCCAAAGAGCCAGCACTTAAGGTCTATCCCGATGTGGAAACAGTCGTTTCTTCGCTCTATCAAGAGGTGTCGGATTCGGTATTTATGGCTGAACAGATGCAGGAACGGAATCGCTATTTTTTATCGGATTCGGAAAGCCGAGATGAGCTACCGAACAAGAACACACTGAAGGTATCCGTTTATGAAACGGTAACGCTTAAAGACGGCGAAACGGTGCAGTTACGTTTGTTGGAATCAGCTCGTATCAGCAGTATGCTAATCCCGAAAAACACGTTATTGACGGCAATGGCAAAAATACAAGGTAACCGTTTATCGCTTTCGGTAACAAGTATCGAACATCGAGAACGGATTATTTCGGTTAATCTGTCGGCGTATGACTTGGACGGTCAGCCGGGTGTTTTCATTCCTCATTCCACGGAAATGAATGCAGTGAAAGAGGTTGTCGCCGGAATGGGGCAATCTGCCGGAACAAGCTTTACCTTTAATTCTTCAGCAGGACAGCAATTGGCTGCCGATGCCGGAAAGGGCGTGATGCAGGGTGCATCGCAATACATTAATAAGAAAATGCGTGAAGTGAAAGTTACGCTCAAAAGCGGGCATAAGCTTTTCTTAATGCAACACAGATAATAGAATTACCAACCACTAAAATCCAATTTAAATATGAACGTAAAACAATTCTTTTTGGCTGTTCTTCTTGTAGCGGCTTCAGTTTCTCTAAATGCTCAAATCGGCAGGGGTGACCTGTATCAGGGAATGAGCAAGGCTATTCCCGCTGGTCGTGTAGTAGTGCCGTATGGCTTGGATGTAACGTTTGATAAAACGGTCCATCTGATTTTTCCCTCGCAAATCCGGTATGTGGATTTAGGAAGTAGTAGCATCATCGCGGGTAAAGCGGAGGATGCGGATAATGTTCTTCGCGTAAAGGCTGCCGTGCGTGATTTTGAAACGGAGACCAACTTGAGTGTAATTTGTGAAGACGGCAGTTTTTTCGCCTTTAACGTGAAATACGCCGATGAACCGGAGCAATTGAACATCGAGATGCAGGACTTTCTGCACTCGGGAATAAATAACCTTCCTTCAAACAAATCAGATATCTGTTTTAAGGAACTCGGAAACGAATCTCCCGTGTTGGTGAAACTGATTATGAAAACGATTTGGCAAAACAACAAACGGGAGATAAAACATATCGGAAGTAAGAAGTTCGGTTTGCAGTTCTTATTGAGAGGGCTTTATACACACAACGGGTTATTGTATTTTCACACCTTGATCAACAACCAAAGCCGGATGCCGTTTACTGTAGACTTTATCACGTTTAAAGTCGTAGATAAAAAGGTAGCCAAACGCACGGCTGTACAAGAGCAAGTTCTTCAGCCGCTTCGAATGTTTAACAATGTGATAAGAGTGAGCGGGAGCACAACGGAGCGTTCGGTTTTTGCGTTGGAACAATTTACGTTGCCGGATGACAAGGTATTGGAGGTAACATTGTTTGAACAGAACGGCGGTCGCCATCAAACGTTTGTGCTGGAAAATGAGGACTTAGTCCGTGCGAAGAATATTGATAACCTTAAATTAAAGTTCTGATGAAGCGACTATTGTTATTTATTGTGATGACGGTGTTGATGGTTACCGTGTCACATGCTCAACGGCTGATTCCCGGGCAACGGGGATTACAGCTTTCTGCGGGTGTTCCGATTACGAAAGAGAAACTATTTCAAAACGGCAATTTTACCGCTGAAATAGCGATGACGGTTAACCATAAACGAGCCAATCACTGGTTGTTCGGATTGGAATATACAAAGAAGCATTTTGCTTATCGTGATATTTTAATTCCAAGTGAAACGATTGCTTTTGAGGGGGGATATCTTCTCAATCTGTTTTCTGATCCGGGTAAGAACGTTCTTCTGAATACGGGAATTACGGCCGTTGCAGGTTACGAAACGGTTAATCGAAACGAAAAGCTGTTACCTGACGGGGCTACCTTGTTGAACAAAGACTGCTTTGTGTATGGTGGTGCGTATCACCTGGCGTTGGATGTTTATGCAACTGATAATTGGGTGTTTTTCGTGAAAGGAAAGTGCAATGCACTTTGGGGAAGCGATGTGGAGATGTTCCGTCCTTCTTTGCAAACAGGAGTTAGAATAATCTTTTAGTTCCTCTAAATCTCCCTAAAGGGAGACTTTAAGTAAGTAGAATTAATAAAGGAAAAATAGAAGTATGAAACGTAAAATAATGAATAATTTATGGGTGGTGGGAGTGCTGCTCATTGCCGGGTTTTGTCTATCTGCTTGTGATAGCAAATTGGATATCGGGCAGGTTTACGAATTTGATGTGCTCACGATGCCGGTTCCTAAAGAAGTTGCTATCGGGAAAACGATTGAGATCAGGTGCAAGTTGACGGAAAAAGGCAGTTTTGCCGATAACCGTTATACGATACGGTATTTTCAAAGCGAGGGCGATGGCGAGTTGCGATTAGGCAAAGAGGGTAAAGCATTTTTGCCAAACGACCGCTATCCGTTGAAAGAAAAAGAGTTCCTCCTGTATTACACTTCCAGCTCTGACGAAAGTCAGGTGTTTAAGGTAGTGATAGAAGATAGTTTTGGGAATGAAAAGAAATTGGAATTTGAGTTTTATGCGGAGAGGGAAAGGAAATAATCCATTCTTACCTGATATAATTGAATGACTACAAGAATCCTTTGTTTAATAAAACAACAAAGGATTTTTTTCTTATAAATGGATAGTTTTACCCAAAAAAGTATTAAGTTTGCACTCGCAAAAGGGGACAAAATCAAACCCTTATTGCAAAACAAAACTTGTATGAGAGGACAATATAAATATTTAGACGCTTTCATTGATAAGCAACGAGCAAATGGTAAATACTCTTTTACCATTACTGACTTAAGAAATTATTATAGTTTAACTGATGAAGCACTAAAGAAATCATTGCAACGTTTAAAAAAACAAAAAAAAGTTGCAATGGTGCGTAAAGAATTTTATGTGATTGTACCTCCTGAATATAGTGCAAAAGGTATTATCCCAACTAGCTTTTATGTAAATGATTTGATGAGATTTTTGGATAGAGATTATTATGTCGGCTTGTTAAATGCAGCAGCATTACACGGTGCTGCTCATCAGCAACCACAAACTTATTCAATCATAACCGAGGGTATTCCATTAAGAAAAATCCAGAACAATAAGGTAAATATCGTTTTTTTTACAAAGAAATCATGGAATAAGGATGATGTTGAGAAGAAAAAAGTCGATACGGGATACCTTAATATTTCCTCTCCCGAATTAACGGCATTGGATTTAGTGAGTTATTATGATGCTGTCGGGGGATTTAACCGTGTTGCGACGATCATTGAAGAATTGAAAGAAAACATAAATGTCCATAAATTAAAGAATAGCGCAAAACGATATGACCAAATAGTTGCAAGCCAACGCTTAGGTTATTTGCTCGAGTTTGTATTAAATGATGTGGAATTGAGTAATGGATTGTTTGATTATTTGAAAAATAACGACTTCTACCCTGCATTACTCCGCCCTCAACAAGAAAAAACCGACAGTATGGCAACGGGAAATAGGTGGAAAATAGTTCCTAACATAGAAATTGAAACAGATATATGATACCTCAATCGGATATAACTGCTTGGCGTAAACATGCACCTTGGCAGGATAATTATCAAGTAGAACAGGATTTAATTATTCACCGGTCATTGATTGCACTTTTTAGCAATGAATTTATTCGTGAACGGTTGGCTTTCAGAGGAGGTACTGCCTTGCATAAGTTGTTTCTAACGCCGGCAGCAAGATACTCAGAAGATATTGATTTGGTGCAAATTACTTCTGCTCCTTTTGGTCCAATTATAGATACTATCAGACAACAACTCTCTTTCTTAGGAGTGCCTCGTATTAATCAAAAACTTCACAACAATACACTCATTTATCGCATACAATCTGAGGATAATGTCCCGATAAGATTAAAAATTGAAGTAAATACAAGAGAGCATTTTTCAGTTTTTGGATTACAAGACATTCCGGTTGAACTGATGTCCGAATGGTTCAATGGCAAAGTATCTGTTCCGGTCTATTGTTTAGACGAATTGTTGGCGACAAAACTTCGTGCATTATATCAACGCAAAAAAGGTCGCGATTTATTTGATATTTGGTATGCGCTTTCTAATGCCGAAGTTAATGTTGAAAGAGTTATAGAAGCGTTTAAATATTATATGCAAGAAGAAGGAAATACCGTAAGTCAAAAAGAATTTATAGAAAATATGGAACGAAAAATAGGTGATAAGGATTTTATTGGCGATACCAATGGGCTATTACGAAATGAAATTACTTATGATATTCATGAAGCGTACGAATTTGCAAAAATAAATCTTTTGGAAAAGATTTAAGATGAAAGAACAACCAGAAATATATAATTTGCCTGAGATGTGGATAAATGTTACTTTAGGAGACATCTTAATACTTGAATATGGAAAAAGTCTACCCAAGAATAGTCGTCAAGATGGCAAATATCCTATTTTTGGTTCGAATGGAATAATTGGTTATCATAATAATTTTTTAGTTGAAGGTCCTGTGATAATTGTCGGAAGAAAAGGTTCTGTAGGATCTGTGCATTTTTCTAATGAAAATTGTTGGCCAATTGATACTACTTATTTTGTTAAGCCAACAGATTCACTAAATTTTAAGTTTATTTTCTTTCTATTGGAATCTTTGAATCTTTTTCAACTTGATAAATCAACAACAATTCCGGGTCTTAATAGAGATAACATTTACGAACAGGTTATAGGACTACCTCCATTGAACGAGCAAAATAGAATTGTCTTAAAACTTGAAGAAGTATTAAGCAGTCTTGACAAAAGTAAAGAGCAATTAGAAAACTCATTAAATCAATTAAATTTTTATAAGCAATCAATTTTAAAACAGGCATTTGAAGGAAAGTTAACAGAAGAATGGAGAAAAAATAAAAATGATTTAAAAACCCCACAACAAATTATAAATGAAATTAATGTTTGTCAGGATGAACAGTATAAAAAAGAATTAATAGATTTTAACACAAGAAAAACTAAATTAAAGCCAAGAAAACCTAAGAAAATAACAATCTCATCAGAAGCTAAAGCATTAGCAAAAATAAAGTTGCCTAATGAATGGCTCTATATTCAACTGAAAGATGCTTGTCATGCTGTAGAACGTGTTAGTTCAAAAGAAAGAAAAAATGAGGATACGTTTATTTATCTGGATATTGGGAGTATTAATAACAATAAAAATATAATTGAAACCTACAAAGAGTATCAATGGAAAGATGCTCCGTCAAGGGCTCAATACATTATTAAATTAGATGATATTTTGTTTTCTACCGTAAGGACTTATTTGAAAAACATTGCTATGATTGAAGAAGAAAAATTCAATCATCAGATAGCAAGTTCGGGGTTTACGGTAATAAGAGTTCTTGATAACTTTATAAAACCAAAATATATTTTTAAATATATTGTTTCGGATAGTTTTGTCCAACCGTTAAATGAGTTACAATCAGGCTCTTCTTATCCGGCGGTTAGGAATAGTGATGTATTTGATCAGTTCATCCCAATTTGCTCTATAGAGGAACAAAATGTCATTTCTGAAGAGCTTGACAGACAATTTTCAATTATCAACCACTTTGAAAACACAATAGAAAAACATCTTCTAACTATAGAATCACTTAAACAAAGTGTTCTTCGGAAAGCTTTTGAGGGCAAATTATCAGAACAAGATTCTAATGATGAACCGGCAAGCATTTTACTTGAACGCATTAAAGCTGAAAAGGAACAATATTTAGTAAGAGAAAAAGAAAAGAAGAATAATTCAATAAAAATCATAATTATGCCTGAAGAACTAAAGTCAATTCTCGAAATATTAAATGAGAATGCAGAACCGATCTCCTCAAAACAACTTTGGTTATCCTCTGATAAAAAAGATGATATTGAAGAGTTCTATGCTGAGTTAAAAAAGTATATTGAATCTGGAGAAATTATTGAATTACCAAGAAATGGTAAAGAATCATTTTTAAAATTAGCTGATAAATCATGAGAATAGATCAGGTTTACATAGAGGATTATAAGAACCTAAAACAGTTCACGATTAATCTTGATGAAAATGAGATGAAAACTGTTTTGCTCGGACAGAATGCTTCGGGTAAATCAAATTTTATTGAAGCATTAATTTTAATTTTCAAATATCTCGATTTAAGTACTGACTCAAAAAGGCAATCGCCAAATTTTGACTATAATATTGTTTACAAAATACAGAATAATGTAATTAATGTAACCTGTCAAAAAGGAAATTATGTGATTCTGGTAAATGATGAAAAGCAAACATTTAAGTATTTCTTTTCGGACGAAGCTAAAGCCAAATATCAACCTAAGTACGTATTTACTTACTATTCCGGGTTAAGCAATAAATTAAAAGAACACTTTTGGGATCATCAAAATAATTTCTATAATAAGATAATCAAAGAGGATTTTAAAGATACAGAACTTGATTCTTTAAGAAAACTCTTTTATGTACAGTTAGTTCATTCGTATTTTGTTTTACTTGCTTACTTCACTCACGAAGAAAAAGAAAGTTTAGAGTTTCTACATGAAGTATTAAACATTATGGATATTGAATCTATACTTTTTATTCTAAAAATGCCCTCATGGGCCGATAATAAAATTAAAAATAATCCGGATGACATTTTTTGGACTGCAGAAGGTTTAGTTAGACCTTTTTTGGAAAAACTGTGGGAATTGTCTCTAGCGCCAATATACAATGACGAGAAAGTAAAAGTTGATTTTGCCGAAACTGAAGATCAAAAAAGACTTTACTTGTTTTTAAAAGGTAAAGATAAACTACGAGAGCTAGCCCAAACTTATACAAGTAATACAGCTTTGTTCAAAGCATTGGAAAGTACATATATTTCAAAACTCATTGCAGAAGTCAGGATAAAAGTCCAGAAGAAGAATGTTGATAGTAGTATTACATTTAAAGAATTAAGTGAGGGTGAGCAACAATTACTGACGGTACTGGGATTGCTGAAATTCACAAAGGATGAGGATTCATTGATTTTACTTGACGAACCAGATACCCACCTCAATCCTATTTGGAAATGGAGATATTTAGAATTTTTAGATAAAGTGGTTGACCGTCCTACAAGTACTCAGATAATACTTAATACACACGACCCTCTGGTCATCGGAAACTTAACCAAGGAAGAAGTTCGATTATTTAGAACAGCTTCTGATGGGAAAATTATTGTTGAAGAACCAGAAATAGATCCTAGAGGATTAGGAGTCGAAGGAATATTAACAAGTGAGTTTTTCGGATTACCAACCACTATTGATGAATTTACGCAAAGGAAGCTGGATGAAAGGAATGAATTATTAGTAAAACAGCAGGAACAAGAGCTTTCAGATCAAGAACAAGAAAGATTGAGAGTGCTGTTCGAAGAGTTAAAAGAGTTGGGTTTTGGAAATACATTTAGAGACCCGCTATATCAAAAGTTTATCGTAGCCTATAAAAATCGTATAAAAGATCAAGGAAAAAATAGCTTTACAAAAGAAGAGTTAGATAAACAAAATACTTTAGCTATGGAAATTCTTGAAGAACTTTCAAAAGAAGAAGAAGAATATGATTCACATAGATAGAACCGGTTTTGAACCTGACGTTGCGTGGGTACGTAAAGCGGATGCGTTAACACAACAACTTATTAATGTTACGGATATACCCACTCGAAATAAGATTATAGAGGATAATCAGAATGTCTGGACAGAGCTGAAAGATTTTTTATTGTCAATTTCGAGCAATAAATGCTGGTATTCTGAAGCAAAAGATGTCTACAATCATTTACATGTGGATCATTTCAGACCTAAAAAAGCAGCATTGGGTATTGATAAAAAAGATTATGGAGGCTATTGGTGGCTGGCATTTGTATGGACAAATTATAGAGTTTGTGGAGGGGCCGGAAATGTAAGAAAGAGGGATAAATTCGCTGTGAGGAGTAATAAATCAAACGATCCGAATACACCAATTGAAGATGAGTTAATTTATTTTTTAGATCCCTGTGAGGAAGAAGATATTCTCAAAATTACTTTTAATCAGAATGGAGAAGTAACTCCTATAACTACATCTGGGTGGGATTATGAAAGAGCTAGTTATACTATTGAAAGTTTAAATTTAAATTTTAAACTCTTAAAAGAGGCAAGGAAAAATATTTGGGTTAAAAGTTCCACTCTTATTTCTGAAATCCAGAATTTAATGGAGCAGAATAATGTTGCCCCAAGTGTTTTGAAAAGAGGTCAAATCAAAGAGAAGTTAAAACAGTTGAAAGAATTAGTTCAGCCTTCGTCTGAGTTCTCAGCAGCCGTTAAAGCATGCTTGCTTAGTACAGGTTTACCGTGGGCTTCTAAAATTGCAGCATAAAAAAACAAAAGAATATGTCAACATCCAACATAGCACAAAAGATATGGTCATATTGCGATACCCTACGTGATGATGGCTTAGGATACAATGACTATTTGGAACAATTAACTTATTTGCTATTTCTAAAAATGGCAGATGAAAACAGGAATAAATATAATTTGCCTGATGTCTGCAATTGGAAGTCATTAGTTTCTAATTCAGGCGGGGCACTTCTAGAACAATATGAGCAAATATTAAAAACCTTGGCAGAATCAGGAGGAATGCTTGAAAAGATATTTGCTGGTGCGCAAAATAAAATTCACGATTCTGTAAAACTAAAGAAATTACTTCAGCTTATTGATGAGGATAATTGGTCTTCAACGGATTCCGATGTCAAAGGAGAGATTTATGAAACTTTATTGCAGAAAAATGCAGAAAATAGCGGAGCTGGTCAATATTTTACTCCGAGACCAGTTATACAGGCAATGGTCGAGTGTATCAACCCCATTCCCGGTGAAACTATTGCAGATCCGTCATGTGGAACAGGAGGGTTTTTCTTAGGAGCATTGAATCATATTCGTGAAAATAGCAAACTCACAGAAGACAAAGATAACTTTTTGAAGTTTGACACATTTCACGGGTGGGAAATCGAAAAAGCTACTGCTAGACTATGTTTAATGAATTTGTATTTACATGGTATAGGGGATTTACAAAAAACACCGGACATACAAGTATCTGATAGTCTGAATCCTCAAAAGGTAAATAAAGAAGTTCCCAAAGTAAAAATTGTGTTGGCGAATCCTCCTTTTGGAAAAAGCAGTAGTGATATACCAACTACAGATGAAAACCAAGCGAAAAAAGATGGTTATTTTTTACGTAAAGATTTTTGGGTAACTACGAGTAATAAACAACTAGCATTTTTACAGCATATAGTAGCTATGCTGGAAGAAGATGGAAGAGCTGCGGTGGTGCTTCCTGATAATGTCTTGTTTGAAGGTGGAGCTGGCGAAATTATACGTAAAAAATTGCTTGAAGAAACTAACTTACATACCGTCTTAAGATTGCCTACAGGTATATTTTATGCACAAGGAGTGAAATCGAACGTTTTATTTTTTGATAAAAAAAAACATCGTGAAGAGATTGGAACAAAAGAAATTTGGTTTTATGATTATCGTACAAACATCCATCATACACCTAAGAATAACCCAATTACATTTAAGCATCTATCAGATTTTATTGAGAATTATAAAATAGGTTCTGAAAACGAAAGAGAAGAATCTTGGTCTTATGATAATCCTAACGGTCGTTGGCGTAAGTATTCTTATGAAGAAATAATTGAAAGGGATAAAACAAACCTAGATATATTTTGGCTTAAAGATGATAATATGATTGACTTGGACAACCTTCCCGAACCAGAAGTGCTCATTGATGATATTATTGAAAATATTGAAAGTGCTCTAGCCAATTTTAGAAATATTAAAGAATCCTTAAGTTAAATTATTCAAGACACTATCCATTCCGTCCCGGCAAATTTCTTTTGCTTCTTTTCTTTGTTTGCCTTTTCCCCAAAGAAAATGTATTAGCCCGTAATAACCGAGCACATTAATTGTATTTAATCTTTTTTATTA
>ENA-UOOI01001211-UOOI01001211.1-fermentation-metagenome-genome-assembly--contig:-NODE-1211-length-28122-cov-4.116115_pt1 | contig 28122 bp, 29 predicted proteins | sample MGYA00245779_ERZ724027 | MGnify/ENA primary metagenome ERZ724027 (study PRJEB28704, sample SAMN03018318) | fermentation metagenome | biome: anthropogenic terrestrial biome; feature: soil; material...
CCCAGACACAGCGGAGTTATCAAAATTTTAAAATTGGCGGAGAGCGGATGCCGAAAGAAATCATAAGTGCGTTCGGAGTGCTGAAAAAAGCTGCCGCAATTACCAACTTTCAGCTTGGAAAACTGGATGAGCAAAGAGAACAGATAATCTGTGAAGCAGCACAGGAAGTAATTGACGGAAAACTGATGGAGCATTTCCCACTAGTTGTATGGCAGACCGGAAGTGGCACCCAGTCGAATATGAATGCGAATGAGGTTGTGGCAAACCGCGGAAATGAGCTTGCAGGGGAGAAGCTTTTGCATCCAAACGATCATATCAACATGTCACAGAGCTCCAACGATACATTTCCGACAGCTCTTCATATTGCGGCCGTACTTGGAATTGAAAATCAGCTGTTTCCGGTGATGAATCAGCTTATCAAAACTTTTGTAAGACTTGAAAAAGAAAATGAAGGAATTGTGAAAGGAGGGCGGACACATCTGCAGGATGCCGTTCCAATTAGATTTTCTCAGGAAATCAGCGGCTGGCGGAATATGCTTGAGAAGACGAAGAAGATGCTTTTGATATCCCTTCCAGGGCTAAAAGAACTTGCTCTTGGCGGAACAGCTGTTGGAACAGGGCTAAATACCCCAAAGGGATTTGACCGGAAAGTGGCCAAAGCCATCAGTGATTTGACGGGAAAAGATTTTGTGACAGCCGATAATAAATTTCACGCACTGTCCGCAAAGGATGACATTGTATTCGCGCACGGTGCTTTAAAAGCATTGGCCGCAGATCTCATGAAGATTGCAAACGATGTGAGATGGCTTTCAAGTGGTCCCAGAAACGGCTTGGGCGAGATTTATATTCCTGAGAATGAACCGGGAAGCTCCATCATGCCAGGAAAAGTGAATCCAACGCAGTGTGAGGCGCTTACGATGATTGCCGTGCAGGTTATGGGAAATGATGCCGTGATTGGATTTGCTGCTTCACAGGGAAACTTTGAACTGAATGTATTCATGCCTGTCATCGCTTATAATTTCCTGCAATCGCTCAGACTGCTGACAGACGGAATACGCTCCTTCGATGATCACTGTGCATCAGGGATCAAGGCAAATCCAGGTAAAATGAAGAGTAATCTGGAACAGTCATTGATGCTTGTCACGGTGTTAAATCCTTATATCGGATATGACAACGCTGCAAAGACAGCAAAGAAGGCATATAAAGAGAATATTACTTTAAAACAAGCCTGCGTAGAACTTGGATTCCTTTCTGAAAAAAAATTTGATGAGGTATTTCATCCGGAGGAGATGGTATAAAAGAGGGCGGGATATCCCGCCCTCACATGGAGTGATTTAAGTCTGAAACTTCAATTCGCACAATGTTCTCTTGGATAATGTAATACCAGACCGGCCTTTCTGATATCACTATATACTATGTATGATGTTGAAAAAGTGTGAAATATGTCAGGCCATGTAAAAAAATGTAGATAGACAATCCATACTGAACAGGAATTGGATATAAAAAACCATTGTTCCCCCTCTCAAAATCTGGTATGATGAAATCAGATTACGAAGGGGGATTTTTATGCTTTCTAATTACGAAAAGTTAAGTGAAATTTGGAGAGAAAAATTCATGCAGTTAGACCAGAGCACTTTTGCCCGTAAGCTTTTGGGTGTGAGACTTGAGAAGGAGCAGGTTTTATTTTCTTATTTTGGAAGAAATTATAGAATCAATCGTTTTAATGGAGAGATTTCAGGAGAGAGCAAAAGTGTGCCGGATGCGAAACTGAAACTACTGTTTTATAATCTGTTCTGGTATTCGAAAGAAGGAGCAAAGCTCAGTGGTCACTGGGTGCCTTTTCGTCAAGTAAAGAATGCTTCCCCGTTTGGACCAGCATTCGAAACACATGTTTTAAAACCGTTTGCCAGAACCTTTAATGGACAGTTGGCTAACCTTGAAGAAGCTGCGGAAAAACTGGGTGGTACCAAGTTACGTCAGGGGGACGCAGGATATCAAATTTCTTCCTTTGACTGTATTCCAATTCAATTTTTGTTCTGGGATGGGGACGATGAATTCGAGGCACAGGCCAATATTCTTTTCGACTATAGTGTCACAGATTTTATTCATGTGGAGTCCACAGTTTCTTTGGCATCCGATGGTGTTGCGCGTCTGGCTGAAGAAGCAGGGCTTCAAGTTATAGGAAACTTTTGACAGAGCTTTTCCACTTAAATAAAGAGAGGCATCTTATATGGAGATAAAAAAAGGAGAAAACCGTTTTTATCTGGTCGATGAACAAAAAAGAGAGGCCGGGGAGATTACCTGGCACCTGTTTGAGGATCATGTCTGGGTGATTGATCGGACATATGTGTCGAGTGATTTTCGAGGACAGGGCATTGCGGGAATTTTGCTTGATACACTGGCAGAATATGCACGAAAAGAAGATATCAAATTGATTCCTATGTGTTCTTACGCTGAAAAACAATTCAAGATTAAGAAAGAATATCAGGATATAATCTATTGAATACAAAAAGACAGAAGAAGAAAAAATGGTTGAAAAGAATCATTGCGGTCCAGGTGGTCTTTGCTGCTCTCTTTTTTGTTGTCTGTAATATTCTTGTTGATGTTGCACTTGTGCCTGAGAAGATGGAACAGACGGATGCATTCGAGGATATCACAGAGGAGAGCATGGAAGCATTGGTACATACGGATGATATACAGGAGAACCGCATAAAGGCGTCTGATGAGACAGATGCATGGGTAAAACAATCCCTGTCAAAAGAGTGGTCGTTGACTACAAACGATGGATATCAGCTGATTGGAAAGGTCTTTTTCAATGAGAAAAGAAGCCACAAGTGGGTACTTTTGCTTCATGGCTACACAGGATGGAAAGAGGAGCTTTATCCAATTGGTCATCAATATGCCCTGCAGGGTTATCAGGTACTGGCGCCGGATATGCGGTGCAGTGGTGAAAGCGGAGGCAATTTTATAGGTATGGGCTGGACAGACCGAAAGGACAATCTGCTCTGGATACAGAATATATTAAAGCAGGATCCAGAGGCTGAGATCGTGATTCATGGGCAGTCTATGGGTGCTGCGGGGGCACTTATGCTCGCCGGGGAGAATCTTCCATCTAACGTAAAAGCAGTGGTCTCTGACTGTGCTTATACAGATGTATACAGCATTTTTCAAAAGCAGATTAAGGAGTGGTTTCACCTTCCTGGATTTCCGATTATTGATGGGGCGAACCTGATGCTTCGGATGCGTGGCGGATACAACATCAAAGATGCGTCGGCGATTCAGGCCGTGAAAAAGACGAAATTGCCGATACTTTTTATACATGGGGATCAAGATGCTTTTATCCCCGTGAAAATGGCACATGAATTATATGAGGCCGCTAATGGGGATAAAAAGTTATTGATAGTAAAGGGAGCAGGACATGCTCAGTCACAGGATAAGAATCCCGCCAGGTATTATGGAACGGTATTCTCCTTTCTGGAAAAGTATATTGAAAACGGGAGTCAAAAAGCTCTTTGACCCAACATATGGAGGAAAAGTATGAGAGAAGGGAAAGCTAGGAAAACTAAATTTGTTCTAATTGCACTGCTTTTGACTTTACTTGCCGGATGCGGAAAGAATTCAGACAGTACAGATGGTGCAGCTGCCCCATATAGCAAAAACTATGCATTTCAGGATCAGCAAAGCCAGACCGAGACAGGAGATATGAAAACCACCGAAAAATCTTCAGCGGCCCACGAAGGCGACTCACAGAACAGCAAGACCCAAAGTGTGGATTCTCTTGAGGCATCGGATCCGCAGAGAAAACTTGTCAAGAGGCAGACATACGAGGTACAGACGAAGGAATACGACAAGTTTCGAAAACTGCTGTCAGAGCTGATCGATAGTTATGCCGGGTATGTAGAACTTTCGGATGAATCAGGACAGGCATATGAGGAGACTGGAAATCGCTATGCGAGTTATACAATTCGGGTTCCTGCTGAGCATCTGAATGAGTTTAAGGATAAAATCAATAAAGAAGCGATTGTTGTGAACTTTTCTGAGCAGGTGGAAGATGTCACATTGCATTATGTGGATACAGAAAGCCATATCAAGGCACTGAAGACCGAGCAGGAAAGTCTGATGGAACTACTCTCCAAAGCAGATAAGCTGGAGGACATTATGGCGATCCAAACACAGCTTACGCAGGTGCGCTATGAGTTGGAGAATTATGAATCACAGCTTCGGACGTATGATAACTCTATTGAATACGCCACAGTTATATTGAGAGTCAGCGAGGTGGAGCATGCTGTAAAAACATCATCATCATTCGCAGGCCGACTCAAAGAACGCTTCTCGGATAATCTGTATCATATTAAGAGTGGTTTTACTTTATTTACAGTCTGGTTTTTAGGAGCGGCCCCATACTGGCTTTTGCTTGCGGCTGCAGCTGTGATCTTTGTATGGATCATGAAAAAGGTCAAACGACGTGACAGTTTTAGGAATACGGACGACACTCGGCCATCTGATGAAACAAAAACCAAGAGGGAAACGGAAACAGAAAAAAAGGAGTCATCCCAAAACCATGAATAATGCAGTTGAATCTGCACATCCTATAATTGAATACAAGACTTTTTGAAATTGAGGTTTAAGAGATGATAAATAATGAAGAACTTCCGATTGGCTTTACGATGGAATTGGCGCAGCATTCAGATATTCTGAATTTATTTTCGAAATTGGATGAGGCCAGTAAGCAGGAATTCATCAATCGTGCCAGGGAGATTAAGAACAGAGATGAAATGCGTTCCTATGTTGAAAGCTTAGGCGATTTCATATCTGGATGAAAAAGCATAATATTGGACCTGACAAACATTTGAGAGAAGGGCAGATTTCACCAAATATATGGGGAAATCTGCCCTTTTATGTATTTACTTATGTATATGAGTGTGGTAAAATAAACACGTTATTCAAAAGAAAATATAACGTTATTTGGAGGCAAATATCATGAAGCTCATTCGAACAGAAGATGCTGTAGGCCAAGTTCTGTGTCACGATATCACGCAGATTATAAAGGGTGAGAAAAAGGGTCCTGTGTTTAAAAAGGGACATATCATTCAGGAAGAAGATATTCCGGTGCTTTTAAGTGTCGGGAAAGATAATATCTATATCTGGGAGAAGGAGGAGGGGATCCTTCACGAGAATGAAGCCGCTGAGATTCTCTGTAAGATGTGCATCAGTGATCATATGACCAGAAGCGGTGTATCAGAGGGAAAGATCGAGATCAGGGCAGACTGTGACGGACTATTAAAGATCAATCGTGCGGCACTGAAGGTGGTAAATGGTTTCGGACAGATGATGATCGCTACGGTTCATGGTGATTTTCCGGTTCAAAAGGGTGATAAGCTTGCCGGCACGAGGATCATCCCGCTCGTGATTGAGGAGGAGAAGATGCGGCAGGTGGAAAAACTTATCGGAGAGAAGCCGATTCTTCAGCTAAAGCCATTTCCGGGTAAAAAAGCAGGGGTTGTCACAACAGGAAATGAAGTTTTCTATGGAAGAATTGAAGATACATTTACACCTGTAATCGAGGAAAAATTGAAGGAGTATGGGGGAGAAGTATGTGCACATGATGTCTTGAATGACGACCATACAAAGATTACAGAGAGTATTTTAAAAATGATTGATGATGGGGCCGATATGGTACTGTGCACCGGAGGAATGAGTGTAGATCCGGATGACAAAACTCCTCTCGCGATTAAAAATACAGGGGCGCGAATTGTCTCTTACGGTGCACCGGTTCTTCCCGGAGCGATGTTTTTACTGGCATATTATGAGAAGGACGGTCGCAAGGTTCCGATTATGGGGCTCCCCGGATGCGTGATGTATTCGAAACGTACAATTTTCGATCTGATTCTTCCGAGGGCGATGGCGGACGATGAAGTAACCGCAGATGAACTTGCTTCCCTCGGCGAAGGAGGGCTCTGTCTTTCCTGTATGGTTTGTACGTTTCCAAACTGTGGATTTGGGAAAGGGGTGTAATATGCCTGAATTTAGTCATTTTGACGAGAGCGGCAATGCTATTATGGTTGACGTTTCAAAAAAGTGTGAGAATAGAAGAGAGGCCACTGCCAGCGGATGGATTACGATGAGCCGAGAGTGTTTTCAGAAGGTGAAAGAGGGATCTATGGGGAAAGGAGATGTCCTTGGAACTGCTCGTGTAGCCGGAATCATGGGTGCAAAGCGAACTTCAGACCTTATTCCATTGTGTCATATTCTGAATCTGACAAAGCTTTCCGTGGATTTTGTGATGGATGATGACAATTGCAGAATTCAGGCAGTCTGTACGGCAGCCTGCACTGGAAAGACAGGAGTCGAGATGGAGGCTCTGACCGGTGCATCTGTAAGTCTTTTGACGATTTATGATATGTGTAAAGCAGTAGATAAAGCCATGGAGATTTCTGGAATACATCTGGAAGAAAAGTATGGCGGAAAAAGCGGCGATTTTAAGCGCAAAGAATATCTGCAAAGTAGAGAAACGGAGGAATAAATTTTGAAAACGGTAAGAGCGGTCTGTATCAGTGAAAAAAAGGGGACCGGAAAGCATCCGATACCGGAGGGAAAGTTTATAGAGAATTACGGACTTCAAGACGATGCGCATGCCGGAACATGGCATCGTCAGGTCAGCCTTTTGTCTTACGACAAAGTAAAGGAATTCAATGAGCGCGGAGCAAATGTAAAAGACGGGGATTTCGGAGAAAATCTCCTGGTTAACGGCATAGATTTTGCGGCTCTTCCGGTTGGGACAATCCTACAAGTTGGGAATGAAGTTATATTGGAAATGACACAGATCGGGAAAGAGTGTCACAGTCACTGTGCCATCCATAAACTTGTCGGTGACTGTATTATGCCAAGAGAAGGCGTGTTTGCAAGGGTGTTGAAAGGTGGAATCGTCCGACCGCAAGATGAGATCAGTATAGAACCGCCGAGGGCAGACCGTCCGTTCACTGCGGCAGTTATTGTGCTCAGCGATAAAGGATCTCGTGGTGAACGTGTAGACGAGAGCGGGCCGGCAGCAGAGAAAGATCTGGAGGATAGAGGATATCTTGTTGTTGAGAAATTCGTCCTGCCGGATGAACCGAAATTGCTCGAAAAGGAATTGATACGTTTAAGTGACAGTCGACAAGTTGACGTTATATTTACCAGTGGGGGAACCGGTTTTTCACTGAGAGATCAGACGCCTGAGGCAACTCTTGCAGTAGCCGACCGAGTTGCCCCGGGTCTTGCCGAGGCGATCCGTCTTGGATCTATGAAGATCACGAAACGTGCGATGCTCGGTCGGGGTGTATCTGTGATTCGAAAAAAGACGATTATCGTGAACCTTCCCGGAAGCCCGAAGGCCGTCAGAGAAAGTCTTGATTTTATACTAGATGATCTTCCCCATGGGATTAAAATTCTGAGGGGAAGTGACGGGGAGTGCGCCCGATAAAAACAACAACAAAAAAGAGAGAGGAAAGAAAAAAGATGAACAGAAAAGCAGCAGCAGTACTCATAGGAGTGATGACAGCGTCAATACTTACTGGATGTGGTAAAGGAGGGAATGATAATATGGATACTAACTCAAAATCGAATACATCAGCGTTAAGTTCCGGGGAAGATGCAGCGGCCTCAATATCGTCTTCGTCAAAATCATCAGACGATATTGAGCAGACAAAGATTTTAGTCGCAGCTGCGGCAAGCCTTAAGAATGCATATGATGACAAACTGATTCCTATGTTTCAAGACCAGAATCCGGGGATTCTTGTAGAAGGAACGTATGATGCGTCTGGAAAACTTCAAACACAAATTGAAGAAGGGCTGGAGGCAGACATCTTTATGTCAGCGGCACCGAAACAGATGAATGATTTAAATGACAAAGGGCTGATAGAGTCGGACACAATGACGGACTTGCTGGAGAACAAGATTGTACTTATCATTCCGGAGAATGATGCCTCTGATATCACGAGTTTCGAAGATATCGAGCGTGCCTCAAGCATTGCAATCGGGGATCCCGCTTCCGTTCCTGTCGGACAGTATTCCGAGGAAGCACTGACAAACCTTGGTATCTGGGACAAGATACAGGACAAAATCAGTCTTGGAACGAATGTGACGGAGGTTCTGAATCAGGTTGCGGCTGGAAGTGCTGATGCGGGAATTGTCTATGCCACAGATGCGGCCTCTATGCCAGACAAGGTAAAAGTAGTGGCAGAAGCTCCAAAAGACAGCGTCAGCAAGGCAATCTATCCCGTAGCTGTTGTAAAGAACAGCAAGCACACGGAAGAAGCGAAGGCGTTTGTAGATTTTTTGAAGACTCCGGAAGCAATTAAGGTATTTGAGGATTATGGATTTACCAATGCACTTTCGTAAGAAAGAAGGACGAACATGGACTGGTCACCTGTATGGATTTCACTGAAAACTGCATCGGTATCAATCTTCATTACATTTTTTGTGGGGATATTTGCGGCATGGGGCGTGATAAGCACGAAAAAAGAAGGAACAAAAGCTTTTTGTGATGGCTTACTTACCCTGCCGCTTGTACTCCCTCCCACGGTGGTCGGATTTTTCCTGTTATACATTTTTGGTGTCAATGGTCCGCTGGGGGAATTTTTTATGCGTGTGTTCGGTGTAAAGATTGCTTTTTCCTGGATTGCAACGGTATTGGCTTCGATCGTAGTTTCTTTTCCACTGATGTATCGCTCTGCCAGAGGAGCTTTTGAACAGGTGGATTCGAATCTGGTGGCAGCTGCCAGGACTCTCGGCATGAGTGAATGGACAATTTTTCGAAAAGTTCTCTGTTCGAATGCACTTCCGGGAATTATATCCGGCGGCGTACTGGCCTTTTCCAGAGGCCTTGGAGAATTCGGAGCTACAGCGATGATTGCCGGAAATATAGCAAAAAAGACAAGGACACTCCCCATGGCAATTTATTCGGAAGTGGCGGCGGGAAATATGGAAAAGGCCTATGGATATGTTGCAGTTATAGTCGCACTGGCTTTTGCTTCCATTCTGGCGATCAACTGGATGGGAATTCGCGAAGAGAAGCGAAAAAATCAGTAATTTTATTATAAGGATTGCCGGTGACACAGATGTGTGCGGCAATCCTTACGTTATATAGAAAGGACGTAGACGAATATGTTGGAAGTTGATATAATAAAAAAACTGCGTCAGTTTACGCTCGCCCTCTCTTTTTGTGTGGACAAAGGCTGCCTTGGAATTCTTGGCCCTTCCGGCTGCGGCAAAAGTATGACTCTTAAGGCGATTGCCGGAATCGTAACTCCGGACAGTGGAAGTATCCAAAATCATGATCGGGTACTCTATAACTCCAGACAGAGGATTAATCTAAAACCACAGAGACGAAAAGTCGGGTATTTGTTTCAAAATTATGCATTGTTTCCCAATATGACAGTGGAACAAAATATTGGCTGTGGCCTTGACCAAAAAAGTCCAAAGAGGTACGATAAAGTCAAAGAGATGATTAGCCGTTTTCAACTTGAAGGGTTAGAGAATAGTTTTCCGGCACGTTTATCGGGAGGGCAGCAGCAAAGAGTGGCACTTGCTCGTATCCTTGCATATGAACCAGAGGTTTTACTGCTTGATGAGCCATTCTCAGCCATGGATGCTCATCTAAAAGAGGGTTTAAGACTTCAGATGGCGGAGGTGATCCGGGACTATCAGGGGGTGACGGTTCTTGTCACACACGACAGGGATGAAGCCTATCAGCTCTGCGACAACATTCTTCTTTTGAAGGACGGAACTGCTTTGGAAAAGGGGGAGACACAAGAACTGTTTGAACGCCCGAAAACCGTGCAGGCTGCGAGGCTTACAGGCTGCAAGAATCTCTCGCACTTTAAGAAGATTTCTGATTTCTGTCTCTGGGCATATGACTGGAATCTGAAACTTTTTACCTGTGAGAAAATTACAGACGATATGACCTATGTTGGAATCAGGGCTCATGATTTTATTCCTCTGTCAAAGTCCGAGGCGGATGAGTGGGAGAAAAGAGAGGATGCAAATCTTTTTTCTCCGGGAAAATCGAAAATATCGGAAATGCCCTTTGAGTGGTATGTGACATTTCAGAATCACCTGTGGTGGAAAACGAATAAGAGTCTGCACAATAATGACAGCGAAGATCTTCTGCCGCCATATCTGAGAGTGGATCCCACATCAATTCTACTTTTGAAAGGAGAGCTGTAATATGGATGAACTAACACCCATTCGAACCGGAGCGATTGTCATTGCTGATGGACACGGGAACTCGCCTGGCGCCAGGGCAGCACTCCTGCCGTTCGGTGAAACGACCATGATAAGACAGATTCTCAACGTATTGGAACACGCGATGGTAAAACCCATCATTTTGATTACCGGTGAAGATTTTGAACTGCTGGAAAAGCAGATTTCAAAATTTCCCGTTATTCGACTTTATAATCCTAATTATCAGAAAGATAAGATGCTTGACAGTGTACTTATAGGAATGAAGTATGCGGAGGGACTTTGCGATCGTGTCTTGATTCTGCCTGCAAAATATCCGATGCTTTTGTCGGACACAATCGAGAGGATGATCTCCTGCGGACATGATAATGTAGTTCCGGTCTTTGGCGGGAGAAGGGGTCACCCCGTGATGCTGTCCTCTAAACTTTTCACGATGCTTTATATGTATAAGGGAAATGAAGGGCTTCGCGGTGCACTCCGAGAGCCTCAGATCTCCGGTCAGATCTATGAACTTCCTGTGGAGGATGACGGGATTATATTTCCTGTAGAGAGCAAAGAAGACCGCGATGAGATTCCTGATCCGGCAAAACCGCTTCGAGTTTATCCAGAGGTACAATTGTCGTTGAAAAAAGAGTCTGTCTTTTGGAATTATGAGACGAGTGTCTTTCTGGAACTGATCGAGCATAATGGGTCTATGCGAACGGCGTGTATACAGATGCATATGTCTTACAGCAAAGGCTGGAATATTATAAAAGAAGCAGAGCGACAGCTGGGATATGAACTTCTTAACACAAGAAGCGGAGGTGCAGATGGAGGTGCATCCAAATTGACGGAAAAAGGAAAACATCTTTTGGAACGCTATCGAAGGATTCAAGAAAAACTGCAATTTATGGCAAAGCAACTGTTTGAAGAAAAGAGCTAGTCAGGGAGAAGATATATGTTTATAGAAGTGATAAAAAATATAGATAAAAATATAAGGACTGTGATTATTACAGTTATAGAGGGAAAAAACCAGGGCTATCGCTGTATTGTATCAGCCGGGGAATGTGTTTATGAAAACACTGGGATAGACGGTGAAGTCAAAAATCAGATCATAGAAGAGGCGGGTGCAATCAAAAAAACTGCTTTGAAAGAGTATAAAGAGAATAAGGTGTATTTTGAATTGCTCGGAGAGCGGCCGAGACTTGTGATCTGCGGTGGCGGACATGTAGGGATTGCTATCGTAAACCTCGCAAAACTTCTTGGGATCACAGTCACTGTGATTGAGGATCGGCCAATGTTTGCGAATAACGCCAGAGCCGCAAAAGCAGATTTTGTAATCTGTGATGCTTTTGAACATGCTCTGGAGCAGGTTGAAGGGGGATATGACACTTACTTCGTTATTGCCACGAGAGGGCATCGTTACGATAAGATCTGCCTGGAATCTGTTTTGAAGAAGAATTATGCATATGTTGGCATGATGGGAAGCCGCTCTAGAGTTCGCCTGTTAAAGGAGGTACTGATCAATGAGGGCGTTTCAGAGGAAAAGCTTGAGGAACTTCATGCACCGATCGGTCTGTCGATTAACAGTGAAACACCGGAGGAGATCGCCGTTTCTATTCTCGGCGAGATTATACAGGTTAAGAATACTAAGCGAAACTCAGAGGGGTTCACAGATGAAATTCTCGAAGGTCTCGAGCAGCCTGGAAAAAAGATTCTGGCAACCATCATAACGAGAAAGGGTTCCGCGCCGCGCCAGGTTGGAACGAAGATGCTCATCATGCCAGATGGAACAACAGTCGGAACAATAGGCGGAGGCTGTGTGGAATCGGATATGATGCAGCAGGCACTTCGCATGCTGCGTTCGGACGAATCAAAATCAAAACTGGTCCGTGCGAATATGACGAATCAGGATGCCGAAGATGAAGGTATGGTCTGTGGAGGAATTGAAGACATTTTTCTGGAAATTCTGAAATAAAGAGATATTCATAGATGAATTGTAGTTAATTTGGAGCTGTTTTGTATTGCCATCAGGCGTATTTTGAATTATACTGTATAAAAAGGGGAGCAAAGCTCCTAAAACGATTATGGAGGTTGTTACTATGAGTTTTTTGCTTGATGGTTTACGTGCACTTACCTGGCAGCAGGTTGTCATGTATCTGGTGGGAATCGTGCTGATCTGGCTTGCTATTAAGAAGGATTACGAACCATCTCTGCTTCTGCCTATGGGGTTTGGAGCAATTCTGGTGAATCTGCCCTTGTCTGGAGTGCTTGATCAGACACTACAAGGTGGCATTTCTACCAGCGGTATTATCCAGTGGCTGTTCAAGATCGGAATCGATGCATCGGAAGCTATGCCGATTTTGTTGTTTATCGGTATCGGAGCGATGATCGATTTTGGACCATTGTTGTCGAATCCCTTGATGTTCCTTTTTGGAGCCGGTGCTCAGTTCGGTATTTTTGCTGCAATACTTCTGGCATCCTTGTTTGGGTTCAGTTTAAACGATGCTGCTTCGATTGGAATTATAGGAGCGGCGGATGGACCTACGTCAATTCTGGTATCTCAGATTCTGCATTCAAAGTATATTGGAGCGATTGCGGTGGCGGCCTATTCTTACATGGCCCTGGTTCCCATCGTTCAGCCGTTTGCGATCAAACTTGTCACCACGAAAAAAGAGCGGAGAATTCATATGGATTACAATCCCAGCTCCGTCTCTAAAAAGATGAGAATTGTATTCCCGATTGCAGTTACAATTATTGTTGGGTTTGTCGCGCCTCAGTCAGTGGCATTAGTTGGATTTTTAATGTTCGGCAATCTGATCCGTGAATGTGGCGTCCTCGGTACAATGTCTGACACAGCCCAAAACAATCTTTCGAACTTGATTACATTGCTTCTGGGAATCACAATTTCCTTCAGCATGAGAGCGGATCAGTTTGTGACCGTTGACACACTTATTATCATGCTCATCGGTCTGTTTGCCTTTGTCATGGATACGATCGGTGGTGTTCTGCTTGCAAAATTTATGAATCTTTTTCTCAAGAAGAAAATCAACCCTATGGTCGGCGGCGCAGGAATATCAGCATTTCCGATGTCATCACGCGTCATCCAGAAGATGGCCATGGAAGAAGATCCAACCAATATCATCTTGATGCATGCTGCAGGTGCCAATGTGTCCGGCCAGATCGCATCGGTTATAGCGGGCGGCATGGTGATTAACCTGGTAACACAGTTTCTGAAGTAGGAGGGCAGATGATGAACAATATTTTGATATCTCTTGAAATCATGGTGAAGGGCATGGCGGGTATATTCGTCACAATTCTGATCATCATGTTATTTGTATGGCTGATGGGTAAATTCGGAAACAAAGAATAAGCTGACTTTTTTACACTTATAATGTTCGCATATTTTATTCATACATTGACACTGCACTGCTGGTATTTTCCAGTATCTGCGGTGTCTTTTCATCTTCATATATCCCTTGCTTGAAATTGAAATTCGTATGGTTTATAATGAGGAAACAGGATTGAAAGTTTGAAAGATCGAAGGAACAAGAATACCGACAATCTGCAAGCATTATAATTAAGGATAGAAACAGGAGATATTAAGAATGGTTAAAACAAGATTTGCACCCAGTCCCACAGGAAGAATGCATGTGGGGAACTTGAGAACAGCATTGTATGCGTATTTGATTGCCAAACATGCGTGCGGCAGTTTTATGCTTCGTATCGAGGACACGGATCAGGAGCGTTTTATGGAAGGGGCTTTGGATATCATATATGAGACTTTGAGGGAGACGGGACTTGAGCATGACGAAGGACCTGATAAAGATGGGGGTGTCGGCCCTTATGTGCAAAGTGAGAGAAATGCTCAAGGTATCTACATGAAATATGCAAAACAGCTGATTGAGCAGGGAGATGCATATTACTGTTTCTGCGATAAAGAGCGGCTGGAATCTTTATCTGTCAATGTCAATGGAAAAGAAATCCATATGTATGATAAACACTGCATGCATCTGACCAAAGAAGAGACTAGGGAAAACCTGGATGCCGGAAAGCCTTATGTAATTCGTATTAATATGCCAACAGAGGGGACGACCACTTTTCATGATGAAATCTATGGTGATATCACTGTGGACAATGCAGAGTTGGATGATATGATTCTGATAAAATCTGACGGTTTTCCGACTTACAATTTTGCCAACGTAGTGGATGATCATCTGATGGGAATTACTCATGTGGTCCGGGGAAATGAATATTTATCATCAGCACCAAAATATAACCGCTTGTATGAGGCCTTTGGATGGGAAGTTCCGAAATATGTTCACTGTCCGCTGATTACGAATGAACAGCATGAGAAACTCTCGAAGAGAAGTGGACATTCCTCTTATGAAGATCTAATTGATCAGGGATTCTTAAGCGAGGCGGTCGTTAATTTCGTGGCACTCCTTGGATGGAGTCCTGAGGGAGAGCGGGAGATTTTTTCTCTGGACGAGCTTGTCAAGATTTTTGACTACCACAGAATCAACAAATCACCGGCAGTGTTTGATATGACAAAACTGAAGTGGATGAACGGCGAATATATCAGGAAGATGGATGATGAAGTATTTTATAAGAAAGCTCTTCCTTACTTGAAGAGTGTTCTAAAAAGAGATTATGACTTCCGCAAGATTGCATCCATGGTAAAGACAAGGATTGAAGTACTCCCTGAGATACCGGAGATGGTGGACTTTTTTGAAAAAGTGCCGGAATATGATGTGTCCATGTATGAGCACAAGAAGATGAAGACAAATCAGAAGACCTCTCTTGTCGTGCTAAAAGAAGTCTTGCCACTTATACAAGACCAGGAGAATTTTAGCAATGACGCATTATTTGATATACTCAGGGCATATGCCAAGGAACAAGGCTACAAGACGGGATATGTGATGTGGCCAATTCGGACAGCCCTTTCCGGAAAACAGATGACGCCGGCAGGCGCTACTGAGATCCTTGAGATTCTTGGAAAAGATGAATCTGCTGCCAGAATCACAGCTGCTATTGAAAAGCTGGAAAGTTTTTTATGAAATTCAACGATGCACAAAAAGAGGCAGTTGCCCATATGGATGGACCTATGATGGTTCTGGCAGGTCCGGGCTCCGGGAAAACAACCGTGATCACCGGCAGAACCGGCAATCTGATCAAACAGGGGATTTCTGCTTCTTCTATTCTGGTTGTCACCTTTACGAAGGCGGCAGCCAGAGAGATGAGGGAGCGCTATCTTCGTCTTATGAATCTGCATACATCGCAAGTGACTTTCGGCACATTCCATGGTGTCTTCTATGGCATTCTTCGCCATACATATAAACTTTCAGGTCAAAATATATTAAGTGAAGATCAAAAGATGAAGCTGCTTCGGGAGCTTGTAGATGCTTTTTGCCAGGAAACTGAGGATGAAAATGACCTTCTGGAGAATGTATCCAGAGAAATCAGCATTGTGAAAGATGGAAGAATGGATATCTCGTATTACTATTCCAAATGCCTTCCAGAAGAAGCGTTCCGAAAGATTTTTACAGAGTACAAGTCTTGGATGAACAACAGCAGAAAACTTGATTTTGATGATATCATGGTGTGGACCTATGAGCTTTTTCATAAACGGCCTGATATATTAAAACTGTGGCAGAATAAATTTCAATATATTTTAATCGACGAATTTCAGGATATCAATCCAATCCAATATGATATTATCCGCATGTTGGCCGCTCCTTTGAATAATTTATTCATCGTGGGAGATGATGACCAGTCTATCTACCGTTTCCGTGGTGCAAAACCCGAGATTATGCTTAACTTTCCAAAAGATTACCCGGACGCTCGTCAGGTAAATCTGGATATGAACTATCGAAGTACTGGTGAGATCGTGAAAAAATCCCAAATTCTGATCCGGGAAAATGATAAGAGGTTTTCCAAAAGGCTTCAAACATGCAGGGAAGAGGGCGAATCCATAGATATACATATTTTTGAAGATGATCAGTCGGAAGTTGCGTATATGATTGATGATATACGTGAATACTTAAAATCAGGAAAAGAATATCAGGATATCGCTGTTCTCTTTCGAACAAATACTGCCAGCAGAAAGAGTGTGGAGCAGTTGATGGCTTATAATATGCCTTTTCATATAAGAGATGGTTTGCCTAATCTTTATGAACACTGGATTGCGAAAGATATTATCGCTTATCTGAATATTGCCGGCGGAAGCAGGAAGAGAAGTGATTTTCTGAGAATTGCTAACAAACCGAATCGTTATCTTGCCAGAAAAGTATTCTTTGATCCGGAAGTATCTTTCGAATCTCTATATCAGGAATATGAAGAGCGGCAGTGGATGTGGGAACGGATTGAAAAGCTGGAACATGACCTGAAGGTTTTAAAGCCTATGACGCCTTTTGGTGCAATGAACTATATCAGATATGGTATTGGATACGAGGAGTATCTGAAAGAATATGCACAATACCGCAGGATACGGGTTGATGAATTGCATGAGGTGTTAGATGAACTGCAGGATACGACGAGAGGATTCGACCATGTAAAAGACTGGTATCAACATATCAATCTATATACAGAACAATTAAAACGACAAAATCAGGACAAGAAAAATCAGCCTGAGGGGATTACGATTTCCACACTCCACAGTATCAAAGGGCTTGAGTATGACAATGTCTATATTTTAGATGTCAATGAGGGGATGATTCCTTATAAGAAAGCAATACTGCCGGAAGATTTGGAGGAAGAACGCCGCATGTTCTATGTTGGAATGACGAGAGCAAAGAATAAACTCCACCTTTTTGCTGTTCAAAAACGTCGTGAAAAGAAAGAAGAGATGTCCAGATTTCTTCTTGAGATAGCACCTAATCTTTCCTAAAATTGTATGGTTTTATATTGAAAAATATTTAACAATATAGTACAATGAAACCGTAAATAATTGATTGGTTATGTCATGGAGGAGGATGGCCGATGATAAAAATACTATTTTACGATACAAAGAGTTACGACAGAGAGTCTTTCGATCATGTTTTGAGTCAGTATTCTGATATTCAGATTAAATATTTCGATGCAGATCTCGATCCGATTACTGCAGCTCTGGCATCGGGATATGACGCGGTTTGTGCGTTTGTCAGCTCCGATGTGGGTAAAAAAACCATACAGGTACTGCATAAGGCGGGGGTAAAGCTGGTTTTGATGCGTTGTGCAGGATTTAACAATGTAGATCTAAATGCGGCAGAAGAATATAATATTAAGGTGCTGCGTGTACCGGGCTATTCACCTGAGGCAGTTGCGGAGCATGCGATGGCTCTGGCACTTGGTGTGAACCGCAGACTTCACAAAGCCTATGTTAAAGTAAGAGAAAATGACTTCAGCCTGCAAGGACTGATGGGGGTGAATTTTCACGGTAAGACAGCTGGAATCGTGGGAACCGGAAGAATCGGAGCAGCAATGGCTAAAATCTGTCATGGATTTGGCATGAAAGTTATTGCTTATGATGTCTATGAAAATCAGGAACTGAAATCGTTTGTAACTTATACATCCCTCAACGATTTACTTAAGAAAAGTGATTTGATTTCACTCCACTGCCCACTTACGGATAAGACACGTCATATGATAAACCGCAGTGCGATTGCCAAGATGAAAGATGGAGTTATTCTGGTCAACACTTCCAGGGGAGCACTGGTTAAAACAGATGAACTGATCGAGGGAATTCGGGCGAGGAAGTTCTTTGGCGTCGGTCTTGATGTCTATGAAGAAGAGGCAACAAACGTCTTTGAAGATCGTTCCAATGACATATTGCAGCATTCCACAACCGCAAGGCTGCTGTCCTTCCCCAATGTTATGATTACTTCCCATCAGGGGTTCTTTACAAAAGAAGCACTGACGGCCATAGCGAAAACGACTCTGGATAATGCCAGAGCCTTTGAACGAGGATCCGAATCAGGAAATGAAGTTACAGCTTGAGATAAATGAACTTCAAATTTATAAAGATGCGTATCAGGAAAACTTAACTTTCGGATACGCATCTTTTCTATATTCAGAGATTTCTTGCATGCATGCTATTTACCACAGCTTCATTATGGTGTATGATGATACCAGTATCGAAGCAAGAAAGGAGAGTTTATGACCTGTAAAGAGTGTCAGCAGATGATTCCTGACTTTCTGAACAATTATCTGAAACCGAAAGAGTTAAAGCGTTTTATCTTTCACGTCCGTGCATGTTCGCAGTGTTATGAGGAGCTGGAAACTTATGTGATCGTAAGTCTGGCCACACAGGTATTTGACGAAAATGCGGATGTATCTTATGATATTAAGGATCTCCTGGAAAAGGATTTGAACGAAAAAGAAAATCAACTTCGCAGGAGAAAACATAGAATCATCTTCCTTGTGGTATTTATCCTGACATTTTTAATTCTGGATGTAATACTGACGATCCATTGGTTTAACGCATAAAGAAAGGTATCGATTTAATGAGCGAAAAAATTGTATTAATAGATGGACATAGTATTTTGAACCGGGCATTCTATGGCGTGCCGAATCTGTCAAACTCAGAGGGCATTCATACGAATGCGGTATATGGCTTTTTAAACATTTTGTTTAAGATACTTGAGGAGGAGCATCCGCAGTATCTGACTGTGGCATTTGATCTCAATGTTCCTACGTTCCGCCACAATCGCTATGCCGAATATAAAGGGACGAGAAAACCTATGCCGGGTGAGCTTGCAGAGCAGGTACCCCTGATGAAGGAAGTTCTGAAAGCGATGGGAGTGACAATTGTGACAAAAGAGGGGTATGAGGCTGATGATATCTTAGGAACCCTTGCAGCGAAGTGTGAGACAGGCGGGATGGAAGTCACAATTGTGTCAGGAGACCGGGACTTGCTTCAGCTGGCCACAGATCACACGATGATACGAATCCCTAAGACTAGATTTGGTCAGACTACCATAGAAGATTATCATGCGGGTGATGTGGTTGCCAAATATCAGCTGCTGCCATATCAGATTATTGAACTGAAGGCACTGATGGGTGACGCCTCTGATAATATTCCTGGAATTCCGGGAGTAGGTGAAAAAACGGCGACAAAGATCCTACTGGAATATCAGAATATTGAAAATGCTCATGAACATGTGGAGGATATCAGACCGAATAAGGCAAAAAACTCCCTGAAAGAACATTATGATATGGCTAAGCTTTCAAAAGAGCTCGCAACGATCTGTACGGATTGTCCGATTGATTTTGATATCGAAAGTGCCCGAATGACAAATTTTTATACACCTGAGGCATACGAGATTTTTCGCAGGCTTGATTTTAAAAATCTGCTGACGCGGTTTGATGAAGAAACTGCGGTTTCAGAGAAGCCGCTTGAGACAGAAATCATTCGAAATAAAGACAAACTGGGGAAAATTATTCAGAGTGCCTGTGATCACGGTACGGTCGGCATTTCACTGATTATTCAGGAAAAGCTTTGGGGTATTGGTATCTCTTTTGGAAGAGAAGAGGTATATTACGCTCCGGTGGGAGATCTTTTAGAAGAGGAGTACTTAAAAGAGAAGCTGGATCTTCTTTTCTCAAAATGCGATATAGTTTCAGTGCTGGATCTCAAAGAGGCTCTTAAATTTACAAGAGCAGCAAAACAGAAAAATGTATTCGATGCACAGATTGCGGCTTATCTTATTAATCCCCTGAAAGCAAAGTATACGTATGATGATATTGCAAAGGAATTCGCAGGTGAGATGCTTGCGACCGTAGAAGATTTATTCGGCAAGAGTAAACTGCCGAAACTTGGAACGGTGTCGATGGATATTCTTGCTGCTTACGCAGGAAATATGGCCTACAGCGTATACTGTTCCAGGGATCCACTTGAAAAAATGCTGAAAGATCTCAATATGTATGAATTATATACCAGAATTGAGATACCGTTGGCATTTACTTTATATGATATGGAACAGGCGGGCATGCGTGTCGATGCACAATCATTAAAAGAGTATGGGGATAAGCTGAAACTTCGCATTGATGAATTAGAACAGTCGATCTATCAGCAGGCTGGTGAGAAGTTCAATATCAATTCGCCCAAACAATTGGGGGTAGTTCTTTTTGAAAAATTACAACTTCCCGGGGGAAGAAAGACGAAGACCGGATATTCTACGGCTGCTGATATACTGGAAAAGATGGCCCCAAGTGCCCCGATTGTAAACGACATACTGGAATACAGACAGATGACGAAACTGAAATCTACGTATGCGGATGGACTGGCAGGTTATATTGGAGCGGATGATAGAATTCATTCTACATTTAACCAGACAATAACAGCAACCGGCCGTATCAGCAGCACAGAACCCAATCTGCAGAACATACCAATCCGCATGGAGTTGGGTAAGATGATCCGGAAGGTCTTCATACCAAAAGACGGATGTTTGTTTATTGATGCGGACTATTCCCAAATTGAGCTCCGTGTTCTTGCATCCCTCTCAGCGGATGAGAACCTGATTGAAGCTTACCGCGAAGAGAAAGATATTCACAGAATGACGGCTTCAAAGGTTTTTCATGTTCCCTTTGGTGAGGTAACCCCATTGCAGAGAAGAAACGCAAAAGCGGTTAATTTTGGAATTGTGTATGGTATCAGTTCCTTTGGGCTGAGTCAGGATTTGAATATCTCCCGAAAGGAAGCTTCACAGTACATTGAGGATTATTTTAAAAACTATCCCAAGATAAAAGAATTTCTGGATGAGAAGGTAAAAACGGCGAAAGAAGACGGATATGTTACGACCAAGTTCGGACGAAGAAGACCTATTCCAGAGTTAAAATCAAGTAATTTTATGCAGCGGTCTTTTGGCGAACGCGTTGCGATGAACGCTCCGATTCAGGGGACGGCGGCTGATATTATAAAAATTGCAATGATCCGTGTGAATGAACGATTAAAAAACGAGGGATACAAGTCCAAACTACTGCTTCAGGTTCACGATGAACTTCTTATTGAGGCACCGGAAACTGAAGTGAAAGACGTTTCGGCACTTTTGAAAGAGGAGATGACAGGTGCAGCTGATCTTGCAGTGGCGCTTGAGGTTGATATGCATACGGGAAAAGACTGGTATGATGCACATTAGGAGGATGCAAAGAAGATGAAAGTTATAGGCATCACCGGAGGTGTAGGATCCGGAAAAAGCGAAGTTTTAAATTATATTGGCAGACATTATGAAGCTGCTGTTGTCCAGGCAGATGAGGCGGCGCATCTTCTGATGCAGCCGGGTGGAGCATGCTATCCGGCAGTGATGAAACTGCTGGGGCCTGGATTTACGGATCAGTCAGGAGATCTGGACAGGGAAAGAATTGCATCCGTCATTTTCCATGATGATGTCATTCGAACACAGATCAATCAGATAGTGCATCCCGCGGTCAAACAATATGTTCTCGAGTCGATAGAGAGAGAAAGACAGGCCGGGACACCTCTTTTTTTAATCGAGGCTGCACTTTTGATTGAGGATCATTACGACGAAATCTGCGATGAATTGTGGTATATCTATGCGGATGAACCGGTTCGAAGAAAACGGCTGGTTCAGGACAGACTTTATGCGAGTCAGAAGATTGATGAGATCATGAAAAGTCAGCTTTCGGAGGTAGAATTTTCCAGCCACTGCGATTTTGAAATCAACAACAGTGGTGATCTGGCGGACACCATAAAACAGATAGATTCGAGGTTACATACATATGAAACTTTGTAGTATAGCAAGTGGGAGCAGCGGAAACTGTATCTTTGCCGGAAGTGATTCGACAAGTGTCTTAATTGATGCCGGGATCAGCGGAAAACGCGTTGAAAATGGACTTAATACGATTGGGTTTACGGGAAGAGATCTGGATGGAATTTTGATCACACATGAGCATTCAGACCATATCAAAGGTCTGGGTGTGCTTGCAAGAAAACTTCATCTTCCGATTTACGCGACAGTAGGAACAATTGATGCTATTCTTGGATGCAGCAGCCTGGGGAAATTTCCTGACAGTATCTTCAGGGAAGTGAGGGCGGATGAAGCTTTCAAAATTGGAGATCTTAATATCGATCCCTTTACAATTTCTCATGATGCAGTGGAACCGGTTGGATACAGAATCAGTCACAACAACAGTTCTGTCGGCATCGCAACGGACCTTGGAAAATACGATGAATATATTATCCGTCATCTGCAGGGACTGGATGCACTGCTGCTGGAGGCAAATCATGATGTCAATATGCTTCAGGTCGGAAGTTATCCTTATTATCTGAAACAGCGAATTCTGAGTGATAAAGGTCATCTTTCTAACTGCAGTGCAGGACAATTGTTATGTAAGTTACTTCATGACGGGATGAAGGAGATCATGCTTGGGCACCTGAGCAGGGAGAACAACTATGAGGCGCTGGCATTTGAGACGGTCTGCTCAGAAGTGACGATGGGAGACAATCCATACAAATCAAAAGATTTTCATATTCAGGTGGCAAAAAGAGAAGAAGTATCAAAACCAGTTACTGTCTGAGAATCGTATGTATAATTTTATTCGGGAGAACAATAAGATGAAAAGAACAATAATTAGTGTTGTGGGAAAAGATACAGTAGGTATCATAGCAAAGGTGTGTTCCTATCTGGCATCTGTTAACGTAAATATTGAAGATATCACACAGACAATTATACAAGGTTTCTTTAATATGATGATGATTGTCGATACTTCCTCGTCTTCGAAAGATTTTCAGACGATATCCTCAGAGTTAAAAGAGATCGGAGATAATATTGGTGTCACGATTCTGTGCCAACATGAGGAGATCTTCGATATGATGCACAGAATATAGGGGGTTTTTCTATGATTAATATGCTTGAAGTCAATGAGACGAATCACATGATCTCAGAAGAAAATCTGGATGTGAGAACGATCACAATGGGTATCAGCCTTTTGGATTGCATCGATTCTGATCTTACGAAAGTAAACGAAAAGATTTATCATAAAATTATCACATATGCCAGAAAGCTGGTAAGTACTGGAGACGAGATTACCGCACAGTATGGGATTCCTGTTGTGAACAAACGAATATCTGTGACTCCGATCGCCCTTGTCGGGGCAGCCGCGTGCAAAAGGCCTGAGGACTTTGTCACGATTGCAAAAACCCTCGACTGTGCTGCGCACGAGGTCGGTGTCAATTTTATAGGAGGATATTCGGCACTGGTATCGAAAGGAATGACCCCGGCAGAAGAAAACCTTATCCGCTCTATTCCTGAGGCCATGGCAAAGACTGAAAATGTCTGTGCGTCTGTCAATGTAGGATCTACAAAGACAGGCATCAATATGGATGCAGTACGGCTGATGGGTAAAATAATTAAAGAAACAGCCTACGCCACAAAAGATGAAAACTGCATGGGATGTGCCAAATTGGTTGTGTTTTGCAACGCTCCGGACGATAATCCTTTTATGGCCGGTGCCTTTCACGGGGTAACAGAGGCCGATGCTGTGATCAATGTCGGTGTCTCCGGTCCCGGAGTGGTAAAGCATGCGCTGGAAAAGGTAAGAGGTGAAGACTTTGAAGTGCTCTGTGAGACGATTAAGAAGACTGCTTTTAAAGTGACACGTGTCGGACAACTTGTCGCAGGGGAAGCATCCAGACGTCTTGGAGTTCCATTTGGAATTGTGGATCTCTCTCTGGCCCCGACACCGGCAATAGGCGATTCTGTGGCAGAAATTCTTGAGGAGATCGGGCTGGAGGCTGTCGGAGCTCCCGGTACAACAGCGGCACTTGCACTTTTGAATGATCAGGTGAAAAAGGGTGGTGTTATGGCATCCTCTTACGTGGGAGGGTTAAGCGGTGCATTCATCCCGGTCAGTGAGGATCAGGGAATGATTGATGCGGTAAATGCAGGTGCCCTTACGATAGAAAAACTGGAGGCGATGACCTGCGTCTGTTCCGTGGGATTGGATATGATTGCGCTTCCGGGGGATACATCGGCTGCAACACTTTCCGGAATCACAGCAGATGAGATGGCTATCGGAATGATCAATCAGAAAACCACAGCTGTTCGTCTGATCCCTGTGATCGGAAAGGGTATTGGAGATATGGTTGAGTTTGGCGGCCTTTTGGGATATGCTCCTATTATGCCGGTGAATCGTTTTTCATGTGAAAAGTTTATCAGCAGAAAAGGCAGGATACCCGCTCCGGTTCACAGCTTTAAGAATTGATGATGACCAGAGGAATACTTCTCTCATCACAGGTGGCTTGACAGGATTTTATGGCAGCGACAGAATGATAGAGATTACTTGCAAACAAATCTTCGTAATAGGTTTCAAGCGGGGAATCGGCAAGTTTTCCTACAAGAGGACGTCTCGAGGATTTTTTTATTGCTGTGAGCAGAGGGACTGCATCGCGCCGAAACCCTAGCATTCTCAAAAAAGACGGCGTATGCTCTCTTTGATCGATGTTGAGGATGGCGTGCAGCAAAGAGCGGTTAATCCGTGTCCGGGTGATATCTCTAGTTTTTAAAAGGGCGGAAAATTGCGAAAAGCTCTGAAAATCCGAAAGAGATCCCACGGCCCTGTTTGCGAGACTTTTCGGAAAATCAAGATATGAGGTCAGCTGATCTGCCGTGTGCTGCAGCAAAGAGTATTTTAAAAGCAGGGAATAGTCATCTTCAGTCATGAAACTATTGTTTTTCAGGCAGTCCATGAGATCTGTCAGTGTGTTATGAGGGACCAGATCTTTTAGGTGTTTCGATTTTTTTTCCAGAAGCAGCCTGCGGATAGCAGTTGCAGAGGCATACTTAGAGTCTGTTTCAATGGAATGGTAATTATTTGATGTTCGATGGACTGTACAAGGGATGATGGAGCTGTTCAGCTCCTTTAATGCTCGGATATATTCAATGCCAAGTATATTATTTGGCGCACAGAGAAACTCTGTGGATAAGTCTGACTCTCTGTTTGGATAAGTAAAAGCGTAAGCTCTCTGTAGGGCTTTTTGATGGGCTGCGGGATAGGAACAACCTTTTTTCTGCTCTTCTTTTAGTATCGTCTTGTAACAGTTTGGCTCTTTGTTTACAATATCGGCGATCTCAAGAAAAGGACTAATGCTTCCGTGCTCACTTCCGAAACAGAGATAATCGACAACTCCAAGGTCATTCAGTATAGATACTGCTCCTTTTGCAAAATCTCTGGCACTGGATGTAGCATAGCGGACAGGAAGTTCAAGGACGAGATCGGCACCGCAATTCAGAGCCATTTTTGCCCTCAGATGTTTTTCTATGATAGCAGGAGTACCTCTTTGTACATAATCTCCGCTCATGACGATGACGAGGTAGTCCGCACCCGTCATCTTGCGGGCCTGTTCCATCTGATATGCATGTCCATTGTGAAAAGGGTTATATTCTGCTATGATTCCTGTAACTGTCAACTGGTACCTCCTGAGTAAGTGTATGCAAAAAAGAACAAAGTTACTTAACTGATATTATAACAGAAATACCGTAAACACAAGGCTTTTTCGACATTTTCATATTTTTATAAAAAAGGCGAAAAGACCTTGAGGTCTATAGCTTTAAGTAATATAATAGAAACAATGGATAAAAAAACCCCTTCGGGGCGGAAAGGATACATGAAACATGGAATTTATTGATACAATTAAAGAAAAAGCAAGAGAGGACAAGAAGACCATTGTGCTGCCTGAGACAGAAGACAGAAGAACTCTGGAAGCGGCAGATCAGATCTTAAAGGAGGATCTTGCCAATATTATTCTTATCGGATCTAAAGACGAGATTGAGAAGGGGAGCACAGGACTTGATCTGTCCAAGGCTGAATTTGTCGATCCTGAAACTTATGAAAAGACACAGTCTTATATTGACAAGGTTGTAGAACTTCGTTCAAAGAAGGGAATGACCCCGGAAAAAGCAAAAGAGACAATTTTAAATGACTACACCTATTACGGCGTAATGATGGTTAAGATGGGTGATGCAGACGGACTGGTGTCTGGAGCTTGTCATTCAACTGCGAACACATTGCGTCCCTGTCTTCAGATTCTGAAGACTAAACCAGGCACAAAGCTGGTTTCTGCCTTTTTCCTGATGGATGTGCCTGATTGTGAGTACGGAGAAGATGGTCTGTTTGTATTCTCGGACTGTGGCCTGAATCAGAACCCGAACTCGGAAGAGTTGGCAGCTATTGCGGGTGCATCTGCCGATTCTTTCAGACTGCTGACCGGAAAGGACCCAAAAGTTGCCATGCTTTCTTATTCGACAATGGGAAGTGCAAAACATGCGGATGTGGATAAAGTTGCCGAGGCGACTAAGCGTGCGAAAGAATCTTATCCAGATCTCACACTTGATGGGGAACTTCAGCTTGATGCGGCTATTGTTCCCGAAGTTGGGAAGTCAAAAGCACCGAAAAGTAAGGTCGCAGGAAATGCGAATGTCTTGATATTCCCGAATCTCGATGCAGGAAATATTGGTTACAAGTTGGTTCAAAGACTTGGAAATGCAGAAGCTTATGGTCCTCTGACACAGGGAATAGCTGCACCGGTTAACGATCTTTCACGTGGGTGTTCTGCACAGGATATCGTGGGTGTTGTTGCGATCACAGCTGTACAGGCTCAGAATCAGTAAAAAGCGGAGGATTGATTACAAATGAATGTATTAGTAGTAAACTGTGGAAGTTCATCTTTGAAATTCCAGCTGATTAATAATGATAAACAGGATGTTCTCGCAAAAGGAATTTGCGAGCGTATTGGTATTGACGGACGTCTGGTATATGAACCGAAAAATGGAGAAAAAGAAGTGACAGATGCTCCCATGCCGACTCATGTAGAAGCTATTTCCATGGTGCTCGATGCACTCGTCAATAACAAAACTGGTGTTATTGAGTCTTTAAAAGAAGTGGATGCGGTCGGACATCGTGTCCTTCATGGAGGAATGAAGATTACTCAGCCTGTTATCATCAATGATGAGGTGATCAAAGTTATCGAAGAATGTGCGGATCTGGGACCACTCCATAATCCGGCAAACCTTATGGGAATTAGTGCATGCATGAAGCTGATGCCTGGTGTGCCGGAAGTGGCCGTTTTCGATACGGCTTTCCATCAGACAATGCCTCCAAAGGCTTATATGTATGGGATACCAAAGGAGTATTATGAGAAGTATGCGATTCGAAAATATGGTTTCCACGGAACCTCCCATAAATATGTTTCCCAAAGAACAGCTGAGTTTCTCGGGAAGGATGTCAAAGATCTGAAGACCATCGTATGCCATCTGGGCAATGGCGCTTCGCTTTCAGCGGTAAACGGCGGTGTCTGCGTAGATACATCTATGGGGCTGACCCCTCTGGAAGGTCTGATCATGGGTACAAGATCCGGTGATATTGATCCCACCGTGGTAGAATATCTCTGTAACAAAGAGCATCTGACTCCTTCGGAAACACTTACGATACTAAATAAAAAATCCGGTATGCTTGGTATGACCGGAATCTCCAGTGATTATCGTGATGTGTCTGAAGCTGCGGAAATGGGAAATAAGGAGGCGATTAACTGCCTTGAAGCATATTATTACAGGGTTATCAAGTACATTGGTTCCTATATTGCAGCTATGGGAGGCGTAGATGTTATCACGTTTACAGCAGGACTTGGCGAACATGGTATACCGCTTCGCCGGGAGATCTGCAAAGCCTTTGAGTTTATGGGACTTATGTTCGATGATGAGGCGAATGAACATGCCAATGCGAAAGAGACAGTTATTACAAAACCGGAATCCAGAATTACAGTTTGTGTGATTCCTACAAATGAAGAAATTCAGATCTGCAAAGAGACAGTTAAACTGGTAGAGCAGCAGAAAAATGCTTGACAAGCTATCTGTGAATAGGTATAATCTATAAAGTATGATTAGGAGAGAGTTATGCTGGTTGAATTATCTAAGGTGATCTTCCATG
>ENA-UOOI01001213-UOOI01001213.1-fermentation-metagenome-genome-assembly--contig:-NODE-1213-length-28083-cov-49.253140_pt1 | contig 28083 bp, 25 predicted proteins | sample MGYA00245779_ERZ724027 | MGnify/ENA primary metagenome ERZ724027 (study PRJEB28704, sample SAMN03018318) | fermentation metagenome | biome: anthropogenic terrestrial biome; feature: soil...
ATATTCACGGCAGCAACCATATTCTTAAAGTTCGTTACTAAATTTGAACCAAAAAACATAATTGGTGGAAAAGAATATATTTCATTTGTCGCCAAGGTTGACATGACAAACATCATATAAAAAGGTAAGAGCATGATGACTGCAACCGAAACCAATATGAAATATAATAAAACTTTTCTCATAAGCGGATAAATGAATGAAGTACCAATTAGCACCATGAGTAAGATAATTAAAACAATAAGTAATATTTGCATATTAGCCCCCTCACTTTTCATCATCTTTCGTCATTAATTTATTCAAAATTATTGAGATGCAAACAATCATAAAGGTAATTACATAGGCAATGGATGATGCATATCCATATGCATTGCCACCTTGCGGCGCTTTGTTAAGTAAATACATCATTAAGGTCAGCCCGCCATTATTGGTCCCTCCACCCCAGTTGCTACCGGTAAGTACAAAAGGTTCGGTAAATAAGTTAAACATACCAATTGTCGACTGAATTAAGGTAAATAAAATAATTGGCTTTAATAAAGGAATTACTATATTAAATATCACACGTGTATGTGACGCTCCATCAATCTGCGCCGCTTCATATATATCATTACTAATGCCTTGCATACCAGCCAGATAGATAACCATATTCCATCCAATCCATTTCCAGGCAAACATAACAATAACGGCGACTTTAATATGCGAACCATCTCCACCCAGCCAATTGATGGGATCCTTTCCCAGCAAACTTAACAGATAGTTTATAAAGCCATAATTATTTCCAAATAAATTTTGAAATATAATCGTTATTGCAACCGAACTTGTTACCATTGGCATAAAATAAATTGTTTTAAATATATTTTGTCCCTTTACTAGTTTAGAATTTAAAATATATGCAAGGATCAATCCACCTAAGAGAATCGGAATATGTGCTATAATTCCTATAAATAAGGTGTTAGAAAGAGCCTTCCAAAACAATATATCATGAAATAGATTCCTATAGTTTCCCAAACCCAAAAATTGCATTGATCCCAATCCATCCCAGCGGAAAAAGCTAAGAACAAATCCTGCTATGATAGGAAACAGTCCGAATATTACAAAAAGAATGTAAAAAGGAGCTATGTAAACATAAGCAACGCGATTATCTTTAAGTGTCTGTAAAAATGATTTCTTTTTCAATTTATGTCACTTCCTTTTTCATATAAGGTGACCAGATCACTCCGGCCACCTTATATTCTATTGTTATTACTCTTCCCATACCCCTGCTTCTTTTAAAGTTTGTATTTGCTGCTCCTTTAATTCCACCGTTGCCGCTTCTATATCCTTACCAAGTCGTTCCCGTATTTGCTCCGGTGTTTCGCCGGCTTCTGCACCTGCATTAAAGGAACTATAAAGATATCCTTCTGCGGTAGTATCCATTATGGTGTTGTATACAATTGGTACATCCGCCGCTATACCTGTTGCAATTGCATTAGGGGACTGACCTCCAAAATAAGGATCTGGTGCCGTATATAGTTCAGGAGCCTCATCCCATGCCGGAATATATGCAGGGAAATAGTCGACAGCTGCAAACATATCATTCTGTCCTTTACTTGTTGCCAGCATATACTTAATAAAAGCCCAAGCTGCCTCTTTATGATCCGATTGTTCAGGAATTACTAAATAGGAACCTCCCCAATTCGTCGAAGGCATTCCGCCGGGTAATACGGTGGCTCCCCAATGTCCTGCTCCTTCCGGATCAATATCCGTTTTCAAAAATCCAGAAAACCATGAGCCGGCAGCAACAGATACGCAAGTTCCTGCTTCATATGCTGCATACGCTTCACCGCTCCACATATCTACATTCATATCCCATCCATTTTCTCTGATCGTCAGACAAGTTTCTAAGCATTCCAAATCACCGTCACGTTCCAGAATCAAATTTAAATCCTTATCATAATAATCACGGTTAATAAACATCCATTGGTAGGGGTAAGCTGCAGATGGTAAGAACCATCTTTTACCTGGAATCGATACCGCTTCCGCCACCTTTAATACGCCATCCCAAGTACTCATTAATTCAGCAACTTCGTTAGGATCCGTTGGAAGCCCTACCTCTTCAAATACATCCGTACGGTAATAATACAACGTTGGACCCAGATCCCAGGGTATTGCATTAAGTCGTTTTCCATCTGATGATACCGCCTGTTCCCATTTAAAAGAGACAAAATCATCTTTTAATTCTTCAGCACCCAACAGATACAAATCAACTAAAGCTTTACTATCCCTATATTGAGAAATGTATGCTCCCTCAACCATAGCAACATCAACAGCACCGCTTCCTGCAACTAAAGCACTTTGTAGTGCCTGGTGGTGAGAAGTAGTATCCGAAAATACTAATTCTACTTTTATATTTGGATATTGTTCATTGAATCCCTCCATCGCAGCTTCAAATGCATCATCTCCAGATGGCCATCCGCCGACTTCAATAGTTCCAGAAATACTAGCCGGAGCTTCCTTAACAGAGCCAGCAATTTTCGATGCTTCGTCCTGGCCAGTCGTCTTACTAATATTTTCTGTTTTATTCCCACACCCAACAGCACTTGTTACCGTTAATACGAAAATTAAAACTGCAACTATCCTGCGAATCATTTGTTTTTGTTTCATAAAATCTCCTCCATTCCGCCGCCAAAGCCTGCGGCACAAGATGAAAGTGTTTCCACCTTCAAGTTTTCGTGTTATAATAGTTTCAATTAATAAGGCATCCCGGCATCAATATCAGATACCCCCACCTATATTCTGTTGATGTGCCGGTGCGCCTCGTTCTACCAGGGTGGGAATATTCGCAATTTGGTTCACTCTGTGAGCCTTCTTTTTGTATCCACCCTACGATTTAAGCTCAATTACTTTTTTTCACATTTCCCTCCTTTTAGATTTATGGTTTGTTTATCTGTAGCATGTATGCTACAGTCTTACTCCAATAAATTTTTAACACTTTCACGTTCTAAAATGAGAGTCGGTACATATGTTGCACATTTTTCTTTTTTGCCTTCCAAGATAGAAATTAATATCTGTACGCATTTAGCACCCATAATTCTTGACTGAATCTCTAAAGATGTTAACTTAGGTTCCATATATTGACCTATTTCCAAACCATCAATCCCCATTATGGAAAGGTCCTCTGGAATTGTATACCCCAATTTCTTAATGTGCTTAGAAAAGCCAATTGCCATCTCATCATTAAAAAGAAGTACAGCTGTTGCATCTAATTGACGTTCTTTAAAAATATCAGCTGCAAGCATTCCTTTCTCATAGAAACTCTCTGGTATATCAAAATCATTCTCAGATTTTTCTTCCTCAAAACATAGTACTCTTTGGTCATTATGTAAACTCTCTTTACTTATACCTAAAAAATATTTTTCTATATTTTCTTCAAGTTCATATTGCATAAAATATTTCCATGCATATGTTCTGGAATTATTCGCAGTAAAATTATATGGAGTTACCAATGCAATCTTTCTATGTCCTTTTTCACGCAAATACTCTAGTGCATTTATCGTACCCTTAAACAGATCTGATTCTATAAAAGGAACCGCTGCTGGAAAATATATATCATCACCATAAGAAGCAGTTACTACCGGCAAATGATAATTTTTTCCTATCCTATCCAAATATTGCATTGTGACATACTGATTTGGCAAAATGATTCCATCTATCATTAAATGTGGAATAACATCAAAGTTTAGCCTTCCATTAATTAGCATCACATAACCGTTTTTTTCAGCTTCTTCTATCATTCCTTCGTATAATTCAATATTAAATGAATTATATAAATCTTTACTGTAGTACAATAATTGCTTCGTTTTCTGTTGCTGAAGAGACATTGCTATTGGATTTGGCCGATAGTTTAGTTCGTCAGCAATTTTTATAATTTCTTTCTTTTTTTCCTTATTAACATATCCACTATTATTGAGTGCTCTAGATACTACTGAAACAGAAACACCTGCTCTATTCGCAATATCTTTTCTCGTAACCATAGCATTCCCCTTATTATTGTCTAAATTATTAATGTTTCTTTAATTTCATCGGTTAACTTAAACACTATTATTAATTTATTTAGTTTTAAAATACCAGTTTTTGAAATATCTATCAATATGTTAATATGTGGTCACGCATCCATATGCTATTTCTCACATATAGTCATGTAGTTGTTATATCAAAAACGATATTCTTTGATTTTCTGATTTCCCGGATATTCGCACCTATGGAAATGAATTTATCTGATTTTATTTTCTGCTCTCTCATATAAAACCTCTTAAATATTAGGACTTATTTTAGCCGTTTTAGCCCTTTTGTTCTTTATTTTACTGAAAGTTTTTGTTATAATGGGACTGATACGAGTCCAGTCCGATAAAAATAATGTACAACTAGTACATTATGAAAAGGGTGAAATTAAGCATTTTACGGAGACCAGGCTAATAAACTTTTTTCCTTGTAAAAAGAACAATTAAGTTTTGCTGCTTTACGGATAATTATGAAGAGTATTTCTTTTTTGATGCTACCAATGAGGGATAGTTTGGAGAAGTAGAATATGTGATGAATATACCAGACGGAACTGGTGAGATTGCTGGATTTGCAAGGCATTTCCATTACTCCCTAGATTCCCGACTTACACCACTAGATTGGCACTGGTAAAACGATGAAACCTATATAAATACTGGTGAATATGACATTTTATCCTTGCATTTATCCTAGTGATGTGATATAATTACATCACTAGGAGATGATGAAAATGTCAATCATAAAACACTTTGATAAACGCAGTGGCATTACTTATGTCTATGAATCCACTTCGTACTGGGATAAAGAAAAGCAACAGCCACGTTCCCACCGCAATTTAATTGGTAAAATCGATAAAGAGACCGGTGAAATGATACCTACCGACGGCAGGGGGAAGAAGCGCATGGCAAAAGCTGCTGAAGCAGTTTCAAAGCCCAAGCAGGGGCCGGTTCCCTCTCTGCTAACAGAGAAATACTTCTATGGTGCCACATACCTACTCGATCAGATTGGCAAGGAAACTGGGATTTCTGAAGATCTTAAAGCATGTTTCCCCGAGGATTATAAAAAGATACTATCCATTGCATACTTCCTGATTCTTGAGGATAATAATCCACTTTCACGATTCGGAAAGTGGAGCAAACTACATAAGCATCCTTATGGAAAAGACATCCCCTCCCAGCGTAGCAGCGAGTTATTCCAATCAATCACGGAAGAAGCCAAGATGCGATTCTTCCGCCTACAGGGAAAACGAAGGATTGAAAAGGAATACTGGGCATATGACACAACATCCATCTCTAGTTATTCCGAGAAACTGAAACAGGTCAAATACGGAAAGAATAAGGATAATGAACCGCTTGCACAGATCAACCTTGCCTTACTGTTTGGTGAAACTTCAGGGCTTCCATTCTATTTCCGTAAGGTTGCCGGGAATATTCCGGATGTAAAGACCATCAATGAACTCGTCCGGAAATTAGACATCCTAGGTTACGGCAAGATTAAACTCGTCATGGACCGTGGTTTCTACAGTACGGCGAATATCAATGATCTCTATAAAGGCCACCATAAATTCATTGTCGGGGCAAGTACCTCGCTGTCTTACGCTAAGGCCTATATCAAGGAAATTGGGGACAGCATGCAAAATTATGCCAGATACAATGAGCAGTATGAAGTATACATTGCCAGTAAGACAATCTCCTGGGATTACACTCAGGACCGTCCTTATAAAGGGGATCCCATAACCGGGGACAGGAGGATGTATCTACATTTGTACTACAATCCGGAGAAGGCAGTTGAGGATGGCAAGCAGTTCAACCGATACTTAAAAAAGCTAGAGAATGAGTTACTCAGTGGAAAGCATGATTCTGCACATGAAAATGCTTACAAAAAATATTTTACCGTCAAGAAGACACCGGTACGGGGGATTCAGATAGAACCGATTGACAAGGCTATGGCAGAAGCCGGTAAGCTGCATGGTTATTTTATCCTTCTCAGTAATAAGGTAAAGGATCCGGTTGCCGCCCTGGAATTATACCGTACCCGCGATGTTGTGGAAAAAGCCTTCGGGAACCTAAAAGAACGCTTGAATTGCAGGCGGACATTGGTATCATCAGACCAGAGCCTTGATGGTAAAATATTTGTTGAGTTTATTGCCCTTATATATCTTTCCTACATCAAGAAAAAGATGGAGGAAAAGAAGCTTTTTTCAAAGTACACCCTGCAAGGTCTTCTTGACGGGCTTGATGTCATTGAGTGCTTCTCTGAGCCTGGGAAGGCTCTAATACAGGGAGAAGTCTTAAAAAAGCAGGAACAGCTCTATATCGATATGGGTGTCAAACCATTATTGGCGAAGCCTAGTGAGGTATGACGGGAATCTAGAAAATATCGACTACATAATCCCAGATAATGATTCGGTGCATCTGCTAAGTCAATTCGTAGAGGAGATGGATATTTCAGATTTATTCAGGACTTATTTCCGGGTTCGGAAAAATACAGCAACGCCAAGACAGATGCTGAAGATTATGATCTATGCTTACATGAACAAAATTTATTCTTCCCATGACATTGAAACAGCCTGCCACAGGGATATCAATTTTATGTATCTTCTGGAAGACTCACCAGCTCCCGACCATGCGGCAATTGCACGATTCAGGACTCTTCATTTTGCCCCAAACTCCAAAAGAATCATGGCTGAGGTCAGTGACTTTCTCTATGAACTGGGGGAAGTGTTTGGTGAAACCATTTTTATTGATGGAACAAAAATCGAAGCAAATGCCAATAAATATACCTTTGTCTGGAAAAAGGCAGTTACTAAGAATCTTGCAAAACTCTTGGATAAACTTGTTGATTTTGCAGTTGTTTGCGAAGAACAGTATGGTATCAAAATCGCCTATCAGAACAAAGTATCATTGCATCAGATCAAGAAGCTGCGTAAGAAGCTCTATCGCATAAAAGCAGAAGAAGGAATCACTTTCGTTCATGGTATCGGGCGAAGAAAGACTCCATTGCAGAAAAGCATTGAACAGCTGGAAGAATATATATCCAGGTTAAAAGAATACACAAAAAAATTTATAACTGTGGCACTCGAAACAGCTACTCTAAAACGGATCAGGGCGCAACGTTCATGCGTATGAAGGAAGATGCTATGCTGAACGGTCAATTAAAACCTGCGTATAATCTTCAGCATGGAATCGATTCGGAATACATCACCTGGCTTTCTATTGGGCCACAGCCAGCGGATACAACAACACTCATCCCATTCTTAACAAGCATGGAAGAACATCTTGCCCTTCAAATATATAAATATTACTGCTGATTCTGGATATGAAAGCGAAGAAAACTATCTGTTCATTGAAAAGAACCAACAGATTGCATTTATTAAACCATCGAATTATGAAATTTCAAAAACCAGGAAATATAAGACAGATATCAGCAGACTGGAAAACATGGAGTATGATGCCAGGCAGGATGTTTATATCTGTAAAAGCCAAAAACAATTAAAAGTAACTGGTACCAGAAAGTCTAAATCCAAAACGGGCTATGTAAGTGAAAAAACACTTTATAGCTGCGAAGATTGTAAAGAATGTCCATTTAAAACTTCCTGTATCAAAGGGAATAACAGTAAGATTCCAATGGAGGAACGCAGCAAACATTTAGAAGTATCAAAACTGTTTCAGCAGAAGCGAAATGAAGATCTGGAGAAAATACTCAGTGAAGAAGGATGCCGGTTGCGAATGAACAGAAGTATTCAGGCGGAGGGTTCTTTTGCAGATACAAAAGAGGATATGTCTTTCCGAAGATATCTATGTCGTGGAACTGCAAATGTTTTAGCAGAAAGCACTCTTATAGCCATCGCACATAACATCAATAAGCTTCATCATAAAATACAGGCAGGAAAAACCGGTCAGCATTTATTTGAACTAAAAACAGCATAAATTTTAGATATTCAAACAGCTTCTTGATTCTTGACAAAAGGCTTGGGAGAAGTACGTTCAAAAATAAGACACCAAAAAATCACAAACATAAACAACAAATATGCATGAAAAAGGGGCTGCGCGCAGCTGATTTTAATCATCTAGTGCGACAAGCTCCATGATTAATTTTCATCTTGAATAACTGGATTTTCCGTGGTTGTAGTGATGGGCAAAGAATCTATCTCTTGACGCTCTGCTAAAATATTGAAAGAAACAGTGAACTTTTCTACAAAAGAATTCACCGCAGGTTGATTCTCATTGCACCAAAAATCATACAATAAATCTTGATTTCCAACAATTGTTTCTATATGTGCAAACCACTTCTTGAAATCATTGGTGTTATACCGCTCAACTTCTAACGGCCATTCATTAAAACATATATCATAATTTAATGGTGTTGATCTTGCAGAACTTTCTTTAAACCGATTAAATTGTTCATGATTTTTGAGCGTTTCAAATAGACTTTTTTCTATCGTTAAAGGAAGGAACAAAAAATTGCCCGCATCTGAAATAATATGTTCTTTTGAGCGATATTCTCTCTTAGACAGCACATCTCCATCTAAAATAATCAAGTTATTACAAAACTCTGGAACCGACTTTTCATATAGTTGGATATAATTTGTCCATCCAAGATTTATCTCTACAAAATTCATGTACAAGTCCAAATTAATGCCTAATGCCGTAAACAAAACATGTTCGACAAATGCTATAGCGCGATTATCCTCGCAATATACATTAATCTTGCTGCCAGAACTCGGCACAGCAAGGTTTATGTCATTAAGTATTGAATTGAGATCATTAGTCGTGGAGATATTTTTAGACGTAATCATTCGTTTCCCCTCTGCATCATATTGCGGCTCCAAATATACTATAGCGCTATCATATGCAGATAAGGGAAGTTCTATACCTTTTTGTTGTCGTTCTTTTCTTTGATATTTATTAACTTGCTTTAAAACAATAGGTGAATGCGTTGTGAAAACAATTTGTATTTTAAATTCGTTTGCTGCTGTCCAGAGATAGTCAACTAAAGCCTTTTGCGAAAAACCATAAAGAGTTGCATCTAGTTCATCAATTAGAAGTAGGCCCCCTTTATAATCTCTGGGATACTGTTCTTTTAATCTCTTAAACGAAAGAACCGCTAATATAATTTTAGTGATATTTCCCTCACCGGCTGAGTTTGTAAATATATCATGAACACCATCACTAACACCAGAAAACATACGAGAAGCAGTTCCTTTTTCAATACCAATTGAAACATCTCCCGGTGTTTGTTGTATTGATAAAATTGTTCTATAGTTAGTAACACAATAGTCCAATTCTTCTGCTGTCAATTCAGGAGGCATAGATTTAGTTTTTCCAGACTCTCCAATGGGAAATAATCTACTAAGGCTCAAAAAATAAACAGGAAGTTGTATATATCCCGCACCGCTTGCTCTGCTTTCAGCATTCCAAAATCGCAAAGTAGCTTCCCGTTGTCCCTGCTTACGTGCAATACTCTCAACTATATAATAATTTTGTGTATGTATGCCATTATGAAGATTCAAAGTCCATCTGTGCTGCCCGATAATATCATGACTTGGGGAAATTTTAAATTTCTCTTTAAATTGAGATCTAAAATTAAACCCATCAATAGTTTTACACCCGTAAATGGGATTTCGACTAGAAATGGTAAAGGGTTGCCCAATCATGCCCAAAACTGTAGTTTTTTGAGTAGCATTTCTTCCTGATATTGCTGTTATACGTTTACCGAGTGAAAAAGATGCTTGTTCAAAAGCTCTAAACTGTTCAATTTGAATATCTTTTATAATCATTTGTATACCTATTCCCTCAAATTAATATTAATCTTTTGGCTAGCCATTTGTTCTGGTGTCGGACAAAAAGCAATATCCGAAAAGACCATTAGTTCAGAGGCTACTCCCTTATTGGCAGCACTATAAGTTAAATCAAATCTTTTTACAGAATAATTTTTATACAAATTTTGTATAGCTTCAACATCATCATATGTAATAATCCATGGAACCGTTATATTTCCGGCTATCGCATCCCGTATTCGCTTGTGATCCGAAGGGGAGAAGAAATTCTTATATAATTTTTGCCCCTTGTTGTAGTATGGTGGATCAAAATAAATAAAAACATTTTCGCCGAATCGAGGAATGAACTTCTCCAATAGGCTCAATATGTCTTTGTTATAAACATAAATATTTTGCCTGTAAACAGCAATTTTTTGAATCTTTTCACACAAAGCCTTTCGATCAAAGCGAACATCTAATTTCCAATCTCCATTTTGTGCATACCCACCAATAGGGCCTGCGGTTAAGATACCTGAGCGGTTTGTCCGATTTAGGAACAATGTTGCAAAGGCTAAATCTAATGAATATGAACTTGAACTACAGTATATTTCCTTTTGCCTACGCCATTCTTCAATATTGATGGGAGTTATTTTAATTCGCTCAATTAATGCCTTGGGCTCTTCTTTAACTGCACGCCAAAAAGAATATATTGCTTTATCATAATCATTAATAACAATATTTTTAACTGAGCCTTCCATTAATAAAGAGAGGGCAACACCTGCGCCGCCAGCAAAAGGCTCAATATAAGTACCATCTTTAATGCCCAGATTTTGAATAGCTAATTTTATAAATCCGGCAAGTCTGCTTTTTCCTCCCGGATACCGTAATGGAGAAAAATTCATCGCATCACCCCCTCCTTTCTATACATTTACCAAAATAATTATACCATATTCTATTTTACCATATATTGCTCCTGGTGTCTTCAAAAATGTACCGTTTTTGTGTGTTTTATTCAATTTACTCAATTTTCAATGTGTAATAAATCTATTCTGAACGGCTGCGAAGCAGCCGGGTTCAGCAAAACATTTCTATGGGCTATCCCCTAAGTTTTCGGACAGCCTCCCCATATGTTTAGACATAGTCGCACTTTAAACCTATCGGAATGGAGTTCCACTTGCCTATTTTGCTCTGAACATGGTTCCGAAACATTATACTTTTATTGAACGTTTTAGACAAAGGCTGTCTCCCAAACCGTAACTCCACTATCCTGGAACACATCATACAACCGTTTTTTCAGCTGTTCCTTGGTTACCCCCTTCTTCATAATTACCTGAAGGAATCCACCACCGCCTGCTCCGGAGATGAACTTACCATCAATCAGATCTTCACAGGACAGGAAAATCTGATCAATACAGGTATTCGTCGATCCTGCATCCAGCTGTTTGGATAGTTTCCAGTGCTCGTTCAATAGCTCTGCAAATCCATCGATGTTCCCTCTCTGTAGTTCAAACTTCATCAAAGCCGCCACATGCTGCATCTGCTCCAACGCATCCAGCGATTCCTTACGGCTGCCAATATAATTACCGACTACATCTCTTAACAGATTTCTTGCCAGACATCTCTGTCCCGTATAGATCAGAGCAAACCGCTCCTGCAGTTCCTGCATGGTCTCCGGTTCCAGCTTCACACGCTCCACTTCAATCTTCTGGTCAATTCCCGGCTTCGTGGTAATAAACTTAATTCCTGGTGTCACACCACCAACCTGATCCTGCCAGCCGCCACCGGTACTCATGATCTGCTCCATGCAAAGCACGATATCATACAAATCATCATCGGATACTTCCTGTCCCAAAAATTCAAACAGTGCCTTTACACAGGCTCCGGATAAAATACTGCTAGTTCCAAGCCCTGATCCCTTTGGTACGCCGACCACCTGTGTAGACAGATAAAATCCACCTCCCAATTTACGAAGTATCTCCTGAAGATCACATTCTCCTTCAATCGGAACGATACCACAGGCAATCAACGCTGCCTTATGAAGTGCAAAGAAATCATAAGGATTATGACAATCCTGAATCTCAGCGGCTGTACTTGCGACGCCACTTACTCCGATATCGGCACTCTCAAACTCAATATGCAGCTCTTCCACTCTGCGCACCGTTACCTGTACCGGACAGATACCATTTAGGCTGATGGCAGCATTTAAGACCACACCGCCACGCTCATTACAGTATGGAGGCGTATCCGTCCAGCCCCCACCCCAATTCACACGAACCGGCAAAGCTACATTAACTTCATCCTTGGAAATCTTATAAGATTCAAAAGAAGGAATCTTCTCTTTTCCGTTCTCATAAATCACGTTCTGGATTTCCTGGAAACACTGGTTTTCCAGCACATCATAGTCGTTTCCACCTAATTTCCGGTGTGCATGTTTCATATATCTTGACAGATCATAGAGAATTCGGATTCTCGTGGAAAAATCATTCTTCTTCGCTCGTTCCAGAAGCAGTGCAAACTGCTCTTCATTCATTCCCACATCACCGAAAACCTGTAGCGCATCCTGGTAGTAATCTCTCGCTGTAATACGGTCTACGAACTTCTCCACCATGATTTGATTCTCAAGTTGACGTTTCCAAGGCACAATAGCCTGTACATCTGCCTGATTAAAACTACTACACAGGCTCAGTCGCTCTTTGGCTTTCCACGCCTGCACTTCTTCTCTGCTTGCCTTACCTTTTGCCATACGGCATAAGGTCAATGCCCAGTCCACGGACTCCTTCTGATTATCACAGACCGGATACAGTTCTGCAAGCCAGAGATAATGTTCCTCATCTTCCCAGAGGTCTGCAGGTATTATCTCGTTTATTATTAATAATTCATCAATCTTACTTCCAAGAAAATCAGCTTTCGTCTCTAACATACCCTTTGGATTATCCATCACATCATAAACACATGTCACATATCGATCACCTTTCAGGTGAATTGTATGGAGAACAGTATGTTCCGGTACTTCGATCTCACATATATCCACATTAGAAACCACGCTGCCTTTTCCGATGATCGTGAGTGGTCCAATATTACTGTCCTCTATATAAGCACCCTCACCAATCGTCGCATCATCTTCCAGAAGACTGTTGTTCACTGCATAGTTCGCGATCTTATCAATTTTGTTGGTAATTACCAGTCTCCTCCAGCCAAGGAATTCATAATCATCTCCTCTTTATTTCAATATCTTGCATTTACGCAAAAACTTCGTCACAAAATCCCAATTAATAACGCAAAACATAACGCAGGAAAAAACCAGATTGAAAAAGCTAAGTGCAAACGTGTTACACCAATAAGACATAAATAACAAGTACATATAATATGCCACAAATATCCATGTTGTACCGTTTAACTTAAAATGAGCTTCTCTAGTCAGTCGAATATATCTGACAGCACAGATAGCTATATTAGCAACTAAAGTGGATATAGCGGCTGCATATAATCCAATTTCATTAATCCAAATCAAATCAATTATTACATTGATCGCAGCTCCCATCATTGTTGTCAGCCCATTTTCTTTTGTCCGTTTAAGGCTTATCTGTATACCACCAAAATATTGTGTTAAAGATCCAAAAATAACTGATGTAATCAGTATGGGGCTATACAGCTTTGCGTCGAAATATCTTACATCAAAAATATACCGAAAGAGAAAGTAATTTAATGCCAGAAGCCCTCCACACAAAGAAATCATCGTCGATGCAGTCCGATTATATACATTATTATAGTAGCTGTTTCGGTCATCCGAATCCAGCAAATCCACTGCAGCCTCCTGCCAGGAAATGCTGAACACATTAAAGATAGACGCACAGAAATTAGGAATTTTATAGGAGATTGCGTAAATGCCATTAAATGCATTTCCTAAAAACAAACTAATAAATGTTCTGTCCGAAACATTAATAACCCACCAGCAAATATTATTAGGTATAAGAGGATAAGCATATCCAATTAACTCTTTAACTGTTTTTATGTTAACCAAGTCGAAATCCAAGTATTCCCAATACCGTGTTACAAGTACAAGAACGACTTCTCCAATCAAATAACCGAGCGCGTATCCATAAACAATTCCCGATAGCCCTAGATCGAATCCCAGCACAAAGATAATTACTGCTATTGCAATTCCAAAAGTCGTAATCACACTGGCAAAGGAATATATATTCAGTTTTTTTAAAGCCCGCATAAAACCCTGTAGATGATTATTAAATAATTCCGCCAGTAACAACAATATAAATGGAATTGCCATATTCCATTGTTTAAACACTCCAATAGCCGCAATGATAATACAAACCGCAATGGAATTTACAGCGTTGATGCAAAAACCTGTGGAGATATATCTTTTCTTTTCCTTTTCATCATCCTTATCCACTAAAAAGCGAAATATCGCATCCGAACTTGACATCGTTATAAAAGGAATCAGTAGCGAAACGTATGTACATAGTAAATCGAATGTACCATAATCTTCTGTTGATAGCCAACTGCTAAACAAAGGAATCATCAAAAGATTGATTCCTTTAGTTATAATGGTTCCAATCGACAGAAGAATAGTATTTTTTGCCAAGTCTGTTTTTTTCATTTTGTAGAACCACTTTCAAACGATATTTATTCTCGTTTCCTTTCTTCCATTATCAACAATCCATTCTCCTGGCAAAGATATGGAATATTTCCAATGATGATCCATGCCAGTCGTAGCTGTGAACTGTACTGCGGTTCTGTAATGCCCATTACAGATATTATTAAAAGCCATAGACCGCAAACGGAGATCAGTGGTACATCTTTATATTTAACAAGCCTAAAATGAATTGCCAAATATATCAGTACAATGATTACCGCCAACACAATGCCACCATTATATAAAACTTCAAGGCACAAATTATGCGGCGACGAACCATAACCGGTTGTATTAACCAATCGCATACTGGTCATATCTGATGTTTCATAGCCAAGTCCCCACAAAAGATTGTTCTGTATTGCCGTTAAAGAACCAACCCAGATATAATTTCTGCCAGTCAGTGTTGCAGAATCTTTTCCCAATGCAGAAGCAATTCTTTCAACGATTTCGATTTGTGATCCCATTATGGTTCCACCAACAACCACAATTGTTCCAACTATGCTTACGATTAAGGCTGCCAATGGTGTAAAGAGTTTTATGCCCTTTTCCTTATCTTGGCGTTTTCCAAGAAGTATATAAATCATACCAATTGCAAATACTATTACAGCAATTGTAGCTGTTCCCGAGCCAATAATTAAAGTGGAAAGTAAAACAGCAAGCGTCAGCACCCATGTTCTAATTGTAATCTTTTGTTTCGTTGCAAACGAATAAATAAAGGAAATTGCCAATGCCGGTATCTGCCACCGTATATGTGTATTATCATATCCCATCCAATAATTACTCGAGTACACACCGGATGTGTACATTCCGTTAGGAAACACAATCAGTGTTGCTAAATTAATAAAAATCATCATTTCAAGATAATGGAGCAAAACATTTATGTTTTTTGTAGCTCTATCACCTTTAGTAAATTTATCAAGGAAGTAACAAAACGCAATTGTTTTGGCATATTGTCTTGCATAAGTAGATAAAAGATCCGGATTTGCCATCGCAGTAGATATTCCTTGTGCAACCACACTCAGTACTATAAGCCAAAACACCAACGAACAATCTCTCGGATTTTTCAGGATACCTATCATACATAAGAGTATTGCCGTATAACCGAATAAATTCGCAATCAGCATAAAAGCTGAAACATTATATAAGTAAGTAGGAACAATCCAAAAGCAAAAAGCAATAAAGAGCAAGGCTGATTTTTTTGACATACACCATTTGTTTTCTCTCATGCCTTTATTGTCCTCTCTGAAAAATACCTTAACAACTCATATACTCTTGCAGTCAATGTCTCTGGGTCTTCATTTTTGTTAGAAAACATCATTCTTTCTTTATCAAATAATTCTGCAAACTGAATCTCCAACATTCTTTCTGCAATTTTCTCATTACAACCTTCTCCCAAAACACTTGAGACATATGGATATTCAAACGCTGGAGAGTTATAAGGGTATGAATATTGGTTCAATGGTTTTCCGACAGCTCCAAGGTCATTCAAAAATTGCTCCTCGTTTCCATACGCAATAGCTTTCTTTAGCTTTGCACTATTCAGCTCAGGATGATTAGAGAATTGTTTCTTCAAAAGAGCAAAACCATATAAATCAAACAAATGATACCCTTTTTCCAAATAATTCATGTTCCTGAATTTGGCGACATTAAAATCTGTCAAAGCCTTTTTTACTCCAAATTTAATGTTCCCAACAAAGCTCACATTTGAATTAATCAGATGATAGAGACAGCCGGATGGCTGAACCCCGTAGGTGTCTTTCGAATAATCCAGAAATATCGTTACTTTTCCTCTTATACTTGGGATATCTTTTCTGCTCAAAATTTGGCTTCCCGCCGCTGCGAACCAGAGGTTATGATTGTAAACATAATCATAACCCGCGTTGCGTCCATCGCTGCAATGAATCTTCCAAAGCCCGGTTTCTTCGATCAGCTCCTGTGAATCAAAAACAGAAATCGCTCGATCAAGTAATTTTTCATTTTGTGTAATATCATAGCAAGCAAGTAAACCTTCTATTACCCACGCTTGACCTACAACCCCATTTGTGTCATCTGTGGAATCTCTTCGGCAAATTGCTGCTCCACCGATTCCATAATTTTTTGAATCCAATAAATAGTCTGCAAACAGTTCAACCACATCAGCATACTTTTTTTCATCAAAAAGTTTATACAGTCCTGCATATGTAACTGCCCAATGTGCTGTATTTCTAATCGGAGTATCATTATTCTTATACGGACCATTGCACCCTTTTGGGGCATGGCCAACCGTCATAAAAGCTTCAAGATGGTAATCGGCTATTTCTTTTAGCTTGTACAAATATTCGTCCATTTCATGGGTACCTCTCGTTATTTGTGTTTTCGTGCAAATCTCGAATCAATGCATTTATATAGGTCTGACACATAAAGCCATTTTAATAAGAGCTTATATTTACATTTTTTCATGTCTGCTCTATAATCATCTAAGTTCTTGCTTTTCGATAAATCAATTTGTTGAAGCATAAGTCGGAAATAACCAACCACAATTTTTCTAGCTTGTTTACTTCCAAAATTTTTCTGCTTCTCCATCTGCAAATAATAATGTCTGTACTCTACCGCAGATACATATTCCTTATATAACTCTTCCTTTTCATGAGAAACATAAAATCTCTTTACATCTTTAAAAGACTCTGTAATGTCAAATATCTTGAAATTGAACGTATTGCTGATGCTTCCTTGCAATATTCTCCAGCCATATATATACGACGATACCGTTGTGATTTTCTTGCAACAAGCTAAATACTTCAAATAAAAATTCAGATCTTGTCCAATCCGAACATTACCCCAAATCAATCCATTTGTTTCCACGATCGCTTTAACATATAACTTATTGCTCGGATTTGGTACTGTTCCAATGAATTTCATCAGATCTTCTATAGTTTGAGCTGTATCTACCACATTGCACTCTCGTATCACTTTGTCATCTTTGTCGATCGTTTTGTATTTGCCTATTACTAGATCAGATTTTTCGCTTTCTGCAGATTCAACCAACGAAGCAACGGCATCCTTATACAAAATATCGTCCGAATCCAAAAACAACAAATAAACACCCTTAGAAAATTTTAGCCCCTGATTCCTTGCAATGGCGGCATTCTGATTTTCCTGTCGGTAAAGTGTTATATTATTATATTTTTGCGTTAAATCACGCATAACCCGTACTGATGAATCCGTCGATCCATCATCGATAACAATAACCTCTATATTTTTATAAGTCTGATTTTCAATTGACTCAATACAAGCAGAAATATATCTTTCAGCATTATAATTGGGTACAATCACACTAACAAGTGGTTCTATCATAACTCTTCTCTTCTTTTCATAAATTCTTCTATCGTTTCATACTTTTCGGCATATTTTTTATTGCAAATGGGATAGCAGAATTGGAAAAATATTTTTTCATGTTATCCTCAGTTTTATCCACAAAGAGCGAGGTATATAGTCCCATATCTTCCAGCCTCGGATACCCCCCCTCTTCAATTTTTTCTGGCTGAGGTAGCAATATGCGCTTTCTTCAAATTTAGCTTTCAATTTTTCATATTGTTCTTCTAAACTACAGATTCTCTTAGCCGGATTTCCCGCATATACAGAATTGCTTTCGACTTTACCAGTTACCACACTTCCAGCACCAATAATAACATTGTCACCTATATCTGCTCCAATGAGAATTATTGCATGGGTCCCAATGAAAACATTATTTCCAATATGCGTCACTTTCTGTTGGCCAGGTGCATCATGAAATGCTCTGGCTATGACAGAATAGCTCCAGTCATGAGCCAGTATTGTTACTCCATCTGTAATACATACATTTTCACCGATCTCTACAAAATCTGCATTCTGAACATCGACCGATGTATTTTTCGGTTTTACAAACCACGTTCCCTTACCTACCGAAACACCACATTTTCTTAGATATTCAACATAGGCTTCTGAGGAATATGTGTTGGGGTAAAGTATTTTATTGCATAACTGTCTAATTCCCATATAATCCATCCTTTATATGCTGCCTAGATTATTTAACAGCACTATTACATCAACCATTTTATACTTCAATAGAATAAGAAACACTTTTTGTTTCAGTTGAATATCCTTGATCGGATATTCGGCAACTATTTTTCTAACAGTCGAACTGTAGACTATCTTTTTTATTCTTTCTCGAGCCTCATGTTTACTCTTACCAGAAATTGATGATTTTTCTTGTCGCAGACATACCCTTATATTCACAAAAAATTGTCTCTGTAGTCTCACAACTTTTCTTTTGTCATTTCCAATTCTACACAGTTCCTCATAAAGCTTGCACACCATTTCAAATCTGTTAGGCTTAAACTTTTGTGTGAGAGATCCCGGAGTTATACGGTAGTTATACGCCGTAGAATCTATTATTTTAACTTTTTGAGCATATTTATAGTACTCTGAATCCCATATAATATCTTCTGAAATAAACTCTCTCTCCGATGGAAACATTAAATCATTCTTTCGGATGATATCCATCGAATAAAGTACATTCCAAACAGACATTCTAATGGCATCATGCTTGTCCGCAGCACTTCCGAGCATTCTTGCAAACAATTCATCATATACTTCATTATTTTGATAAATTCTACAATCATATTTCTCGGTAAACTCTACAGTACCATTCTCTGAAATTCTCTTAAATCCACCAATACAAGTGTCCACAGCATCATTTTTAACAGCATCCATCAACTGGGATATAAGATCCTTATCAGCCCTATCATCAGAATCTATAAATGTTACATATTTACCTTTCGCTATTTCTAAGCCACTGTTTCTTGCAAAGCCCAAGCCAGCATTCTCTTTATGAATTACTCTAACTCTTGAATCCTTTTTAGCAATTTCATCACATGTTCGTCCACTCGAGTCATTTGAACCATCATCCACAAGAATAAGCTCTATGTTTTCATACGTTTGTGCCAGTAAAGATTGGATACAGTCATCCAAATACTTTTCCACATTATAAACCGGCACAATCACAGATACTAAATCCATTTTATCTCCTTCAAAGGCTGCCGTTTCCCCTCAAAGTTTGAAATAATTTCAAAGTGAATTCAGCACCCTCGTTATATCAATATATCTACTTCTTCCAAACGGCTCATAAGAAGCCATTATGCAATCATGCTTTGGAAACTGCCGTATGACGGTATACCCCCCCCCCGCTAATTTCGGGCCATTCTTTGCATGTAAAGAACAGCTTATTTTCAAAGGGAAGATTCATAAAATCCTGTAAGTTCTTGCTCGTACAGCCATTCTGATCGTTGAACTTCACAAGCAGCCTGTTCCAGTTTATTCTTTTTACGCGGCGTTCCCATTTATCCCGCGCTTCTTGCTCGCTGTGATAGTGCAGGAAGAATATCTCTATCGTATTCTTTCCGTTTGACAATACGCCTACAGGATATGTGCCAAACCTCTTATCACCCGACACCTGCAACGCATTCTTCCAACGAGATTTTTCTGGCCGAATGAATGTGAGTTTTCCATTCACATAGCCTTTCAAATCTTTCAAAAATTCTATATAATCCTCTGCCATGAAGAACATTCCAACTGTCGGAGATTCTTTCGGCAGATTGTAGCTCTCATAAATCATACCGCCCCAACAGTTATTAGAAATAATTGTGAAGTCAGTACTTCTCAAGGCTTTCTTTCGATAATTTGCAAGTCCAACGCGCCAATATTTTAATACTTTTAGCCGCAATCCTTCATAAGTCATTCGCTATTCCTCGCTTGCCGCAATATAAATTTGTCTCAGAGTATTTGAATTTTGAGTAATATCATAGCCTTTATCCCGAATTCTCTTCTGATTTATTTCTGACGTTTTTAACCTATTGCATTCATTATTTTTTTGACATAACCTCAAAGTTTCCTTAACCCAATCCTTGATAGAACCTTTATCGATAGGCAAAAACAAGCAATCTCCCGTTAAATCCACTTCTTGAGAAACAGTATCTGAAACAACACAAGGGAGTCCTGCCGCTTGAGCTTCTATGAGCACCAATGGAAGTCCCTCGTGTAAAGAAGGAAGTAAAAAAATATCAATTGCCTGCAAATATTTCTCAACTTCCATAGTTTTACCGAGAAAAATCACAGAGTCTTCCAAATGTAAAAGCTCTACCTTTTTCTTGATTGCCGTCATAAGCATTCCATCACTAATTAAAAGCAGTTTTGCTGCAGAATTAGTCTCATGTAACTCTTTAAATACATCAATAAGATATGTGTGATTTTTCTGTTCAATAAAATTCCCCACATGTCCCACTAATATTTCATCTTTTCCGATTTTTAATAATTTACGGTATTGCATCCTAATATCAAGCGACTCTTGATATTTAGATACATCAATGCCGTTTTTTAGCACAGTAAAAGACTTGTTTCTATACAACCACTTCCCTGCGTCTTCTCCACAAGCCAAGCGTGTTGTACAAAGTGCAGAAAAAATTGGCCATAAGACCTTATGAGTCACAGGGTGTAATGTAGCTGTATTATGTGAATGTACAATCCTACTTTTAACCCCTCCAAACATTACAGCCATCAACTCAATAGCCATATTTGCACTATTCCCGTGAATATGAACAAGGTCGTATTTCTCTATTCTACAAATCTTTATAATGTCAAGGAAATATTTAACAATGTTTCTTTTGTTCAGGGCATAGCAAGCACACTCATTTTCTTCAAAAAACCTTTGATATTCACTGCTCGGAGTATCTACAGCCAGAAAATCAATTTTTAGCCCATCTTTATTCATCGCCTGATAATAATTCTTTATCACGGCAGATATTCCATTTAGTTTAAATCTTACCGTATTTATAATCAATATTTTAATCATTTGCTCTCGTCCCAAAATGCTTTCAGGTGATTTCCCGCATTGCAATGGATAATCTCACCGGAGATACATTTAGATGCATCACTTAATAAGAAACAAGCCACTTCAGCGACTTCTTCCGGAAGGAAAGTTCTTCCAGAAGCGCAGTTACGATATAAGTTACCATCACTTGCTTCTGCATAATCCTTCGTCATTTCTGTAAGCGTTACACCCGGAGCAATTGCATTAACCCGAATTCCTTGTTTGTAAACACGACGGGAAAAAGCCCCCACCATACTGTTCAAAGCAGCATTAGTCATTCCGTATGGAATGTCATAAACCTGATCACCTGTCTCAGATGTAATATAGAGCAATCCCGCATTGTTTGATGACTCTTTCGTTTTCATCTCCAAAAATGCTTTTCCTAGAAAATAACCCGCTCTAAATTTAGTATCAAATTGTTTATCAAATTCCTCTACAGTTACGTTCGTATAGATATTTTCATGTAAAGAAATCCCTGCGTTGCTAACCAGGCCGTCAATTGACGCACCTAGCTTCTTTTTTGCCTCTTTGAGAAATTCTTCGCATCGATTCACGTCACACACATCCGCAACAACGTACTGACACTTTTCTGATCCAAGTTCACTTACTGCTTTGGCCAACTTTTCTTCGTTTCTTCCAGAGATTACAACCTTAGCTCCCTCTGAAACAAACTTTTTAGCCATCGCATAACCCAAACCGCTTCCACCACCGGTAATTACAATATTTTTATTTTCTAAAATATTACCAGTCTGGATTTGACCTACATTCACTTGGACAAAAGATTCTGGCTGAGAGGCTAGGATAAATTTTGCAATTTTACGAATAACTCTCTTATAGCCCATAATTACCCCTTACTTTTTAAAGAGACCCGCAATCTTCTGAGCTTTTTCCTGCCCTATAGTTGCTTTTATAAGTTCCTTACTACGGCGAATTGTTTCAGACTGCACATCTCTCGGCCTACTTAAGTCAAAGAAATCATATATAACATCTGAATCAGATTTCATTTCCGTAAATACTTCCAAAAACACCGGTTTATCTAAATCCGTCCGCATAAATTGCTGCAAAGCTTTCTGCATCGAATCCTTATCGTGTACGCTTAAATAGATAAAGTCATTTGATTTTACCCAGCCCTCTGCTTTCGTATGGTGACGAGCAGTCGTGTGAAGATCGCTTGCCTCGTTTTTCCACATACGATTAAAATAGAATTCCGATCCGCCTTCATTGTTAATCAGGAGGATATGTACATTCTTTTTGATATGTCGTAAACGCATTGCGTTCATATCATAAAAGAAAGCAAGATCACCGATAATCAAGTAGCTCTGCTTGTTTCCTGCAGCAGCCTGACCTAAAAAAGAAGACAAACAGCCATCGATACCATGAGTTCCAATATTAGCGTAGGTTTTAACTTTCGGATTCAGCTTAAAAAAGTTTGTAATTCGAATGCTATCGTTAATACTGAGATGTAAAACAGAATTCGATGGAATCCTTTCTACCACTTCTTTTATCGCATAGACGTGCGAATAAGGAAACTCCGGATAAACGACAGAATCCACATAGTTTTTCAAAGAGTCATAATACGTTCGATCATTGATGGAACCTTCACTTACCGCTTCTACACAATACTGAAAGAAATATTCTGGCTTACATTCAAAGACAGTTGTAATACTCTTATAAAGATCCACTACTCGACCGTCTTCCTGAATAAGCCAATGTTCAAACTCGCCAGCAAACTTTCTGAACTGCTCCTTAATTCCAGCAAAAATATTACCACCAAAGGAAATAACAATATCCGGCAACAATTCCCTCACTTTTTTGGGAATCACATAGCGAGCATCCATACAGATATTTAGGTTAAGTCCCTCTTCCAATTCAATATTCGATATATATTCAATAGAAATCGCCGAATTATATTTTTTGAAAAATCCTGCTATTGCCCTTTGCAATTCTAGGCTTACATTGCTATTTTGACCGCAAGTTACCAGGATTCTACTTGCTTTTTTCAATTTTTCAATCTTAGCATCCCACAGAGACTTCTTATTATCAAGGCAGACCCTATCAATCTTTGTAACTTCAGGCAAGCTCTTAACATTAAAAGAGTTGTTGTAGGATTTCATCGGCACATTAATATGCACAGGTCCTGTGCCGTGATGGTTCAATTCCAGCAAAGCTTCATTAACGAGCCGTTGGCAATAGATTTCGTCATCATGATTATTGATAATTGGAAGATTTACTGATTTTTTCACATGACGATCATACATACCAACCTGATCAATCATTTGATCTTCCCATTGACCAAGCATCTCTGGATCACGGTCGCTGGTCAAAACGACAATTGGAACTCCCTGATAAAATGCTTCAGCAACCGGTGGCCAATAATTGCACGTAGCAGTTGATGATGTGCAGGAAATTACTACTGGCTGATTAAGTTCCTGCGATAGCCCTAACGCAAAGTAACCCGCACTTCTTTCATCTACCACAGAATAACAATGAAAATCCGGATCTTGCTCTATCGAATGCACAAACGGAACATTCCGGCTTCCGGCTGACAAAACGCAATGGCTAATCCCATATTTCTTTAATAATGCTATAATAATTTGATATGTTTTTAATTCGGTATACATTCTATAATCCTTTCATTGGAATCTTGTTTACAACCCTATACTTTTCTTCAAATACTTTTGGGCGGCATCCCGATGCTGTTCCAATTTGTAATCAATTTCATCGTATTCTATAGCATTTTCATTAATCATTTCTGTATCTGAAATATCAAAAGTCATCCGATCCGCCAGGTCTAATCTTTCCAGCAAATCCGTCAACTTTTCTTCGTTACCGTAGCTGTTGCCCACGCTCTTTCTGACAAGCGTCGTAAATCTGCGATGCGTAATAACAGAAAAAATGCTGCCATGAAAAGTGTCTGTAATTACCTCTTCAGCATTCTTGAAATATGCCAAGACCTCAAACGGAGAACAGTCAACAAAACGGTCTGCACACTTCTGGATTCCACCAATCGCATATACCTTTAAGCCTTTTTTCTTAGCATACGCTGAAATCCAGTCTGCCTCTGTATCGGATATTCTTCCAGAATAAGCGTACAAAATCAGATATTTTTCGGTCGGTTTTAAATTCGGAATTCTATCACAGCAGTGCATATAGTCATAGGTCAGCGCCGGATCAAGATTATACAATGGTGTTTCTCCTGTCAGTGCTTCGACTATCATTCCTGAATTTTTATCTCGTACAGAAACAGCATCAAACTGTTTCAGCAGAGAGGAAATTTCGTCCGCTTTTTTGTACTTCTTCAGCTTTTCGAGCGTTGTGTTGCCAAAGGATGCAGCATATGTAATCAGACGCTTCGCTCTATTATCTTTTCCAAAAAGCTCCAGTTGATATCCCACATTCGTGTTTTTCTGAATGCAGTTAAATACCTCGTCACTTCCAATCACAAGACAATCAAGTTCTGGATTATAATTCATCGCCTCGCTCACACCAAGCATCGGCATATATTTTTTTGCAAAAGACTGCTTGTATTTAACGAATGCAATTTTATGAGAGAGTGGAGCCTTGTACCCAAATGTTTCCAAGCCCTTTTCTACTTTTCGGACAACCTTATTCTTATTATCGGCTTCTGCTTTTACCACCGGTTCGCCGATATGATAATCAACAAATTCAACTTTACATCCCAATTCTTCGATTAGTCGCTTCAACGCATACGCCTGCAAAAAAGACCCATAATTTGCAATGCGCTGCATTGACATGATCCCCACTTTTTTCATTTCTTCTTAAACATCCCATCAACAATTTTCTCAAGTTCCTCGTTGAATCTGGCATTGTTGCTCTTTAATCCGCTCCCCATGCCATGAACGATCTCATCGTAATCCCTTATTGTGCCAGCCAATTTATCTAAATCTTCTACGACAATGATTGTACCCATCCGTTCTGCGACAGCTTTTGAAAAAGCAACCTGATGGTCATTGACGTGTTCGTTATATTTCTTTTGCCTTGGAACAACTATAGGTGTTTTTCCAATCTGCAGCGGCATAATAAAGCTGGACGGACCACCGTGCGTAATAACAATTCTGGCTTCAGATACCAGGCGAACCATTTCCTGATAAGGAAACAATTTCTTCCATGTGCAATACTTTGGCTCATATGTACTGTATCCAGTCTGAATTGTTACATCTTCCTTAATCACACCATCTTTTTTCAGATTATCAATATATTCAACAAGGCGATTGAACGGCTGTTCATGCGTTCCAACTGTCACGAAAATCATCTGCTCATCACCTTTCTTAGAAAATGCTTCCGAGATTAACGGCTTTCGGATATACCTGCTTCATCTCTTCCCACTCCACAATAAATTTGTCTGTAACTGGATAACATAGCTTTCCCGCAATTGTAGAAGCATCGATACGGTCAAACACTTCTATGTAAATAGTTTTTGCACCGAACAACTTTCCAATATAAAAGAAGGGGATGGCCGGAGCTGCTCCAGACGTGATAATTAGATCAGGTCTTTCTTTCGGGATAATACGAATCGCCTTAACCGTGTTAATAAAAAGTGCTTTAATGCTCCGATTGCTCGGATAATAGCAAGGATACATTTTTTCACCTTTCAAAAGGCTTCTTGCATCCTCTTTATCAAAGGTCACCCAGAAGCGGTCTTTATTCTCCCAGAAAGGTTTCAGCATATATAGATGGGTAAGATGTCCTCCAGACGATCCTACTAAACACACTTTTAATTTTTCATTATTACTTTTCATCTGTTTAATTCGTCCTCCCACCTCAAATCCACATCAATCTCTTCTAAACAAGTCTCTCGTATAGACCTTCTCCATCACATCATCCAAGCGGCTATCATACCGATTTGCGATGATCGCCTGTGATTTCTTTTTGAACTCATCCAACTCATTTACGACCTTACTTCCGAAGAAAGTCTCGCCATCTTTCAAAGTCGGCTCGTAGATGATTACCGTTGCACCTTTTGCCTTGATGCGCTTCATGACACCCTGGATGCTGCTCTGGCGGAAATTATCGCTGTTGCTCTTCATGGTCAGACGGTAAACACCAATTACACAGGTCTTTTCTTCTGCTGCGCTATAATCGCCACGGTTGTAGTAGTCATAGTATCCGGCGAGTTTCAGCACACGGTCGGCGATGAAGTCTTTTCTGGTACGGTTGCTCTCGACAATCGCTTCAATCAAGTTTTCCGGAACATCAGCATAATTTGCCAATAGCTGCTTCGTATCCTTCGGCAGGCAGTAGCCGCCGTATCCGAACGAAGGATTGTTATAATGACTGCCGATTCTCGGATCAAGGCAGACACCGTTGATGATCTGCTGCGTATTCAAGCCCTTACTCTCAGCGTATGTATCCAATTCATTGAAGTAAGCCACACGAAGTGCTAAGTATGTATTTGCAAACAGCTTAACAGCTTCCGCCTCGGTGAATCCCATAAACAGTGTGTCGATGTCCTCTTTGATTGCACCTTCCTGCAGGAGAGCGGCAAATTCGTGCGCTGCTTCTACCAGTCGTTCATCTTCTAAATCCGTACCAACGATAATACGGGAAGGGTAGAGGTTGTCGTAAAGAGCCTTACTCTCTCTCAAAAACTCCGGGCTGAAGATGATGTTCTTGCTACCGAATTTCTCACGGACGCTCGCCGTGTACCCCACAGGAATCGTAGACTTGATGACCATGATTGCGTTCGGATTGTACCCCATGACGAGTTTGATCACAGCCTCGACCGCAGATGTATCAAAGTGTTGAGTATGGCTGTCGTAGTTCGTTGGTGCAGCGATAACAACAAAGTCCGCCTCGCTGTATGCTGCCTTTGCATCAAGCGTTGCGGTCAAATCCAGCTCCTTTTCAGCCAGATACTTTTCAATGTAATCATCCTGAATCGGAGACTTTCTGTTATTGATAAGTTCAACCTTCTCCGGCACAATATCCACAGCCGTCACCTTATGATGCTGCGACAGCAGTGTGGCAATTGACAGTCCAACATACCCAGTTCCGGCAACCGCGATCTTATAGTCTCTCATGGTTCTTTTACTCCTCGTTTTCTATCATCCTCATGTCCGGCGAAACGCCAGACAGCTTATCTTCATTCCCCACTGTGATTATCATCATCCTTGACGAAACAAATCGTATTCTGGAGCGCCGCCGCTTCTCTCTGGTTCCTGGCTGCATCATCTGCGACGGAACAGATAAGTTCTCGGTCTTCCAGATCGATACTCTTGAAACCGCCCATTCAAAGCATCCGGACATTACAGCTATGAAAATCGCGTGAGGGACTTACATCTCCTTCGGAAGAACGCCCGCCACCGCCTCGCTGCGGTGGTATTTCCATGCCTCTCTTCATTTTTATAATGCTTAATTTCTCTGCTTTTTTGCATCATTTTCATGCATGTTCCAATCATAACGTCTCGCTATGTGTCACACATTAACCCATTGTTTTCTTCTTGTCATTGTTTGACGTTTATTTTATGTTAAAAGTAATCGTCAAACAGTACTTTTTACACAGGGTAGACATTACTCGGTACTGATACACCTTCGATGCCTTTGGCATTCACGCACCAGTGTACATCTCCCACATTTAAGCTATAGGCCAAGTCCTTTTTGCCCTGGTACGGAATAAATACAACATTTTCAAAAATGATGCTTTTTTGTATAGCTAATTAACATATTCAACACAGTACCAGCTCCCTTTACTTCGCCCCAACGCGAAACAATACCACATACACCGTCTTAAGCATC
>ENA-UOOI01001216-UOOI01001216.1-fermentation-metagenome-genome-assembly--contig:-NODE-1216-length-28052-cov-18.833625_pt1 | contig 28052 bp, 60 predicted proteins | sample MGYA00245779_ERZ724027 | MGnify/ENA primary metagenome ERZ724027 (study PRJEB28704, sample SAMN03018318) | fermentation metagenome | biome: anthropogenic terrestrial biome; feature: soil...
TAAAATTTTTTAATAGGTTCTTTACTGACAACTTTACAGAAGCAGGGTTTAAACCCTGGAATAAACTGAACTATTTTAGAGGGTCCATAAGACTCTCCTAATAATAATCCAGATGCAAAAAGAACAAACATAAACACGGGGGAACCAAAGAGAGGAGTTACATTAAATCCAGTGGCAGTAAGAACCATGAGGGAGATTGGAACGGGATACACAATAAGATAGGGGTATGAACTGTTAAGTAATGCGTCAATTTCCCAGATATTTGTAAAATCCCAATCAGAGAACGTACTTTGGGTTTTCATAAGTGCAGTTGTTTCACCAGTACCATTAACACTTGTGGACTGTTCAGAGGTTTGTGTATCCCAATAGCAGGATGTAACAGTACAATATGTGTCATTATCACCATTAAACCCCCCAACTAAGGAGTTACCAACTACTTTTCCAGTGGAATAACTGTATTTACATGTGCCATGTTCTAAGCTACCCGCAAAGCCACCAACATAAGAAACGCCAGTAACACTTCCAGTTGAAAAACAATTTGTAATGGTAGGCATACAATACCCAACAATCCCCCCAACATAGTTGCCCGTACCAATAACATTACCAGAAGACCAACATTGATCTACAATTGAGAGGTAAGCAACATCATAAACGGCACCGGTACAGCCCATAAGACCACCAACGTAGTTACGACCAGAAACATCCCCAATGGAATAACATTTAGAGAAGCAAGTACCACTTGGGGCACCATAAAGTTGTTTACCACAAAGACCACCAACATAATCTCTACCACTGATAGAAATTTTATTGATACAGTTATCCATGTTCAAATACCAGGCATAACCAATGATGCCACCAACACAATCTGAGGTGGAGGAAGAGGAGAGCCTACCTGCTGAAACAGTACACTTTGAGATAATACAACGATCACTACCCCCTGCAATCATACCTAAATTATTACCGGACCCGGTAAGAGTACCTGAATAACTACATGAAGTTATTGTGGCGGTGTATCCAGAAGCACTAACATAACCCGCAATACCACCAACATTAGAGGAGCCAGTTACGTTTGAAGTAACCGTGCAATCATGAAGATTACCCCCATAACAATGGTGGCCTGCTATGCCTCCAACTTTATTACGGCCTGAGATCGGGATGGAACAGGAACAATTAAATATGTGTCCATAATAGTTGAATCCTACAATACCCCCAATACAATCAGCGGATGAACTGGCAATAAGACTACCAGAGGTTATGTTACAATTCATAATGGCATCATAACCCGAACCCCCCGCATTTATCTGCCCAACAATCATGCCCGCATAACCCCCGCCAGAAGTGAGGGTACCAGTATAGTTGCAAGAATCTATCCAAGTATGATACCCATTGTTACCGGCAAGACCCATAATACCCCCAGAATACTGACCGGTACAAGTAATATTAGCAGAAACATTACAACCGAAACATCCATAAGGGTATTGCATCCACCCAATAACCCCCCCAACACGGGAAGAACCAGTTATAGTTCCAGAAACAGTAATGTTTGTGTTAGTTTTTCCATACCACGTTGCACCACATAACGCACCAACGTAGTTACGACCCGTTATATTAACATTTTCAAGGATTAAATTTTTAACCCAAGAGTTACTGCCATCAAAATAGCCAAATAATCCAATATAATCTGTGGTGGGACGATTAATATATAATCCTGTGATTTTGTGGTTGTTGCCGTCAAGGTACCCTGTGAATGGGGTGGAAGTGTTACCTATGGGGAGCCATCCTGCACCGGAGTTATAAGAAGGGTTAGAGGTGGGAGATGCGTCAATGTCATTGGCAAGTTTGTAGTATGAACCAATAGGGTACCCAGTGGTGCCTATAAGTAGAAGGTCATTAAATGTGTAAAGAAGAAATGGATCTGATGAGGTTCCAGAACCTGTAACCATACTATCACCTTTTTTTATAATTTGAATATGTAACCGTTAGTTGTATCCCAATTAATTTGTATAGAGGAACCGTTAGGTGTTAAAGGGAGTCCTGTAATTGTATCTAAAAAAGAAACCAATCTACTTGTAGCAGGGTTGCCAGTATCTTGATAGAGAACAACAGCACCAACAGAATTTCCAGAAACATTATCCCATGTGGTAGGGTCGGCCATAAGAGAACCCAATGAACCTCTTTTATTTATTAAAGAAACGCCAGACGCAATAATGGCGTTAGATGGAATAACAGAATAGTATTTATCTGTGGATGGAGTGTAGGTATATGAGGATGTGTTGATAAGGGATGCTTTAACATCATTGTTTATGAGAAACTCTATAAAATATTCTAATAGTAAAGGATATACTTCATTTGACATGTTTTCACCTTTTAATTAATTATTTTTAAGATTGAGGGCAAGGAGTGTCATATTTGGCACAGGTATAGAATTGTTGGTCTGAATTTAGGAAATGGATATATTCAATGCCACAAATTGTTGTGAGTCCAATAGCATGGATGTAGAGTGGAACTTCTAAGTGATATGTGGATGTGGCAATGGAACCTTCGAGGGAACTAAGATCATCAAAAGAAACAATGGATCGTTTAATATCATCGTAATAGTTAATTGTTTGAATTGCAGGGTGAGAAACTTCATATTCTCTGAGAGTGGGGTTAATTGTGGTTATTTTTGGGGTTTTAATGTATAGCCATTTACCATAATTGTACCATGTTGAAGGTTGCCCTTTGGTGTATGATGGGAATTGTTTATGATATAATTCTTTTAATCCTGATTTTTCAATACTGGTTAAACTATTAACCCAGTTAATGGATTCTTTAAAACGTGAGCGAGCTTCTAACTGTGCAGGGCTTGGAGGTTTTTTTTGTTTGTAACCTTTTCTCATTACTTGTTTGCCATGGACTCTTTGGAATATGTAATCTCCAGAGTTTCCAGTTTTTATATCTCCCAGGACATTTGTTATTTTTACCATTTACCCGATTTTCTCCATTGTGTTTATTTTAAAAAAAAAAGGAATTTTTATTTAGAAAGGTAATTCCTTGTAAAATCCTTTATTTTTGTTTAAAGTCCAGTTTTTAATAACTCCCAGAGAGTTACGGTTATCTGTACCATCACTGTCCTTCCAATCTTTATCAACATAAAGCTGAGCTAAAACATGACCGTAGTTACCACTTTTAAATTTTCCATCAACGTGCTTATATCTTGCAGGGATGCCTTGTGAACGTGCCAGGGCAATGGTGGCATGGGCCATATCACAACAGTTGGATAGAGGGTATTTTGTAAGTACAGTTAATGCACCATATTTTGTATTGTTGTAGTAGTTTTTGCCAGTAGGGTAGTCAAGTCTGTCCCGGATGAAGTTGGATATTTTTGTTGCTTTTTCCAGGGTTGTTGTGGCAGTGCCAACAATGGCTTTACCTAATTCTACTATTGTGGGGTGTGTGCTTTGACAGTTTTTAGTGGCGACAAGGTATTGCCTCACGTCATCAGGGAGTGATGAGGTTGTTGTTGTTGTGGTTTTTGTTGTGCTTGTGGTGGTCGTAGGGGATGAGCTTTTAGAAACAAGTTTTTCATACGCTCCTTGGGTTTGAGGCCCCCAGTTACCATCAGATGATATTTTAAGTTTTGTTTGAAACTTCTTAACGGCACATTTGGTTTGTGGGCCAAAGGTGTTGTCAATTACTAAGGGTTTACCATTGCATCCAGTACATCCGTACTGATTGCATATTTTTTGGATTTTACCCACTCCAGGGTCATGATTTCCTTGAACATACCATACCATTTTTTTCACTTCCATTTAATTAAGTGGTTTCGTTTAGAAGTTACCAGTCAGACCGCATGCTTTGTAACGTTTACGGAACTCCTGTTCTGTTATTTCATTGGTGGTGGTTACTATGATGAGTTCTGTTTTGTTGTCGTTCCATTTTGCTATGTATCCAATCCACCATTTACGGAACAGTTCAGTATCCCATGCGTAATGAAAATTGCTTCTGTAAATTGATCTGCCAAAGAATAGTTCACAGGATGGTGAATATTCTGCGATAAATTTAACGTGTTCTGCAAATACGTATCGGTGCCAGAGGATTCCGAGTAGAAAGTAATTTGTGTAGAAGTCGAGGAAATACCTCATGGCTTGTGCTATTGTTACGTGTTCAAATGATGTGCCTAAGTTGTTTACTCCCATGGTTACCACTTGTGTAATGTTTTTGTATGAGGGAGGTTTATAAGCGTTAAGTATAAATAATATTAAATATTATTTAATATTATAGAATATTATTTAATAATATTCTAAAAAAGTATTGGAACAAAAAAAGGAGAGTAAAGTAAATGGAACAAAACAATAACATACATCTAAAAATAAAGAAAGAAGTATCAACATATCTCCGTTTAGAGATAGAGATACCAAAACGATTACGTGAGAAAGAACAGAGAGCAGTAAGGGGGCTGTTAAATGTACAGGATGATGTGAAATTCATTGTAAGGCATGACAAAATAACAGCAGAATACCAAGGAGAAGAAACACCTGAAAAAATGGAAGAAAAAATATTATTCAATGTAAGATTATCATTGGCACAATATGAATCAGTACTTGCAGATAGGACAATAGGAGGAATATAAGTTGGGAATACTGCCAGATGAGGAGTACAATGCAGTTCTAACAGTGCTAAGATTAGCAGAGAAACAGATAGAAACAGGAAAAGAATGGTATAATAAGGACAAAGCAGGATTAACAGAAAAAGAGAAAGATACACAAATGAACTCAATTAAAGAGGAAGAAAAAAGGTTGGAATTAGCAGAGGATTTGTTTGTAAGGTTTGAATTAATAAAACCGGAGGATGTGAAATAAATGGAATCAGATGATCCAATAATAAACATAATGCTTGAAAAGAGGGAAAACCTTAAAAAAAATTTAAAAAATGCAAGAAAAGAACAGAGGAAATTAAGAAACAGGTTACAACACTTAAAACCCGCATGGAACATGACATTATACGAATTTGGAAATAAAAGACATGAAGTTAAAGAGGCAAGGGAGGAGTTGGATAAGTTGGAGTATAGGATTGCAACAATGAATGTGGAGTTTGCAACGATAGAGGATATAATAAATACTGTGTGGTTAAGGATAGGTGAATGGCATGGTAAAGGAATCAAGATGTTTAAAAGTGGTACTAAAGAAGAGGGAACAATTACAAAAAGAGAAAGATGAAACTTATGAACATTTTAAGTTTAGAAAATCTGTTTTAGAAACGAGAATAAAAGCATTTGAGGAAAAGGGAGTGCACAGCCTAATAAAAAAATCATCAGAGCAAGACAAGGAGCAGTTGATTATTATTACAGACAAACTGATGGAACGGTTAAACTATAAAATAAGTGTATTAGATGATGTGATTGCAGAATGCACAGAGAAGGAGAGTGAATAATATGGTTCAAGTAAACGATTGCTTAAAGAAGGCAGAGAAGATAAGGGGAAGATTACAGGGAGAACTTGAGAAGGTTGAGAAAGAAAAGAAGGATGATCTAAAACTGAAAAATGCCCGGTTGGAATTTCTCAGGAAACAAGGAAAATCAAACAATGCAATAAATGATGTGAAACGGAAAAGGATGGAAGCAAAGAGAAAGTATAATCAGGAACTGGTGGTGTTGAAAGCTAAAATAAAGGTTTTGGATGAGTTGGTGATGATTACAGAGGTATGGGATGAAAAATGATATGCGATCACTGTGAACGGGGGGTGCAGATAACAAAGAAACGGTTGGAGAGTGGTGTGCCTGGTTTTGTATTTGAGGGCATGAACAGCAAGTGGGGTTTGTATGAGAAATTAACAGATGAGGATTTAACGTGTTTTTCCTTGGGGAATTTCGGCCAGTTTATGGCTTATGATGTGTGGTTTGCTGAGCAGATAAGTGGTGATGAGGAGGTTGCAGAGGTTTTAAAGAATATGCAGTGGGGACATCCAATGGTAATGTTGGTAACATGGTTGCATTTGATGGGGGAATTTGGGGATGATGTAAACAGGTTACTAAAAGCAGGGGAAAAGCAGGTACTACTATATTTAAAAAGTGCAATGGAGGGGTACGGTGGATATATCGGAGTGTGAAAGGGAAGCTTTAAATGAAATTGTGAACCTGGGAAAAGAATGCTTAGAGATGCGAATTGCAGACAACATAAAATATTCAGTTAATGTTAGAGGTGATGCAAGAAGGAAAGTGGATTATGATATTAGTGTAGCTAAACACAAGTTGGAAATGGTTGAATATCTGCAAGAAGAGTGGAATAAAAAAGGGAAGGGTGCAGATGCAGAGGAAGCAGATTGAACATAAATCAGAGTATAAGGAAGGGAAGTCCATGAATGAAGAATTAATGCGTAAAATGGGAATGGGTGATAAGGTCGATTTAGTGAAACAGGGCAGATGTCCAGATTGTGGTGAGAAGGTGGATGGCTCAGAGTTCAGAGATAAAAAAAGTAGAGAGGAATATATGATAAGTGGTTTATGCCAGAAGTGCCAGGACAAGGTGTTTAAAGATGACCTATAAACTTCTTGATGATAGATTAACCAGGATAACAATAACAATCCCAAAAGATATGTTAAAACGTTTTGATTTGTACAAAGCGAAGAACAATTGGAGGAGCAGGTCACGGTTGATTGTTAAAGCGATGGATTACTATATAACACCACAAACAGAAAGTGCAGAGGAGGACTCTTTGGTTAAAGGGGTTATTATGTTTAGTTATGGTGTGAAGAATGAAAGCACCCCAAGGGCAATCCAAGAGAAAATGTATTATAAAGGTTCTTGTGTGTCAGCACTGAAAACGTACAAAGTTAAGGAAGATACGTTTTTCGTTTATGGCTTTGTGGAAGGATGGATTTCAGAGATTACAGAGTTAATAACATCATTACAAAACATTGGAGGGGTTGTTGATGTAGGTTTTGTTAGATTAAATGATGAGTTAAGTTTAATGAGTGGATTGCCCCAGTTGAAGGAGGCAGAATAATGGTAAGTGTGGCTGAGAAAGTTTTAGATACATTATTAAAAGAGAAGATGGAGTACGAACAGGAGAAGGAGGTGTATCTTAAAAGGGCTGATGAAATAGAGGAAATTTCAAAGAACATGAGAGAAATGGAATGGGATAATGTGGTATCTGAAAGGTTAGGGAATATCCAGTTAAATGTTTTAACAAATGAGTTACTGGTAATGGATGCCAGGATGACATTTTTGAACACCATGATTGGATTTATGGACACTGTTTTAGAAAAAGGAGGATACCTAAATGGTGAAGTCAGAACTTAAAGTTCAAGATTTAAAGGGAGAATTAGGAAAGATACAGGAAACATTGATAGAAGAGATAGAAGTTTCAATGGACAGAATTGTGGAGTTGGGAAGAGAGAACGAAGCAATAAGTTCAGAAGAGGCAGAAAACGCAGAGGAATATATTGTCAAGTTAATGGCAATGCATCAGAATTTAGGGAAATTGATTAAGGAACATAAAAGGCAGGAAAATTTAAAGACAGTTGTAACTTCATTGAAGAAATTAATTGACAACGCAACAGAGGGAGATGAATAAGATGAAAGTAATTATACAATTTACAAATGAAGAAATGATGCAGATAGAACAGAATTGTAACAGACAAATTAAAGGGGTTAAAACCATGGGTGATATGTTTAAGATGGTTTTAGACGTGTTTGAGTTACAGGGTGTTGATATACAGGCAGAGGAAATTAACGAAGTTGAGGCAGAAAGTAAAGCTGAGGGTATAGTGAAACCAAAATAAAATGAGTGTTTATACTTATTGCCTTGAATAATTACAGGGAGGTGTAAGTAAATAGGAGGTTTTATGATAAGGAGGAACAAAAATGAACGAATCTTTTAAGAATATTAGCATTACATTAAAGGAGGAAACAATCGAGGCATTGGACAGGTATGTTAAAGACCATGATACCAACAGGTCTTTGGTTGTGAGAAATCTTTTGAATGGTTTACTGAGAGATGAAGGTTACATGAACAAAAGATGAAGGAAGGTAGAACAAAAATGGACGATGAAGACCACGATGATATAATAACTGTGGTTACTTTAGGTATGGTAACAGCTATTGTTGCAATGATGGCATCTAAGGTTCCGGAGGTATGTGGAATGTTACTTGCAGGAGCAATTTGTTTAATTGGAGTTGGAGTAGCAACTTTATATTGGACTGAAATACGGAAGTGAAACACAATAAATGGGGGAACAACAATGAAAATGAGTTATACAATAGATGGGAAGGAAGGGGACAACTGGGATGACCCGGAGTATATTGGGGAACATCTAAAAAAAGTGGATAAATTACTATTGGATATGGGAAAGGAAATAGAAATAAAAATGGAAGTTAAGATAGTGGATGAAGTAATTGAGGAGGAATAATTATGGAAAAAACAGTTGAAGAACGTATAGGAGAACTAAACGCAGTAAAAGATGAACTTTTAGACAAAATGGGAACACAGCAGGCAATTGTGGATGGTCTTAATTTTGACCTGCTCCAAAAAGGAGATATTGTTGATTCTGAGAAGAAAAAGCTAAACAAAGCAATAAGGCAGGCAGAACCTATTAAAAGGAATCTTGCAATTATAGATGGTAAAATAGGGGAACTGAACTTTGTGGTTGATAGAGATACAAAAGTGAAACTTGCAGAGGAGGAAGAGGAAGAAATAGACGAAGAGGAAGAGGAAGAGGAAGCGGAAGAATACCCTGTGGATGAAGACGACGATGAGGAGTTAGATGATTAACATGACAATTTGGGGAAATTTAATTTCCCTATTCTTTGTTATTTACTCAATAATACTGGCATTTGAATGTTTTATTGGGTTCAAAATGATAAGAACAATTAAGAAAAGGGAGCCATTGAGTCCTTTTGGTGGGGAACAGAAACAAGATAAATATTTACAGTTTAAATAAAAAAGCTTGGAGGAATTTTAGGATGGATTATTTATTAATTGATGGACGGGAAATTAAAAATGAGATTCACACGGTTTTAAGAACTGTGATGAGGGCAGGGGTGGCAGACAAAATAACAGAGGATATAATTGAGGTAATTGGTGGCAAAACAATAGATTCTGGTGATTTGGGTGATTTAATGTTAAATGCTGATGAGATAGATGCAGTAACTGTAACAAATGGAGAGCAACTTCTTGGTTCAGCAGAGTTTAACCCACATCTTGGTTGGGTTGATTTCACACCAGAATTTTACGACCATCCCGGGTTTAAGATTATGGAATGTTTAAACAAAGCTCAACTGAAAAAGTTCCGGACAGGAACAATTTAAACATTTTTTTTAATGGAGGCAGAGCATGGATTTACAGGTAAGTGAGGAAGAGTTAAACGCCGTGAAATTAGCAGTACAACTTGGAAGGGAAAACATATTGTTACTGTTAAACGCATCAGAGAGGATTATACAGAACAGTGAGGGAGATTTGAAGAAAAAATGGGAAGAAAAGGCAAATGGATTAACACAAGAGTTAGTGGCAATGGAACGTGGAATGGAAAAGAGTGGGTTATTACAAGACAGAATAGACGTAAACGGTATAAGATCGATATCTTTGGAGGAGGAGCGTGCTATCGGTAATATGATAAGGCACGCCAGGAATGCTTGTGAACATGAAGTGCATTTCTACTTTTTGTCAGATAAGGAGGTAGATCAGGAGCATGTGGAAGCATTAAAACAGAAGGGAAGGGATACTTTGAGGGAGGTTGAAAGAGGAGCGTGGAAACTTGTGAACCTTGGAGTGGTTCATGAACGTTACCAGGAAGATTATTATGGATGAGGAGGGAGGAGTTATGGTAACTAATAAAATAGCTAAAGAAATGGAACGAACAGTACAACGGATTGAAATTTGGAACAAAGATGAGTTACTCCTAAGTATCGGGGTGAATAGGAACATACGTTTTGATTTGGAACACAAAATGCTCTATCTTGATAAGGTGAGGGGTGTTACATCCAGGATTGCATGGGATAAGTTTGTGTTGATGGATTGGAACCGTAAAGTTTTGAGTTTAAGGTTGAAGGAATAAACGGTGATTTTATGCCATGGTTGATAACAGCGTGTATAATAACGTTTGCGGTGTCATTTGCACTTGGATCCTATTTTGAGGTATGGCTTGAAGACGACAGGAAAACTTTGGTAAGAACAACACGTAAAGTACGAGAAGAAATAAACAGGAACGAATTAATGTCATTAGAAAATAGAACATTTGCAAAGATGTGTAACAAGGCAGGGAGTAATGATAAGGAGTTTTGGATGTTAAAGGGAGAGATGAAAGCATATAAAGAAGTGAGAAGGAGGATGCTTTAATGGCTGAGATGGTTATTGATTCAATAAAAATAAACTTAAAACAGAAGTATTATGACAGTATGGAAAAGGAGTTAGAGGACGTGGTGGAAGATATTAAGAAAGGAGAAGCGGGAGTTAAGGATATCCATGATGTTTTAGATAATTATGGAGTAAGGTTTGAGAGGGGTGTGTGGTAAGATGGCAGATATTTGTGATAATTGTAAATGGAAAGGATCAGTAGAAAACTCAATGCACAGTTGTTGTAACCATCCAGAAGCCAGGAACATGATGAGTAATGGCGATGAGATGAGGCATATTATGGAAGGATTGGTTAAGGAAAATAGGGTAAGGCCACTTCTTGGGTTGAGGGTTGATGCAGAGGAGGATGGAGTTAGGGGTAATTGGTGTTTTTGGCCTTGGAACTTTGATCCATTGTGGATAACTTATTGCTCAGGAAAGGAGGAATTGTAATGAGTTGGAACAAATTTGAATTTTGGATGATGTATGCTTTGCTTACCATATTAGGAATTTGGAGTGCATTGCAAATATTACATGGATAAATGGAATTAACGGAGGGGATGAGATGAGTGGAACTAAATTAAAACAAGTTAAGATTGATGAATCTAAAACTTGTAGGAACTGTGAAAATTATGAGGAATTATATCAGTGTAACAGGCCAGATGACCCCGTGGAATATGATGGGGATAGTTGCAGGTTGGTAAGTCATTGGAGTTCTGAATCAAACAGAGAGGGATGGGACAGGATGATTGAAAGGATGATTGAAGCATTGGAAGAGATGTTTATATTTGAGGATGATGAAACCGACAGAGGTCACATTTTCCTGGCAAACATGTGTCCATGGTATGAGCGAAAGGAGGAGGGATAAATGAAGGTAAACTGGTACAATCCAGAGTTAAAGGAACTGGATAAAAAACTAAAAGAAAATGTAAAAAAATTTAAAAAACTGCAAAAAAGACAGAATGAGTTAGAAAAAGAAATAAAACTAATTGTAGATGATTCATTGGCACAGCAATTCCATGTTGATGTGATTACAAAAGAAACAGGAATAAGGGTAGTACTTGGAGTAAAAACAGGAAAACTGCTAACAAGGGGAATGATAGATGGTGTAGAAAAAGATATTGATATGATATTTGAAGGGATAAAGCAGTTGGAAGAGGAAGAGATAGAGTTACATTTCAAATTTAAGGAGGAGGAATAAGATGGAATGGAGTTTAAAGAACTACAAAATAGTTGGACAAAACCAGATTAAACATTTTTGCAAGCCAGATGAATGCGAAGTAATGAAAGCCACGGATGATATGGATTATTTTGTCGTAAAGTTCAGTGAGGAAGCAAAGGCAGTGAAGTTCACATCATGGTTATGGGAAAATAAAGTAATGTTTGGTTCTTGGAAATCCAGTTCAGGGAGGTTAATATTTAGGATAAAGGTGTTAGGGATGACACATGTAATAAAAAGGATTTGGAATGAATATTTTGGGGAGAAGGAGGAAAAAAAAGATGACAGCACCAGGAATTAGGTTATTAAATGATTTACAGGAGGAGGTTTTGGTAATAAATTCAAAGAGGAAATCATTGGAACAATTGAACAAAGAATTACGGAATATAAGCAATAACGTGTTAATTGAAGTGAAAGGAGTAAGCACAGAAGAGATAAGGATTGGAATAACATCTGGTTGGGATGAGGTGATAACAAGAGAGAAATTTGAGAAAATAAGTGAAGTGATGGGTTTTGAGTTTGAAGAGATGTGTTGGAGAATAAACGGGACATTGGAGTTAATATTCAAAACAGGGTTACATTTTAGTGATTTTGATGTTAAAAACAAACAGGGAATGTAAAAGGAGGAATGAAATATGGAAAATGAAAACGGAAGAATGACTGTAAGACAGGCATACAAAGAATGTGTTAAACTCCAGGAAAAATTTGGAAGTAAATTTGTAGATCAAAGATTTACTGCAAAAATAAGTAAAAGAGAATTAATAATCGAAAGAATAGAGATGAGGGACACAGAAGATTGGGCTAAAAGAGATATTAAAACAAAAACACAAAAAGATGAAGTTATACAACGTGAAACTCATGAACAATGGGTAGAAATTGAAAATCTTAAAAAAGACAGGGACATGGCACAGTTAAACGCAAGTTTGGCAGGAAGTTGGGCCAAATATTTCCTTGAAATTTACAGCCAGGAAGGGGATATAGATTGTGATATTGATGAGGAGGAGCAGGTACAGTTAATGATGGAGTGGAAATAAGTGAGAAGTGAAGAGGAAGTAACAGATAGGAGAGCTTTATGCCAGGCACAGATTAACAGTGCAAGGAAAGACAGTATAGAATTAGAATTAGTGAAACTTGAGGAATCAATACTTGGATGGGTACTTGGGGAGGACGAGTAAATGAGCGAAGAAAAACAAGAAGTGGCAATATTTGAAGGATTTGGAAAACCGGCACACAGTTTAAAGAAAGCTGTGGAAGCAAACGCAGTGGTAGCAAAGGAACTAAAAGAATTGGTGGTGGTTGATAATCCGAAATTGGAGTACAATGGAAAACGGTACATAACATTTGGAGAGTGGCAGACACTTGGAAATGCTTATGATGTGTCTATTGAAACAAACATTCTAAAAGATATGTCACACAAGGCAGAAAAGAAATGGATGGCAGAGGGAAGAGCTATTCACACCCCAACAGGAAAACAAGTGGGTTATGCTCAGTCCATATGTTCAAACAAAGAAAAAGGGAAAGGATGGCAGTCTGATAACCAATTGGCTTCCATGGCACAGACAAGAGCAGGGAGTAAAGCTTTAAGAAATGCACTTGGATGGGTTGTGGAGTTAGCAGGTTTACCAACAACACCATTGGAAGAGATGATGGATCCAAATGATTACGAAAACAAACAAAATAAGTCAGATATGGAGATGGCAAGGGAAGCTGAAAAAGCAAATAAGAAAGTTGAAGAGGAGTTGAAGAAAGATGGTAATGTGGAGGATGCCGAGTTTAAGGTTCATGACAAAAAGGGACAGAATACGAAGAAAGGAACAGAAACTAAAGGAAAAGAAACAGGAAAAAAGACAGAAGGAAAAGTTAGTAACGGAACTAATACTAAGAAAACAGCGACTGCAAAAAAAGGAGTGAAAAGTGGAGTTACTGAAAAAGTAACAGACAACAAAAACGCAGAGAAACTGAAAAAGGAGAGAGAAAAAAGAGGGATTACTAAGGAAGATGTGAAGAAAGAGTTAGATGAAAAACATGAAAAACCTTATGATACCCAGGAACAACAGGCAACATTCAAAAAACCAGACTTAACAAAAATGGATGGACAGGAGTTAGTGGCACATATAAGAAACGGAATACACACCGCTGGAGAAGTTGCAACGGAACAGGCAATTAAAAGGACATTAACAAAACTGTTCAAAAACAAGAAGATTAACATGGAGCAGAGGAGAGAGTCTTTGGATTACTTGAAGAAAAACAGTTAGGGATGATTAGATGCACAACTGGACTGCAAAGGATTCATTTGAATTAGGGATAAAAGAGATGCAAGTGGGTTTAAGGTTACTTAAACCAGAGAAAGCACGATTAAAAGAGTATCAGAAAGTGGTGAGGAAGAGGTATGAAGATGCAGAATTAAGGGCAAAGAGTGGTAGGGAGGTAGATAAATTAAATATGATTGATAAGAAGAGGAAATTACAGATGGTGAATGCAATTGTGATGGCAGTTGATTCATTAAAATAAAAAAAAATAAGGGAAAACTATTTTTTATCTTCTTTTTTTATTGTTGGGTGACCGTTAAGAACATCCATAGCCATATCGTGCATTTCAGGGTGTAACTGTTGAGCAATGTAATGTTTATGTTCCTCAGTTCGTGCTATCGGTATTCCTGCAAGCATGTCTTTGATGTGTCCCTGCATACAGTTTAAAAGGTCTTCGTCAGTGTCATGTTCCAGGCCACACATGAAGCAGTAATGTTTTGTATCATAGTCTTTGCTGAGATGTTCTGATTTACGTAAGTACACTGTGGACATAAAAGCGTCAGATGGTATGTTTGTAAGGTTTAATTTGTTTGAATCTAATTGAGAACCCAGATCAACATTATGATCTTTAAACATCTGGATTATTTTTTCTTTTATTGGATGTCCATCTCCCATGTTATCACCAGGTTTATGTTTTATTTTTAGGAGTTCCAGGTTTATGCATTCCGCATCTTCTAAGGGCAACTGTGTCATCATACATCATGGTATGACTGTCTTGTGTGCATTCCCAGTTTTCATGATGTGTTGGGTATGCCATCCTGTACGGCATTTTAGAGAGGTGATCGCAGGTTTGACATTTTACTCTATCTGCTGTAAGCTCAGCAACACAAGGATAGTCTTTTTCAGGGCCTTCTATGAACTGTCCACAATCTCTTACTGCATCTATGTCCACGCATGTTTTTGTTGATTCATGTTCACTGCAATAGAATTTTTCTATTGTCTTATGGCTTATATCTCTGTCGCCTACTTCTTGAACTCTTATACAGTGGGTGCATTGGCACTCATTTTTCTTCATATTATATTCTTCTGTTTTTACCATATTTTTTCATCTCCAGGGTTTTATTTAATTTATTTCGTAGGTATCCACTACTACATTTAATATACCCAATTGTTTTATAAGACCGTTACAGTATTCAACCTTTTTCCTTGGGACAAGTAGTGTAAGCTGTCCACAATATTTTGCCTGTTCCCGTACTTGCTCCCAGGTTCTGTTGAGTCCAACTTCACGCTCTGTCTTTATCTCACATTCATAAACACGCTGTTGATAAGTGTAAACGCAGTCTAATTTACGACCACCACGGTTAAGTTTAACATTACGATCTAAGTAAGGGAAGGTACAGTGGTCTGCATTAATATGTACAGCCCCACGTTCATGCATCGCCTCAACATAACTTAATAATGCTTTTTTATGTGGTTTTTCCTTTATAGAGTCATCTAAACGGAAATGCCAACCTCTCCCATCTTCATCTATGTCTATTGTGAAGAATGGTGTTTGTATTGTTTTTTCAAATCCCATTTTAACCACCTATGATTAATCCCATTGATTTTTATTATATTCAAGAAAACCTATTTGTATGTTTTCTAATTTAGGACGGTATGGACAGGTTGGATCAGGTTCAGTGCCAGCAATACCAATCATGGTTTGACAGGGTTGATTGAAATATCTTGCAGTATTTTGAATTTCTATTTTAAACTTTGTAGAAGAAAAATTGCTATATAAATTTTTATAACAATATTCTACTGCTCCAGGAACAAACCCATCATAAGGATATGAGAGAATATTAGAGAGTGTGTACCCAGAACCATTATCATAAAGGATACGAGGATATCCATAGGGAAAGGCAGAGTTATATCCTCCGTAATGATCCGTATCAACATAGAATTGAGGAAACCAAATTTGGGGACTTTTCATATTTACATTAGCAATAAAATCAATAGGTTCAGGAGTTTCAAAGTAGATATCGGTACTACTTTGAATACAGGGCTTGCTATGCCATGCGTTATATACAACTTTTGTAGCAGTCACATACGTTGCTTTACCAGTTGGCCTATGATAAGGTTGCCATCCAATCGGTACTGTGTCTTGTACATCATTAAAAGCAATATATTCACAACTTTTAGGGTTAAAATCATCAGCTTCTAAAGTAAATGTACCAGATTTAAGAGGGCCAGCACCCGCACCAAGAGTACCAAGAGCTTTTCCAAAGAGGTTTATATTATAATGAGGGGAAGCATCGGTATAAATATACTCAACAACACATTTTGTACTGTTAATATAAAAATCAAAGATAAGATATGATTTGTTACATAAACTGTTGAGGTAATATGGATCAAGCCACACTGCTCTAAAACCAAGCAAAGGTTCACCAGACAGAAGATCATCCCTTTTTTCAAGAGGATAAAATAACCAAACGGATTTATCATAAAGATGCCAGGACTGAGGGTAAGAATAATCTGCTTGAGTAAGTTTAAGAGCAGGCCAACAAGCAATTTTTTTAATGTCATGTAAATCCATGTCCCAATACGCACCAGAGCTTAAACGAGTCATACAAAATTGATTTTCAAGAAATGCGGATGCATCGTAAGGTCTTTTGCTTGAAACAGCAGAACGAAATCTAAAATGGTCTTCTGTTTTATCTTCATTATAAACGGTTAATTTTTCCTTATCATCGTATTCATAGTTAGCTCCATAGGATGATGCAACATATAAACGTGCATAAGTGTTCATTACTTCCCCAATGGGATTAACTGGTTGAATACAGAAACATTTGGGGTCAAAATATTCTCCTGTTTTCATGTCATAGGTGTTCATAAGTAACTGTTGAGCAAGTGGAAAACCGGTTTTTTTTGTAATATATTTCTCGGTTGTACCTCCACAATCATAAGCAAAATTTTGCCATGCTCTTTGAAAATAATCTTTCCAACAAGACGGTTTTTTTCCATAGATTTCAGATGCCTTTGAGAATTTAGTTTGAATGGTATCATAGGCATCACTCTTTGTACGTTTCTCAGAGGTGGAATTAAGATTCTTTAAGTAGTAATAAGTGGTATCTCCTTTTGTACTTTTTACGACACCACGTGCATTTAACGCATCTAAATCTTCAGACCCAGGATATACTCTTACCATGTGTATTATTAAAAAAAAAGAAGTAAATAAAATTATGGATGGATGTGTGTGGCAAAGAAAGAAAAAATGCCAGGCCCAAAGATGGATGCAAACATAAGAAGTAATGTTGTGTATAGTGCTAATCGGTTTCTTCGAGCTTCTGATACTTGAAGGTCTTGTGTTTTTTTGATTTGTGTGACTGTTTTGTTTGTGGTTATTAGTTCGTTGATTTTCTTCTCATGATCTGTAAGCTTGTCAGCATGTCTGTCCAGGGTATTATAAATGAATCGCCTTGTTTCAGAAGAGTCACTTTTAAACTCAAATAGTTCACCCATGCCTTTATTCCATTTACAGAAATGTCCATCTTCAATTGCCTTTTTTAGAGAGTCCACATTCATATTTGTGGTATCTAAGTTATGGTCTAATTTCTCAACTTTGTCTGATAATTCACTGAACAGTTCCATCGGACTCTGAGGCTGTTGTGCTTGCATTTCGCTCACCAGGGGAAGGGACTAATATACCACCAATCAGGGTGATAATTCCAACTACATACTGATATTGGCTTTGCAGACAGAGGATAATGCCTATTATGATAATTCCGAGAAGAGCTATTTTATATGAGTCTATATTCATAGGGCCACCCCTTGTTTATTTTTTAAAAAAAAAATATAATGGTGGGTCTATGTTGCCACCATTGCTATGTACTCATCCTTAGCTGTGTTGGATGCGGACACACCACTTTTAACTATGGACGTGTAGTTTGTAAGTGAGTATGTGATGTCCCTTGTACCATCCTCAGAGGTCTGAGCGAGTTCTACAACTCCGTTGGAGTCGGAGTATCCGTTCCAGGTTGCAAATGTGGTACTTGCTTTAACACAAGCCATTGTAACGTTCTGGAGTGGAGTGTAGTAATCGTATGTGTATGAACTTCCACCGGTGAAGGTTGAAAGGTTGCACACCCTTATGGTTCCGGCGATGAAGTCGAGTTCGATTGCATCAACCTCAGTTCCACCAACTTTAACATGGACTGTGGCAGGGTTTACATCCATGTATTTGAGGTAAGCTACATCTCCTATTGATGCGTTGGTCTGGATAGCTTCATCAGTGATGACCTTACCAGATGCTTCGTATGAAACAGTTATGGCACCAGTAGCTGGTTTAATGAAGTCTATACGTCCTCTGTTGAGTTCTACAACTGCAACAGGGTCATGTGTACCACTGCCTTTTGTGTACCCAATACTACCCAAGACAACAGGTTTGTGGGTAAGTGTAGTGAGTTTAGTGTCTGTAACGTTTACATCGCTACCATCAGTTTTTGCACTGCCGATACCTATCTGTTTAAATCCAAAGTATGGATCAACATAAGATGACCTTTCGGCAGGGGTCATTTTCTGCCACCTTGAGATAAACACGTTAAACCATGTCATTGCCTCTCCAGATGCCATATAGTTGTAGGATTTCTTCTGGAGGTCGTTCCATGTGTGTGTTTTATCAACAGCGTTCTTAAAGGAGTTCCTTATAGTCTGCTGTGCTGGTGTGTTAGGGTTTGATGGTTTCACATACTGCCTAACATAGTTTATACCTTTCCATGATGCAAATACGGCTGTATCTGCAATTGTACCCGATTTTACGTCACCAAGGACGTTTGTCACTTTTGCCATAATCAACCACTTCCGATTTGGTTGATTATCTTTGTGTAATGTTTTAGTATATAAGCGTAAAAGAAAATATGGGCTAATTTAATGAAAGGTCGGTGCAATATACATGACTATTAATTAGAAAAAATAGAAAATAGTATTATCAGAATAGGGGAGTGGATGGAACTATGGTAGGTTTATACTGGGGTTTGGCATTGGGATACATCGAGTTCTTTGCAACATTGATCGTATTCAGACTTTGGATCTATGGAATGGTGATAAGAGCAGGGGACATAATGCAATACACCCTTAAAGTTGTAAAACAAGAATCAGGACAAGAGCAAATACGGTATCTGATGCAGATACATGGTTTTTTACCGGCAAAAAATGTGTTGGATTTATATGGAATTTTATGTGATTTTGGTGTTGGTACCTTCACAGTATTTTTTGAAAGTGCTTATTTAGCAACACAAGCTTATGACCGTACAGGGGTGGCGTATCAATTATTCAAAGATGTTGGGACAGGAATATATTATAGGGATGGAAAGATGGTGGTTTTAAGTGCTGAGGAGGCAAGACTAAAAGAAACATTAGGAGATAAGGCATATTTGGCAGGGAACTATGATGAAGCAGAATCAAATTACAAGGATGCAATTGCAAAAAATCAAACATCAAGTTCAGCATGGAGAAAGTTAGGATTAACCTATTACAAAAAAGGGGAGTGGAGTAAAGCTATTTCAGCATTATTAAAAGCCATAGGTTTAGATGATGATGAAATAGAGGCACGACTAACAGGAGCATGGTGTTACATTAAATTAGATGAATTAGACTCAGCATTGGAACTGTTATATGATTTGTATTATAAACAGGGAGCTTCAGATGTAGTATGTTCATTGATGGCAAGGATTTATTGTGTTTTTGGTAATTATGCGAAAGGAATAACCTTTGCAGATTACGCATTAACGGAGAACAGTAACAGTGTAGATTCATTAATAGCAAAGGCATTTTGTAAAGCAAAACAAGGTGATAACAACACGGCATTGGTGATAATAAGTAAGGTTTTAACGTTAGATTCAACAAACAGCTTGGCTTTGGAGTACAGACAAGAAATACAGAAAGCAGGAACAATATACGCATACTATGTAATGCCAGAAACAGGGGAAAAATGGAATGGAATTTATGAGTATGACAAAGTTGCAATGACACTTTTACACTCATTAAACATAGAAAACGATGATTACGATTCAATAATTACATTAATTTCAGTTTACATTAAACAAGACAGTTTATATAATGCCTTAACGATGTGCGAATACGTATTAGCACACAAAGGGAAGATATACAGTATTACATTGAAAAAGATAGGAATATTGTTAGTGTTTAAGCTATACAGCAGTGCATTAACAGAAATAGGAACAGCATTAACAACATGGAATAACGACACAAACCTTTTAGTTTGCAAAGCGTTTGCAAATGCAAAATTAGGATACATCCCAACAGCATATAACATTTTGTTAGAAGTTTTAAGTGTAGATTCAACAAACAAACTGGCATTGCTTTATAAAAACCAATTGGACAGTAGTGGAGTGATAAGTGCGAAGTACACAGTAAGTTCATAAAAAACAGAAGTAATATTTTTAGAGATGGATGAGGATTATTAGTGGAGGTGTTAAAAAATGGTAGAAGTAGATGTGCCAGAAGCAATATTGGAAGGAGTGGAATATGTTTTAGAAATGGTAAATTTTATGTCCTTCATAGCATTAGAATCCCTTAAATTTGCACTTTTTGCAGGTTCAACCTGTTTAGATACGGGAAGATATGATATAGCTCAGTATATGGTGGATACACAAATGTCTAACGCATATATGGAAATTTGGGGATGGCAAGTAATGTATGGAATTGGTTTTACTCCATCATGGAAAGCATTTATAGCATTTTGGTGGATGGGAAGATTATCAGTGGAACAATTCAAAAGAGATTTTTCAGAAGTTAAGGACATGACAAAATTAGGATATTATAAAGATTCAAAAGGAAAATGGACAAACGGGGTAGATGTAATAAATGACACAACATGGAATGATGCGTGGAAAGCACAGGAGAAATAAAAATGGTATCACAAACATTAGGAAGCGTGCAAATAGGTGGAATGAACGAAGCAGTGGCAAAAACAGGAAGTACTTTAAGAAAAGCATTTCCTTATGCACTAAAATTCGCTGAAGGGATGGCTTTCGCAATAGAACTGGTAACATTTCAGTTATATTTCTATGAGGAAGCCATGGTATTGTTCATGAGAATATACAGCAGAGAAATTTACAACAAAGAATTAGATAAAATATGGTTTGATCAAGTAGTAAATTTTGATTTTATTTTCAGTTGGTATGTAAGTGATTGGAAACAATATGGAATATTAGCAGTTTACAGCTACAACGCAATATCCAGTTGTTTATACCAGTTACGGGCATGGAGAGAATACGGAGAAATCCTAACAGGAGGAATGCCAAGTTATTATGACTTCCAACACATAGGGGATTATCTGGCAGACGCAGAACAGGTAAAAAACTTTTAAGAGGTGAAATAAGATGGTATGGGTAAAATATGAGGGAACAGAGGAAAGATACACAAGTTTGCAAAGTTTAGGATATGAAGTTTTAACAGATTTAGATACAGGAACAATGAGGGTAACATTAGGTTCCAACAGCAACCCGGATGTTTTAACACCATCAGGAGTAACAAGCTCCACAATCTTTGATGATGTTCAATCAAAAGGATATTGGTACGATTACAACGGAGCAGACCCTTATTATGTTGGATTACAAAAAGATGGGTTTACAGTACAACAAGACAGAGTTTCAGGATACATTAGAGTAAATGGAAAGATAATAACAGATTACGAGTATTACAAGGCAACAGGGAAAATGCCTTCTGTTTCAAAGTATTATGATGCTCCAGGGCCAAGTACAAGTGACTTAGGAATGGAAACAGGCACAGACATAACTAAATCATGGAGAGCTTATAACGGAGGGGATTTAAATCTATTAGGATTGATGGAAGACGGTGTGGATGTGCTACAAAACGGGGCAACAGACGAGATAATGGTAAATGGAAAGGTATGGACACCAGTGGATTATTATGAGGAATTTGGTAAGTTTCCAGGAAAAGTAACATGGAGTCAATTGGATGAAGGTGGAGAATGGCCCTCATTACGTTCATTATTACTCCAGGCAGATGCTGAAAGGATGCAGTCAGCAACAACATACTCAAACATTGAAGGAAAATCATTTAGCAGAGCTATTTGGGAAAAATTCAAAACAAAACTTCCAAGTTATGAGTGGGGAGTGGGAATAGTAGATGCAGGACTGTTTTTATTAGCTTATGAGATGGAAGCAGTTAGTTTTACTGAATACCTTTATTATGAAGCTGTGCGGTGGGGTGTACGACTTTTAAAAGTGATTTATCTTCATAAGGATACAACATTGCTTCATTACTTTGCAGATAAAATTTACAGAAACGTATGGGCACCGGCATACAGCTTTCATTTAGCATGGGGCCCGTTAAATCCATTTAGTTTTGATGGGTATGAGGTTGTTTACAGGTACTATTGGAACGAAATACTGAAATACACGGGGAATTATTTTGACAATGCTTTTGGGTTCAGGGCAAGCGAATATAAGACAAACAGTAACACGGGAAGCGAAACAATAAACGAGTACCACACTAACGGGACACAAGTGGAATAGACAGTAGCTCCGATCCAGGTGGATAAATTTGGAACACCAACACGAAGAGCAATGCTCTATCTACCCTCAGAGGAGGGAAACACCCCCGAACCCCTCCTCGTACCAACTCCGCCGACGGCAAGCGGGTGCTTCGCCGGCGGTGATCGCTCTATCTACCCTCAGAGGGGGACAGAGGGGAGTACAATTTGCAAGACACAGTAGTAAGAGTAGAGTAATAGCCTTTACCCACCCACCCACCCCGTAAGTTATGCGACCAAGGGTCGCAATTTATTTTCTTGTGATTTCCCCTTATTTTTTCCCAGGACTTTTTGTGTTTTTCCCAGGCATTGCCCTTGTGTTACAGCTCCCCCCTCTTTTTTTTTCAGCCATCTCCTCTTATTTTTTTTAAATTGTACTGTTTAAATTTCTTATTTCCTTTTTTTAAAGCTTTTTTTTTCCTTCTTTAAGATTTTAAAACTGTTTTATTTTTTATTTTTTTATTTTTTAAAATGTTTTTTTTTAATTTCTTTTTTTTTGTAAAGTTTTCTTCTTTAATTTTCTTTTAACAATGATAATATTCCCTTTTTTTATTCTTTTTTTTATAATAATTGTTTTTCTTATTCTTTTTTATTTTTTGAAAGTAGTAATTATTTTAATAATTTTTTTAATCCTTTTTTTTCTTCTTTTTTTTATAATAATTCTTGTTACTACTTCTTTTTTTAATTGGAATACTTTTTACTATTTTTCATGTTTTAACAAAAATAAAAAAATTTCTTGTGGGAACTTAGATCGGGGATGGTTACTTTTTTTTGCCAGGTAAATAGTAATCTGGAATTAGAAAATACGTCAAAAATAGAAAATTTTTGACAATAGAAGTACATTACAAGAGATGACTGGAATACGGGGACTTGCGCCCCGAACCCCGGCCCCCGGATAACACGGAGAACTTCCCCGAACACTGCCCCTTAATTTTTTTTTTTAATTTTTAAGGGGCCCCATCGTGAAAGTTTCCGGGGGCATTTATCGGCTTTCAGCCGGATTTATAATGCTCAGAAAATAAAAAATTTTCTTGCGCAAAAAACAATCATGAAGGGGTTTATTTCTAATGGTGTAACCTTTAAAAAGGTTGGGGAGGTTTTTCCCCTCACCTGCTAATTAACGGTTTTTTTCTTGTGTCCACACGATAGGAAGCCCTTGATTCATTCCAGAACACAGGCACCAAATGGCCACCGTGATTTATTCCCCAACGGTTCATAATGGAAAGGAATTTATGTTCGTCCCTTTCTCCCCACTGCTGGCAGTAATACCCGGATTTCCCGGATTTATCCACCAGGGAGAAGTACATGAAAACCCGACGATTTCCCCAGTTGTCAGTCTGCCACTCCCAACCAGAAACCCACGCCCAGGCACAGGAAGGAAGCCCCCATGCCTTAAACTCCTTGTTCCTTTTCTGCTTTTCTACCCGTATCTCCTCGGATGTTTTAGGACGGAATTTTAAAGCCTTCTTTCTGGCCTCATTATTCCTGAATAAGACCTCGTTAAGCTCCGTGATGTCGCCTTCACCTGCTAAAATCACAGGCCCCATTCCATCCCGAACCTTGGAGAAATCAGGCAGAGCCACAGACTTTTCGAGCTCATACATGACCTCAAACGGATCTCCAGTTGTCCGGTATTTGCAGGCCGGATTTAATGTGGTTTCGATGTTCTTATTTGTTTTCAGGCCGAAAGCCTGCACCTTGTCATATTTTCCATTCTGTGCTGTTCCAATCATTTTATCTCATCTCCTTGGTTATTACCTTTGTAATCCGCCTTATATATACTTTTCACTTGAAACAGTACAATTTCAAGTGTAAAAAAATTTTTCCCGTCCTACCGGACGGGAATATTCCTTTTTAATTAATTTTAGCAGTATTGGAGAAGATTAAGTGGCTTAATAGACGCTTCCTCAATCGTCGTAAACGACGAATCGTCAGCTAAACTAAAAAAATTATAGAAAAGAGGGACTGCAAGGGATAATTTTTATTTTTTCATTTCAAATAGAAAAAAATCATTAACAGGAGCGTGAGAAAGTGGATGCTGAAAAGATAGAAAGTGTAAGACAGAGAATAAAGGATTTAGAACCGGAAGTAATGGAAATAGTGGACAGTTTGAGGGAAGACCCTAAAACTGTAAGTATAAGGTGGGGATACCTACATGAAAGGAGAGTGAAGACCGCAGGACGGTTACGAAGAGATTTTTTGAATACTAAAGAGGAGCTTAATTACATTTTGAATGTTTGTGGCCCTGATATAGATATTAAGGAAGATGAGGATTGATTTTTATTTTTTTTTTACATTTAAAATAGTTAAAAAACATTTGGAGATGAGATTATGGAAAGATACATTTTAGAATGTGCAGAAATACACCAAAAAGTAGTTTTTCAAGCAGACACACCTTTAGAAGCATTAAAAGAATTTGCAAGCAGAGTGGGGTACACCATTATTATTGAAGAGGATAAAACACAGGAAGAATGTTTAATGGAATTTTTAAAGAATGGATATATAGAATGTCCAAGATGTGGTTTAGGAGTAGAAGTAGATACAAGTATTTGTGGAGAATGTGGATGGCCTAACCCTGCAAGCAAAGCAGTTTAAAATTATTTTATTTTTTTCATTTAAAATAGAAAAAAAAGAGAGGTAAAAACCATGAAAATAGAAATTGGAATTGAAGGAAACACAACAAACCCATCAGTAGTAGTAAAGATAGACCATTGCAAGCCAATAATTGGAGGAAAATTAATAAATGAGTTTGAGCATGACCCTTTTAGATTTATTAGAGAAGAGATTACAGGAACTTTGTACGTAGATGCTGAACGAATAGAAGAGGATTTAATATTTCTTCTAAAAGAAGATGGAACTGTAAATAACATAGGACAACATATTCAAACAGTAGTAGGGCAACTTGAAAAAGAGATTAAAACTGTTAAAGAGGAGGTTGTGGCTTTAGGAAAAATGGAATGTGAGTATAATTTTGAGTTTTAATTTTTTTTTATTTTTTTTTACATTTTAATTGTTTAAAAAAAAAGTTTGAGGTGAGTTGAGTGTTTGATATGAAATACATAATAAAAATTGCAAGAACAGAATTTCAGTTAGAAATTACACATTACCCAAGAGTTGTAGAAGCTTTCAAGAAACATGTTAAGGGAAAGAACTTTGTAACTCCTCATGTTATTGGTTATGTGGAGATAAGCCCAGTTAAAGGTATGATTGTGGAACTTTCTCAGGGTGAAAGTTTCTTTGATGGTGCAACTGTTTTTGGAGTGACTGTTATGTCCAATCAGGGCCACGATTACGACTTGAGCAGGTCATTTACGGATGTACGGAAAGCATTGGCGTACATTAAATCTTTAAAAATTGGTTGTGAAAAAATGGAAGGACGTGAGTAACTATGGTTAAATGGAATAAGCGTGAAGTTGAAGCTGTAATAGAACATGTTGAGGAACAGAAGATGATTGCTGATGATATTCATAACAGTGATTTAATTCCTCAAAAAGACCAGTACACATTCAAAGTTAATGGTACTTCTATTATTTTTGACTTTGAACGTGAGATAGGCCCTGTTCTTGGAGATATTTTTCATTATGTTGATAGAGCAGGAATGGATACAGAGATTAGAGGTGAGGATACACCAAACAAGGTGCGTTTGTCAGTTAGTAAGAAAAATCTGCGTGTACGTGAACTTGAAAATATTGTAGGGATTATTTACTCTACTTTTTAATTTTTTAACATTTTAATAATTAAAAAACGAGGTGATTATGTGCCAATAGATTGTAAATTCATAGAAGTGACTTATATAGACGACTACGATAAAACGCCCAGAAATTGGGATAAAGCAAGAGATGACCTTGAATCAATACTTATTTGTCCAAATGAAATTTTAATTAGAAGAAATAAGTGTGCCAGGCAGACTTTAATCCCATTAAATCATGTTACAATGATTGACTTCGTGGAGGTGCAGGAACAATGAAAGTGAAAACTTTCATGGAGTGCATGGATGGTGATAATTTCCTTTTCTTAATTCATTTAAGAAGAGAAACTGAGGAAGAAACTACTGAACAGCTAATTAAAATTGCTGAGGAAGTTAATATGGATTACGTGGAGCTTGATAAGACTATTGAAGTTCCAAATGGACTTCTTTGCTTTTTCAAGGTCGAGGAACGTAAACGTCCACATGTTTTCAGGGAACTTTACAACGCCCATGACAAGCTGATGGGAGGTAAAAAACAGTATGCCAATAATGTACAACGCCTCAGTCCGCTTTAAAGTTAGAGTAGTTGGTGATATTGCACGTCTTATGGATAGATTGGATGAGCAGGGACTTATTTATGGGATTCACTACTTAAAAGGTGAGCCACGTATAGGAAATAAAAGAACTGTTATTGTGAATATTAGTTGTGCAGATGACCTTGTGGATGCACAGTTGGAGGTGGTGAAGCAGATACAGAAAAACTTTCAATGATTTTCATGCGTATCCATAGGATTTATTTATTTTTTTTTCATTTAAATTGTTAAAAAAACGTTAAGTGGAGATGATTGTATGGTAAAACCTAATAAAACAGCTTCTGGAAAGATAATTCCTAAATTGACTCCTAAACAGGAAAATGCAACCTGGTGTCCTTTTTGCCAGGCCATGAGAATTTTAAGAATCCCTCTAAGATGTACAAAGTGTATGCAGAAACGTGAAGATGCGATTTACAGGCTTTTGAGAAAAATTTAACTTTTATTTTTTATTATTGAAAATAAAATTTTTGGAGGTGTTACAATCGAGAGGCATATTATCAAGTATTGCCCTGATATGAAAGAGTTTATGACTTTGTTGTTTCCCACCGAGGAGAAGCAACCACCGCACTGGGGGGGTCATAAAACTTTTAAACTAAATAGTGAAAAGGATTTTGAAACCTACATAGAAGTGATGTTGAACTATGATGAAGTTGATTACCCATGATACATGAGGTAATAATTAAGAAGAGGTGTTTATAGTGAACATGAATTTATACAGTTTTGAATTAGTAAGAAGAGAAGAAACAATCCGGGACATTTTCTATTACAAAAATAACGAGTACGGGGGTTGTGTAGAAGAACTACTTAGAAAACTGGATGAAGATGAGGGTTATGGCCCCGCAGAGGTTCTTATTACCCAGAAATTTAAAGCTGAGCTTGAAAGCTTTGTTAGCAGACAGTTCCCACGTAAACAGCTTAAAATTGCAGATATGAATTTTAAAGTTTCAGAAGTTGTTGATTATCCTCATTTAATTTGGGAAATGAGTAACGCAGGTATGATTGACATTTTCAGGGCTAAAGTAAGAGCAAGTCCATTTACTATGACTTACTTAGTTGTGAAGGACTTAACTGCATGTCCCTTTTAATTTTATTTTTTTACATTTTAAATAATAAAAAAAGTAGGAAGTGAGAATATGATGAGTGAAGCTGTTGTTAGATCTATTATGAACAGCCATTATCATAGATACAGGAATGTGATTGGTAAAAAAGTATTGAAGTATTGCTCCCCCGCCACTGGTTTAGTAGTAGAACTTGCAACTGGGTTCAGCTTGTCCGACATAGAAGTTTTTACTGTTACTGTTTGTGAATTAACCTTTGGGACTGCAATCAAAACCCGCTTTGACCTTTGCAAATCCTTCGATACACAAGCTAAAGCAGAAACTTATATTTCAGAATTAGAGAATAATGGAATTTTCGCAGATAAGATTTAATTTTA
>ENA-UOOI01001219-UOOI01001219.1-fermentation-metagenome-genome-assembly--contig:-NODE-1219-length-28028-cov-11.737854_pt1 | contig 28028 bp, 36 predicted proteins | sample MGYA00245779_ERZ724027 | MGnify/ENA primary metagenome ERZ724027 (study PRJEB28704, sample SAMN03018318) | fermentation metagenome | biome: anthropogenic terrestrial biome; feature: soil...
GAGAATATCATGGAGTCCATGCTCGCCAACGCCGAGATCGTACGCCGGTTCCTTGCGCTAAACCACCAGGTCCATCCCGACGTCGTGAGTTACATCCGGGAGCAGAACGATCCCTCGCTCATCGACCGGATAGCGGCGGCGGTCCCGGGCGGCACCCTGGTCGTCTCGCCCGAGCATATCCCGGGTCTCCGGAAGGTCCGGGACGGGACCCGGTTCCTCGTCGACCCGGAGCTTGAAGTGATCGCGGGGAGCGCCGGGACGACAGGGAGCGTCAGCGGGCACGAGGACGCCGTCCACTACTTCCGGGACCGCTACAACAGCCTCTCCTCAATGATGCGGGGCAGGATGGCCACGATGCCGATCGAGGCGCTGGTCAAATCCCCCCACCGCTACCGGGACGAGGAGTGCAGCATCATCGGGATGGTGGCCGACGTCCGGACGACCCCCAAGGGGCACCGGCTCGTCGAGGTGGAGGACCCTACCGGGACCATCCGGGTGCTCTTCAATAAGGGGAAGGGCGACGCTTTCGCGGAAGCCGAGCGGATCCTCCTTGACGAGGTGATCGGAGTCAAGGGAAAACTCTCGAACGACGGGGGGCTCCTCTTCGCCGAGCAGCTTTTCCGCCCCGACATCCCCATCAACAACGCCCCGTTCAAGAGCGACCGGCCCGGAAAGGCGGTCCTCATCTCCGACGTCCACGTCGGGAGCAACACCTTCCTCGACGGGGCGTGGAACCGGTTCGCCGACTGGCTCCAGGACTCCGACGCCGGCTACCTCCTGATCGCGGGCGATCTCGTCGACGGCATCGGCATCTATCCCGGACAGGAGAACGAACTGACGATCAAGAATATCTACGAGCAGTACGACATCTTCGGCGAAATGCTCCGGGACCTGCCCTCCCGGATCAAGATCGTTGCCGCCCCGGGGAACCACGACGTCGTCAGGATGGCCGAACCGCAGCCGGCAATCCCCCCGGAGTTCACCGGGACGTTCCCGGCGAACTGCACCCTCGTCGAGAACCCCTGCCTGCTGAATCTCCAGGGCGTCCGGGTCCTGATGTATCACGGCCGGGCAATCGACGACATGATCGGGCTCATCCCGGGGGCAAGTTACGAACGGCCGGGCGAGATCATGGAGGAGATGCTGAAACGCCGGTTGCTTGCCGCTCCCTACGGAATGCGGACCCCCATCGCCGCGATGAAGACCGACCGGCTCGTCATCGATCCCCTCCCCGAGATCCTCCTCACGGGGCACGTCCACATCTGCGGCATCACCCACTACCGGGGCGTCCTCGGGGTGAACACCGGCACCTGGCAGTCCCAGACGTCGTTCCAGAAGCAGATGAACATCAACCCCACGCCCGCGCGGGCGTTTGTCGTCGACCTCCAGACGCTTCAGCTGGAGATCGAGAATTTCAACGGAAGTTGACGGCCCCGGTGCCGGACAGCGGTATCCGGCCGTCCATACCTTCATCCCGCTATGCAGACAATCAGATAGAAGAGGAACTCCCGGATGAGGTGACGACATGCTCCGCATCTATCGCACGGTCGAAGCGGCCCCGGTGCCAAAGACGGAAGAGACCGGGCGGCTCGAACCCGGGTCCTGGGTCTCCGTGATCAACCCCTCAGCGGAGGAGATCGGGGAGATCGCGACGAAACTCTCGATACCGGGGGATTATCTCCGGGCGGCGCTCGACGAGGAGGAGCGCCCGCGGACCGAGAGCGAAGACGGCGTCACCCTGATCGTCATCGATATTCCGATGCCCTATCCGGAGCAGACGATCCTCTACACGACGATGCCCCTCGGGATCATCGTCGCGCCCGAGACCATCGTCACCGTCTGCCTCCGCGAGAACGCGATCATTGAGGATTTCACAACCGGCCGGGTAAAGCACTTTTATACCTTTAAGAAGACCCGGTTCGTGCTGCAGATCCTCTTTCGGAACGCATCCTATTTCCTCCAGTACCTGCGCCAGATCGAGCGGATATCCGACCGGATCGGGGCCGAACTGAATCAGTCGATGCGGAACCGGGAACTGATCCAGCTGATGAACCTGAAAAAGAGCCTGGTCTACTTCTCGACGTCGCTTAAGAGTAACCAGATCGTCCTCGACAAAACCCTGACGTTCCAGCCGCTCCGGATGTACGAGGACGACGCCGACCTCCTTGAAGACGTCATCATCGAGAACAAGCAGGCGATCGAGATGGCCAACACCTACTCGACGATCCTCACGGAGACGATGGACGCCTTTGCATCGATCATATCGAACAACTTCAACAACATCTTGAAACTCCTCACGTCGATAACCATCATCCTCGCGATCCCCACGATGATAGCAAGTTTTCTCGGGATGAACGTCCCGGTCCCCCTCCAGGATAACCCCTACGGGTTTCTCATCATCCTCGTCCTCTCCCTGATCGTCTCCTCGCTCATTGCGGTGGCCATCAATCGGAAAGGGTGGCTGTAGGCAGACGTTCGGGCGTCCGCCCGGTTCGCCCTTCCCCGGGCATGTTTCCGTGAAGTGGACCGTGGGGAACCGCGGAGGATACCCATACCGGAAACCCCCGCGAAGACCATCGGTCTTCTCAAACTCCCGCCCTTCGAGGCCAGTCGTTCCCCGCCTCAAAACCGCAATCTTCCAGAATCAGTACCTCGCTTATGTCAGCGCCCGGCATCGATACGGCCTCCCGCAACGCCGTAACGAGAGTCGGCAGCACCCGGAATTCAGTAGTTTGACCGCCGGAGGATTCTCCAGAACGTTATGTTACGAAGTACCGGGGTTGCAGACCAACGTCCCGGAACACCATATTTATTCCCCGTTCCCGGTTTTGAGAGATCTCCGGTCCCGGCACTCACGCGACCACAATGTTTATCCCGCATTATACATTATTAATCATGTAGAATATGAGACGACCACAGACTGAGCAACAGAACCACGGATCGACGACCGGGAAGTCGCCGGACCGGAAAGATCAGCCACTTTGAGCAGTACCGGGGCCCTTATCGGGACCCGGCATGATCAACCATGTGAACGAGAGGGACTATGGAAGAGACGTTTGCCGTGAAACTGGAGAAGAAACGCTACCTCCCCGACCCCCGATGCAGGGCGGCCGCCCGGGTGCCGGACTACCCCCGGGCCTACCGGGAGTTCATGCGCGACGCGGAGGGCTTCTGGGACCGGGTCGCCCGCGAACTCGTCTGGTTCAAGCCGTGGGACCGGGTCAGGGAGTGGAACTACCCCTACGCGAAATGGTTCGTCAACGGGCAGCTGAACATCACCGCGAGCTGCCTGGACCGCCACGCCGCCGGCGACCGGAAGGATAAGCCGGCAATCATCTGGCGCGGCGAAGGGGGAGAGGAAGAACGGGTCTTCACCTACGACGGTCTCCGCCGCGAGGTGATGCGGTTTGCAAACGGTCTAAAACTCCTCGGCGTCGGGAAGGGCGACCGGGTCTGCATCTACATGCCGCTCGTCCCCGAGCAGGTCGTCGCGATGCTCGCCTGCGCCCGGATCGGAGCCGTCCACTCGGTCGTCTTCGGGGGGTTCGGACCCGACGCGCTCGCAACGCGGATCAACGACGCGGCAGCGAAGGTCCTCATCACCGCGGACGTCGCATACCGGCGGGGAAAGACCGTCCCGCTCCGGGAGATCGCACTCGAAGCGCTCGCCCGCACGCCGTGCGTCGAACGGGTCGTCGTCCTCCGGCGCGAGCACCCGAAGGTCGACCTCGACCCCGACCGAGAGGTCGATTACGCCGACCTCATGGCCGCCGCCGCACCGTCCTCTCCGGCGGAGGCGATGGACGCGGAGGACCCGCTCTTCATCCTCTACACGAGCGGCTCGACCGGCGCGCCGAAGGGCATCGTGCATACCTGCGGCGGCTACGCGGTCGGAGCCTACTACACGACGAAGTGCGTCTTCGACATCAAAGAGAGCGACGTCTACTGGTGCACCGCCGACCCCGGCTGGATCACCGGCCACAGTTACGTCGTCTACGGCCCGCTCGCCGTCGGGACAACCGTCGTCATCGTCGAAGGGGCGCCCGACCACCCGGACCCGGGCGCCTGCTGGCGGCAGGTCCGGGACCTCGGGGTGACGGTCTTCTACACCGCCCCGACCGCGATCCGGATGTTCATGCGCTACGGCGACCGGTGGCCGGCGAAGTACGACCTCTCAACGCTGCGGGTCCTCGGCTCCGTCGGCGAGCCGCTCAATCCCGAGGCGTTCGAGTGGTATTATCACCGGATCGGCGGCGGACGGTGCCCCATCGTGGACACCTGGTGGCAGACCGAGACCGGGATGCACATGGCGACCACGATGATCGGTGAGGCGATGAAGCCCGGGTTTGTCGGAAAGGCCGTTCCCGGCGCCGTCGTGGACGTGGTCGACCGGACGGGGAGACCGGTCCCGCCGGGCACCGGTGGGTTCCTGGTCGTCAGGGAGCCCTGGCCCGCCATGCTCCGGGGGGTCCACGGCAACGACGAGCGCTACCGTGCCTACTGGAACACCATCCCCGGATGCTACACCGCAGGCGACCTCGCGGTGAAGGACGAAGACGGCTACATCATGGTCCTCGGCCGGGCCGACGACCTGATCGTCGTCGCCGGGCACAACATCGGCACCGCGGAAGTCGAGAGCGCGCTCGTCTCCCACGATGCGGTGGCGGAAGCCGCCGTCATCGGGAAACCCGACCCCCTGAAGGGGAACGCCATCAAGGCCTTCGTCACCCTCCGCGCGGGAGTAATCCCGGACGACGGCCTCTCCGGCGAACTCGCCCGCCATGTCAAAAAGAGCCTCGGGCCCGTCGCGGTGCCGGCCGAGATCGAGTACGTGGACCGGCTCCCCAAAACCCGGAGCGGCAAGATCATGCGCCGGGTCTTAAGAGCCCGGGAGCTCGGGATGGACCCGGGGGACATATCCACCCTGGAGGAATGACCCTATGCCTGATGCGCCAGAGATCTTCGGCATGCCTGCGGAGAAGGGGAGGTGGGGGCTCGTGGCCCTCGGCCTCCTCATCAACCTCTGCCTCGGGAGCATCTACTCCTGGAGCGTCTTTGTCTCTCCGCTCGCCGCCTACTTCACCGCAACGCTCGGCCGGGAGGTGACGGCGGGGGAGGTGCTCCTCCCGTTCTCGGTCTTCCTTGCCTTCTTCGCCGTAGCGATGCCGCTTACCGGGAAATACATCGAACGCTACGGCCCGCGAAGGGTGACGATCGTCGGCGGGCTCCTCACCGGCCTCGGGTGGCTGCTCGCCTCGACGGCGACGTCGGTCGAAGCGCTTTACGTCGTCTACGGGGTGATCGGGGGGCTCGGGGTCGGCATCGCCTACGGGGTGCCGGTCGCCGTGGCGACCCGGTGGTTCCCGGACCGGCGGGGGCTTGCGGTCGGGCTTACCCTGCTCGGGTTCGGGTTCTCGGCGTTCGTCACCGCAAACGCCGCGGGAGCCCTGATCGCCGCCTACGGAGTGATGGCGACGTTCCGGGTATTCGGGGCCGCGCTCATCGCCGTGCTGGTCCTCGCCGCCCTCCCGCTCCGGTTCCCGCCGGGAGGATGGCGACCGAAGGGCTGGTCGCCTCCCCCGCCCGGAGTCGGCACGGCGCCGATCTCTGAGTGCGACCGGAGGGCGATGCTCCGGACGGGGGCCTTCTACGGGCTTTTCGCCTGCTACTTCATCGGGTGCCTCGCGGGCCTCGCCGCGATCTCGATTGCAAAGCCGGTCGGGACCGAGGTGGCGGGGGTCGAGGCGGGGCTCGCAACGGTTCTCGTCGGGTTCTTCGCCGTCTTCAACGGCATAGGAAGGCCGGCGTTCGGCAGCCTCGCCGACAGGATAACCCCGCAAAAGGCGGCGATGCTGACGTTTGTCCTGATTGCGGCCGCGTCGGTCCTGATGTGGCTCGTGCCGGGGGTCCCCGCCTACGTCCTTGCGTTCGCCGTCCTCTGGGGCTGCCTCGGGGGCTGGCTCGCCATCGCGCCGACGGCGACGGCGTCCTACTTCGGGACGTGCGACTACCCGCGCTGCTACGGAGTCGTCTTCCTTGCCTACGGTGCCGGCGCCATCGCCGGGCCGCAGGTTGCGGGGTTTGTTCGGACGGCGACCGGGACCTACCTCGGGGTCTTTCCGCTGGTCGCGGCCCTCGCGGCCGTGGGGTTCGTCGCCGCCTGGCTCCTGATGCGCCCGCCGGCCGCCGCCCCGGTGAGGGAGGAGAACGGACGAGGGATTACGCCTTCTCGATGAGCCCGAGGTGCCGGAGCACTCCGGCGGCCGCACGCATCCCGCCGTCCAGGTAGACGGCGCCGACGAGCGCCTCCAGGCACTCGGCGAGGACCCGGCCGGAGGTCCAGACTCTCTGGGCGGCCTCTCCCTTTCCCCAGCGGACGTAGTCGGCGAGACGGAGGTCTTCCGCGAGCCCGCGGAGCCGGGTCATGTTCACCAGGTTCATCTTCCGGTTGGTGATCGCGCCTTTATCGTGCACCCCGCCCATGACGACCGCCTCCACGACGGCCACGTTGATGACCGCGTCCCCGAGGGTGGCGAGGGCGTCCATGTGGCCGTCCGGGGGGAGGCCCGCCTCCAGGGTGTAGGCGAGGCGGGTGAGCGCCCGCAGAAGGAGCGAGCGGTCGAGGAAGGTATAGCCGATCCGCTCCTCGACCGCGGACGGGTCCCGGGGGCCGGCGTCGCAGTTGTCCATAAACCCGGGGGTTACTCCAGGACTTCCGCCCTCTCGATCCGGACGGGGACCCGGGGCCTGTCGGCGGAGTCCGTCTTTACCTTCCCGATCTTATCGATGACATCGAGCCCCGCCGTCACTTCTCCGAAGACCGGGTGGGCGCTCGGCGTCCGGGGGTCGTCCCAGTCGAGATAGGTGTTGTCGACCAGGTTGATGAAGAACTGGCTGCCGCCGGTGTTCGGGCGGCCGGTGTTCGCCATGGCAATCGTCCCCCGGCGGTTCGAGCGGCCCTTCACGAACTCGTCGGCGATGGTGTAGCCCGGCCCGCCCGTCCCGGTGCCGGTCGGGTCGCCGCCCTGGATCATGAACCCGGCGATCACCCGGTGGAAGACCGTGCCGTCGTAGAACCTGGATTTCGCGAGTTTTGCAAAGTTCCCTGCGGTCACCGGCATGTCGTTGTAGAGCCGGATCGTGATATCTCCGAGAGTCGTGTGGAGCACGACGTTCGTTTCCGCCATAACCATTTACTCCGTATCGTATTATCTTCCGTTGCTACTTATAGTGCTTGACGAGAACCGGCATCCGCCGCGGTTTCCCGCAGGGTCAACCAAATGATCTAAACCACACGGAGAAGTAAACTATTATTAGTAAGGTGCGTGTATGTACTATCATGTATCCCGGATCGAACCTGCCGTTGACCGCCCCTCCCCTCACAGGAGGCCTCGCCCGATGAGCGGCCGAGCACCCCCGATCTTCATTATCACCGGCGAACAGGGCCAGTGCAAGACGACGTTCCTGCACCTGGTCCTCGGGCTCACCGTCGGGACAAACGTGCGGGTCCGGGGCGTGATCTCTCCCGGCTACGTGCGGGACGGGCGGAGGTCGGGGTTCGCCCTCATCGACCTCGCCACCGGTGAGGTCGAGGAACTCTCCTCAATCGACCCCGATCCCCGGTGCGAGATTCACGGCCGGTTCTACTTCCGGCCCGAAGGGCTCGCGTTCGGCCGCCGGGCGCTCGCGCCGCCGGACCCCCGGGAGACCGATCTTGTGGTCATCGACGAGGTGGGAAGGTTCGAGCTCCAGGGTGAGGTTTGGGCGGAGCAGATCGACCGGCTGCTCGCGCACCCCCATCCCCCCATGATCTGGACTGTCCGGCGCCGGCTCCTCAATACGGTCATCGAGCGCTGGAAGATCGCAAACCCCGTCGTGGTGGACGTCGGGACGGCAAGCGTGATGGCGACGGCAGGCGACGTGATGGATGCCGTCTGGGAGTGGCGGGAGGCGCAGACGGCCTCCGGGGCTCCAGATTTCCCGCTCCCCGGGGGCCGCATCGCCGGCGATCCCCCGCTGCTTGCGGATGCAGCCGCCGGAGCCTCGCCAAACGCCCCGGTAATTCTCCGGCGATGCTATGGCCCGGAGGAGTGATGCGCTCAGGGCTGCTGCCCGTCCCGGATCGCCCCAATCACCACCCCCACGAGCCGCTCGATCTCGTCGAACCGCGGCTCCGCCATGCCGTTCTTCACGATCCCGCACCCGGTCGCGACGACGTGCAGGTCCGGCTCGACCCCGATCTCCCGGAGTTTTTTGAGCGCACAGGTGTCTTCGCAGCCGTCCAGCGCGAGGACACGCCCCGCGGAGCGTGTCGCCTCCTCGAGCGAGGCCGGCGGGCGGTTTGCCGGGAGCAACGCCTCCACGGATTCCGGGTACCGCTGCCAGACCACCATGCCTGCCCGGGCGGTCAACTTCCCGGTGTTCGAGAGGCCTGAACACGTGACGAGGGTGACGGGCTCCGCCACGGACTCACTCCAGCTCAAGGGCTTTTGCGGCCGCCCGCCCGATCAGTTCCGGCGGGATTGCCTCGTACTCCTCGCCGTTGTAGCAGAGCGTCCGGCACTCCGCGTCTCCCCCGCAGGAGTCGCAGGATGCACAGGAGCAGGATGCGGCAGTCACCTCGACCCCCGCGAGAAGTTCCTCGATCGGCACCCCGTTGAAGAGGAGAGCCTCCGAACCGGCGGGGGCATCATCGGGGAGGACGGTCTCATCCACCCGGACGCTGATCCCCTCCATCTCGAGGAGCATCCGGATCTCCGCGAGAACGGCCGAGAGCGTCATTCCGGTCTCCTCAAACTCTTCGGCGGTCTTCTCGATCTCGTTCCCGATGTGCTTCCATTCGATGACGAGTTCCTTCTTCATGGTATCATCTTGGGAATCGACGGGACATCTTTCTGTCGCCTCTCCGCCATGCCACCGGTCCCGGAGCCGGGGGGCAGCGTTCAGCATCGCAGGTGATCGTCTCTGCAGACGTCTTCACCGCGGACATTCTCCTCATTCCCGGCGGCCCAGACCCGTCTCCGGTCGGGCCCGACTCAGGAGACGCCAGATCCCGACCAGCGCGATCATATTCATATATTTGAATATACCAATTTGTGGATATGCAGGGGAGGATAAAACTGCTGAAAGCTCTCGCCGACGAGACGCGGATAAAGATCGTCCAATGCCTGATGGACGGCGAGCGATGTGCGTGTACACTCGTGCCGGCCGTCGGAAAGGCACAGCCGACGGTTTCGCAGCATCTCAGGGTCCTGGAGGAGGCCGGGGTTCTCGAGTCGCGGAGGGACGGTGTGAACATCTGGTACAGGATCAGGTCGGGCCAGGCGGTCCAGATCCTGGAGATCCTCGATATTCAGAAGATTGAAGTACCGATTTCCTGTGGGGGATCACCATGACGAACAATGGTGTGAGAGTATTCGAAGGAGCGGTCTCCTGTTCGGGATCTCCACGCCAGGAGATGGAAGCGAGATGAGCACCGCATCATCAACATCCGATACCGATACGGTTACCCTGCAGATTCAGGGGATGGACTGCACCTGCAACGCCGACCTGCTCGCCCGGAAACTGGACGCCCTTGCCGGCGTCCGGGGCCACGAGATTACGCCGGTCACCGGCCAGGCCCGGATCACCTACGATCCCGCGATCGTCAGTGTCCAGGAGATCATCCGCACCGTCGCTGAGACGGGGATGACCGCCTCGCAGGTGCGGAGCGAGGGGCGGAAGAGCACCTGGTGGCGTGAGCCGCAACAGCTCGCCCTCTACGGGAGCTTCCTCACCGCGGTGATCGCCTTCGCCGCGGGATACCTCGGGACGTCGCTCACCATCGTGAACGGGCTCTACCTGCTCGCCGTGCTCATCGGCGTCTACTACCCGGCACGAAAGGCGCTGATCGCGCTCAAGAACCTGACGCCGACGATCCACCTGCTCATGCTGATCGGCTCTGTCGGCGCGATGGCGCTCGGACTCTGGGGGGAGGCCGCGGTCCTGATCATCGTCTACTCGCTCGGCGACGTCCTCGAGTCCTACGCCGTGGATAAAGCCCGGGGTGCGATCCGGTCGCTCATGGCGCTCGTGCCGAAAGAAGCGCTGGTCCGGCGCAACGGCCGCGAGACCATCTGTGCGGTCGAGACGATCAGCGTCGGCGAAGTCGTGATCGTCCGACCGGGCGAGCGGGTGCCGGTCGACGGCACGGTCGTCGCGGGGTCGTCGTATGTCGACCAGGCAGCGGTCACGGGAGAACCGGTTCCCGTGCACCGCGGCCCCGGCGAGGACGTTTTCGCCGGGACGATCAACCAGAACGGGTCACTCGAGGTCCGGGTCACAAAACCGGCGTCCGAAACGATGCTCTCCCGGATCATCCTCTCGGTCGAGGAGGCGCAGGCGAAACGGACATCATACCAGCGATTTTCGGACTCCTTCGGGAAGTGGTACACGCCGGTCATGTTCGTCCTCGGGGTGCTGGTCGCCACCGTGCCGCCGCTCTTCTTCGGTGCCGAGTGGTACCCGTTCATCTACCGCGGGCTCGTCGTCTTCGTGGTCTCGTGCTCCTGCGGCCTTGCGCTCTCCGTGCCCGTCGCGGTGGTGGGCGCAATGGCGAACGCTGCAAAGCAGGGAACCGTCTTCAAGGGCGGCGCCTACCTTGAGACCATCGAGACGGTGAAGGCGATCGCGTTCGACAAGACCGGGACCCTGACCATCGGACGGCCCGCGGTCACGGATGTCGTGACCTTTGACGATCTCACCGGGGATGAACTGCTCGACCTTGCCGCCTGCATCGAGTCGCGGTCAGGCCACCCCCTCGCGGCCGCGATCGTCCGGAAGGCTCGCGAGAGCGGGACGTTCTCGGGTCGGCCGGCCGTTCAGTTCGAGGAGACGGCCGGGCGCGGGGTCGCGGCGACGGTGGACGGCCAGGCATGCCGCATCGGCAGCCCCCGCGCCATGCTCGAAGAGGGTATCGAGATCGGTCACGCGGAGGAGACGATCGCCCGGATCGAGGGTGAAGGCCGGACCGTGGTCCTGGTCAGCCGCGACGGGACGCTCGCCGGCCTGGTCGCGATCGCCGATGAGGTGCGGCCCGGCGCTGTCGAGGCCTTGCAGCGGTTAAAACACGCCGGTGTCCGGACCGTGATGTTGACCGGGGACAACGAGCGGAGCGCCCGGGCCATCGCACAGCGTGTCGGTGTGGATGAATACCGGGCGCAGCTCCTGCCGACGGATAAGGTCGACGTGGTGCGGCAGTTGAGAGAGCGGTACGGTGCAGTGGCCATGGTCGGCGACGGCATCAACGACGCACCGGCCATGGCCGCCGCGGACGTCGGCATCGCGATGGGCGCGGCAGGCACGGACATCGCGATCGAGGCCGGCGACGTGGTGCTGATGTCCGACGACCTCGGGAAACTGGCGTATGTGCGTGAACTCTCGCACCGAACGGTCACCGTGATCCGGCAGAACATCGCCGTCTCGCTGATCAACGTCGCGTTCATGGTCGTGGCGGCCCTGCTCGGCTACCTCGGGCTGGTCACGGGCCTGCTCCTGAACGAGGGGAGCGCGGTCTTCGTGATCTTGAACGCCCTGCGTCTGTTGACGTGGCGGAGCGGTGCCGAACCTGAGAGCCCCGCTGTTGCCCAAATAGGGGCTCCCGCCATTCCGACTGCAGCGCAGGCGACGGCGACTGTTGGCTGCTGTTCCTGTGCCGCTCCTGCGGGCGATGTGCTACCCGTTCCTTCAACGGCCGGAGCCGGTTGCTGTTCGTGCGGAGAGCCGCAGATCTCCGTCGCCGCCGGGGCGACAGGTTCGTGCTGTTCCGGCGCGGAGGACGTTGGTGCGGCATCGACGGCGACAGCCTCCCCGGGGGCCGGATGTTCCTGCGGTGATACGTCGCTCGACTGGGATTTGCCGACCTCAATCCTCGTCGAGACAGAAGGTTGCTGTTGTTGCGGAGAGCCTGCCGACGAGGTGCTGCCTCCAGCCCCCATCCCCGGCAACGGTTCCGGATCGTCCGGTCCTGCGACCGCGACGTTCCGGCTCGAAGGGCTCGGTTGCGCCTGTGAGGGGCAGATGGTCGAGAGACGGGTGAAGGCCCTGAAGGGGGTGACCACTTTCACCCTGAATGGGATCACGAACCAGCTGAAGGTCGCCTACGACCCGGCCGCTGTCTCGGTCGACGATATCGTGATGGCGGTGAAGAAGGCGGGCGTGACCGCGGTCCCTGGGGACCGGCGCTGATTGCAGTTACACGGACCAAATCGAGGCGACTTGATGCAACAAAAGACGATGATTATGCTGGTCGATGGTCGATCCCCGGGGCTGGACGTCGCCAGCCCGGGGGCTGGCACACCCCCGGACACCACGGAGAACAACCATGGCTGAAACTATGAAACGGCTCTCGTTCCTTGATCGCTACCTGACTCTCTGGATCTTCCTTGCGATGGCGATCGGGATCGGGATCGGCTACTTCTTCCCCTCGGTCCCGCAGGCGATCACCGGCTTTGCGGTCGGCACGACCTCGATCCCGATTGCGATCGGCCTGATCGTGATGATGTACCCGCCGCTCGCGAAGGTCCGGTATGAGGAACTCGGCAGCGTCTTCCGCGACCGGAAGGTGCTGGGCTTATCGCTCTTCCAGAACTGGGTCGTCGGCCCGGTCCTGATGTTCGCCCTCGCGGTCCTCTTCCTCGCCGACCGGCCGGAGTTGATGTACGGCCTGATTTTGATCGGGATCGCGCGCTGTATTGCGATGGTGATCGTCTGGAACGACCTCGCTGGCGGGAGCTGCGACTACTGTGCCGCGGTGGTGGGCTTAAACTCCGTCTTCCAGGTCTTCTTCTACTCGATCTACGCGTACATCTTCATCACGGTTCTGCCGCCGCTCCTCGGGATCGGGACCGGCACCGCGATCAGCATCACGATCGCCGAGATCGCGACCTCGGTCTTCATCTACCTCGGCATCCCGTTCATCGCCGGGTTTCTGACCCGCTTTATCCTGCTTCGGGTACGATCGAAGGAGTGGTATGAGACCCGGTTCATCCCGCGGATCTCGCCCCTGACCCTCGTCGCCCTGCTCTTCACGATCATCGTGATGTTCTCGACCCAGGGGGCGAACATCATCCAGGTCCCGTTCGACGTCGTCCGGGTCGCGATCCCGCTCCTGATCTACTTCCTCGTGATGTTCTTCGTCGCGTTCTGGATGAGCCACCGGCTCAACGTCGACTACCCGCGTTCGGCGACCCTGGCCTTCACAGCAGCGTCGAACAACTTCGAACTCGCCATCGCCGTCGCTGTTGCGGTCTTCGGCATCGGCTCGCAGGTCGCATTCGCCACCGTGATCGGCCCGCTCATCGAGGTGCCGATCCTGATAGGGCTCGTCAACGTCGCGCTCTGGCTCAAAAAACGGTGGTACGCGAATGAGCCGGCCGCACAGTGCGCCATCGATCAGGGGGTCGTATGAACCCTGTCCTGCCTGCACCTGCGTGGAATTGAGGGGGAGGTCTTGACAGCCCGCGAAGAGGTTCGAGAGAGGGTTCGGCGATCAACGTCCGCCTGCTACCAGGAGGCGCCAACGGGGTCCCGGGGACAGGTCCTCTGCGACCCCGGCGCCTCCCCCCAATAACCGGGAGCCCTGATGGGCAGCGGATCTCCCGAGCGGCACGGGTATGATGCCGAAGAGGATGTGAGGGGATCTTGTTCAACGAGCGCTCTCATCTAGGCATTAATTCGGACCCGTTTCAGGTCGTACCACCCTTTTCCCAGCAGTGTAAGTCCGATGATGATGAAAATAGCGGAATGGATGCCGTAAACCCAGGTCTCAAACCCGGAGTCGCCATAAAACAGATTCAACCAGAAGAACGGGCACGCCAGTCCGAAGAACGCGAACCCTGCACCGACTTTCATCCGGCTTTTTATCCGTCGCTCGTTGGAAGACATGGGGCCTTTTCCGTGTAGAGTAATCTGTCCATGCACTACTTAATTGAAGTTCATGGTCCGTTTCTCATTCCGATAACATTGAATCCCTGTAGCACGCAGCAGGGACCTGCAGGACGGTTCAGACCGGTCACGGACAGGAGCCTGGTCCCCACGCATACGCGCCGCGTGGGGGAGGGAAACGGCGCGGGCCCGGAGAACGATGGTAGACCCTGCACGACGGTGGTATTCAACCTCACCCAATCAGCATTGCCGCGAGGAGGTAGACCCCGATCCCGATGAAGAGCACCCCGACGATGCGCCGCGTCCAGTACTCGAACCTCTCCGCCGCCTTCATCGCGCTCCCCACCTTCGCGATCCCGGTCACCATGATCAGCGAGAACGCGATCACCGGCAGAGCGGTCGCGACGGCAAAGACCGCCGGTACCCCGAGCGGGTCAGAGGTCCGGAGCGCCAGCGGGACGAGCATCGCAAAGAAGAGCACCGCCGAGAAGGGGCAGAAGGTCAATGCGAAGAGCACGCCGAGGATGAAACTTCCCGCGAGCCCCCGGTCGGCGACCCGCTCCTTGAATGCGGCAAACCGCCTGCTGCCGCCCCGAAAGGAGGGGAGCGGGACGAGATCGAGCATCACGACCCCGATCGCGATCAGCAGCGGGCCGACGAGCACCTCGCCCCAGGTCTGGAGGAAGAGCGAGATCCCCTGAACGGAGAGCCCGAGGGTCACAATCGCTGCGGCGATGCCGACGTAGACGACCATCCTCCCCGCGCTGTAGAGCGCCCCGGCGAGGAGGGTCTGCCCCGGGTTACCGATCCGGCGGGAAAGGTAACCGATCGCGGCGACGTTCGTCGCGAGCGGACAGGGCGAGAGGGCCATCATCAACCCGATGAAGAACGCGGCGACGAGGGGAACACTGCTCGTCCCCATCGTCTCCATGAACCCCATCAGGCTCATTGCGAGAAGTCCCCGGCGAGACGCATCCCGATCAGCGTCTTGAGATACTGCATGAATCCGGGCTTGTCGTTGAGTTTGTACCAGACCCGGGTATCCTCCTCTTTGGAGAACCCACCCTGGTCGTCGTAGGTGCCGATCCAGAGCGACGAGCCGGTCGCCCCGTAACGCTCGACGATCTCCTTCTTTTCCGGGTCGGCGACATCGACGTGATCGAAGACGAGCTTCCCTGAGCCGAGTTCACCGGGGAAGTGTGTCTTCACGGTCTCTTCGGCGTAGTCGCCGAGCACCACGCAGGAGTAGCACTGGTTCGGCGCGGTGAAGTGGATGACTTCGACTTTCGTGACGGTGCCGTTGAGCGGCGAGATGGTGGCTGCATCCGCTCCGCCTGGTGCTGCCGTACACCCTGCGAAGAGGGCGGTGAAGGCGAGGAGCACCGCCAGCGCAACTAATGGCAGGACCTTTCGTCCGGTTATGCTGCAGGCAGGCCCCCGGGGCACGCGCGGGGCATCAGGACTGCATGGTTGTTTTGTTTTCATCAAGGACACTCCTGTCGCTGGATTGGCTGTTACAATTTGGTTTGAAATGATTCTGTGTTCTTGTGCAGGTTGATATATATGCTTTATCCAGGGGTGCTCCATCACCGCATCCCCCTGCCGGAAATATCGGCTCTCCTCCACTGCGTGTCGGGGGCGATCCGCGGCAGCGGTCACTCCGGCTCACCCCGCTTCTTTGCCCGGGTGATCTTCCTGCGGTGGAGATCCTCCCGCTCCTGCTCCTCGATATACCGCAGGGTCTCGACGATGCGGGGTATCAGCACCCTGTCCATCGCGTTCACCTTCCGGCGTGTCCGTGTGATACTCCTCTCAAGCGCCCGGAGAGTCTCCTCCTCTTCCCCGAGAAGGAGCGCCAGGTACAGCACCCGAGAGAAGCAGGCTGCAGCAAGGACGATATGGGGCGACGCACGGTCGACGATCTCTATCCATGGTGTTCCGACCGCCACCTCGGACCTGACCACGGGCGTCCCGGCCGCTTCGAGAGTCCGGCTCCAGTCTTCGAGAACCTCGCTGGCGTATTCGATGGCCGCCCAGGAACGGCTTCCGCCTCCCGCTTCTCGACGGTATGGAAGAAGGCAATCTCGCCGGCCCCGGTGCCGACCAGCTCGCGGACGGTGCAGAACATCCGTTTGGTGGTGTCGGAGGGGGCGACTGGGAAGAGTACGGTTGAGAGCATCGAACTCGCCACGCTATAGTTGTCGCCGTAATATAACCGCTTCGAGGGTCATGGCACCCGGTGCGGGATCGCTGCCCGGTCCATCCGCCTGCCGCCCGGACAGTCGAGTTACGGGGCGAAAACGGCTGGTCGTCTCTCTAATGGCCAGCAAAGCGGCAGACACGCTCTCTCCGGCGTAATCGTCCATGGTCATCAGTGAAGTCCTCACTGTCACTGGTATCAAACCTTTTCAAAAAAAAATTGAATCAGTGCGGAAGGCTCATCCGTAACGAAGAACAGGCTGTTTGAAGTGGTATTGAGGAGACCACGCCGGACGGAGCGTCCCGGTGCACTTCAGGAATCGATGAAGCAGGAAACTAAATGATATCTGAGGATACTCATCCAATCCACAGAGAGGAGGCAGGGCATGCGAGCCGAGCGAGGAGCGTCAATCGACCTGGATATCCCATTTTACCGCCAGCATTACGACTTCACGTGCGGTCCGGCCGCACTGATGATGGCTCTGAAATACCTGGATGACAGCGTGCGCACTGGAACGGATCTCGAGATCGATATCTGGCGGGAAGCAAACCTCGTTGCCGTCCGCGGGACAAGCAGGTACGGCCTGGCATTTTCTGCGGCCGTCCGTGGATTTTCTGCCGGAGTTGCCAGCAACACGGGGAGAATCGATTTCGTTGAAAAGGTCGTTCCACCTCTGAGCGATCCGAAAATGCAACTGCTTAGAGAGCAATTTTTCGAAAGAAGAATCCGATGCAGAAGGCTGGGGGTCCGGGAACGACGGCAAGCAATCACCGGCAGAACCATCCGCACCTCGCTCTCCCTGAACCGTGTTCCGTTGATCGTGATAAACTCCCTGGTATGCAGCAACGAAGACCTGCCCCATTGGGTTGTGGTGACCGGAATCGATGACGCGTTCCTTTACTACAACAATCCCCTTGATGCCGTTCACCGAAAAAGAAAGACCAGGATATCCACTCTCAAGGAGTTTATCGGATACCATGGCGACCAATCCATGGTGGAGGTCTGGAGGGAGTGACCCCTGCCGTTCTGCGGTTCGTGCGTACCGGACCACTGAATCTACCGGGAGTGTGTCACATGTGATCAGGTATGGCCGGGCAACCCGCGGTTCATCCCCTGATCGCTTCAAGCACGGCAGCTGAAAGGCGCTCGATCTCGTCGAATCGCGGTTCGGCCATCCCATTCTTCTCGATACCGCAGTCAGTTGCGACAATATGCAGGTGCGGCTCGATTCCGAGCGCCTGCACCTTCTTCTTCCCGCAACAGTCGCCGCACCCATCCAGCACCAGGACGCGATCCGCGTGCCGGACCGCATTCTCCAAGGACGCCGTCGGCCGGGTGGCCGCAAGGCACGCCTCGACCATCCCGCCGTAGCGGCGCATGAGCGCCGCACCGGCCTGGGCGGTCAGCTTTCCGGTGTTCGAGATCCCGGAACAGGTGATGACGGTGACCGCCATCGTCACGCTTCTCCGAACGTCGTATCGATCCAGGCGGTGATCTCGTCCCGGATCCGCCGGACACCGGCCATGATCTCCTCATCGGTGCCGGTGAGGTTCGAGGGGTCCGGGAACTCCCGGTGGATCTCCTCCTTCGCCCAGGGGAAGAAGGGGCAGAGCCCTCCTTCACAGACGGCGACGAGGAGATCCATCTCCTGCTCGTCGAACACACCAAGATCCTTTGAGCGGTGGCCGGAGATGTCGATCCCGATCTCGGCCATCGCCCGGACCGCGTAGGGGTTCAGGGTTCCCGGCGCGGTGCCGGCCGAGAAGGCCTCATAGCGGTCGCCGTAGCGGGCGTTCAGGTAGCCTTCCGCCATCTGCGAGCGGGCAGCATTGTGGGTGCAGACGAAGAGGACTTTCTTCTTCATGGTATCACTCCAGCCCGAGCGCTTTGAGTGCCGCCCGGGCGATCAGCTCCGGCGGGATCGACTCGTAACGCTCGCCGTTATACTCGATTGCCCGGCACTCCGCGTTATCCTGCCCGGTGATGCAGGCGCAGGAGGCGCAGGGCGTAGTTGTGACCTCCATACCCTCGATGAGTTTCTCGAGCGGCACGCCGTTGAAGAGGATGCTGTTCGACTCTGCGATCGCTTCATTCTCGAGGGCGGTCTCGACAACCCGGACCGCGATGCCCTCCTCCTCTAAGATGGGGCGTATCTGCTCGACTACGTCTATCACCGTCCGTCCAGTCTCACCGCACCGCTCGCAGGTGTTCTCAATGTCTCTTCCGATATGCCGCCATTCGACGACGAGAGTCTCCGCCGGCCCCTCGCAACCGCAATCGGTACCGCAACCGCAGCCGCATCCACCGGAGACCTCAGACTTCTGCTCCTGCTTCTCTCTTCCCCGCCCCTCCCAGGCGGCGGAGACAACCTTCTCCACGTCTTCTTCGGAGAGATCGAGGCTTCCGCCCTTCTCGATCCCGAGGTCCGTGACCACGATCTCCTGGTCGGGTGTAATCCCGGCCCGCTCGGCGATCTGGCAGGCGCACCCGACCGGGCAGCCGTCGATGACGATCACCTCGTCCGCCGTCTCGACCTTCTTCTTGATCGAGGGTGTCCCGACGGCAAGTGAGGCCGTGCAGGCGATATTTCCGTATCCTTCCTCCGTCAACTGGACGGCAGCCTCGTTCGAGAGCTGGCCGGCCTTCGATGCGCCGGCGCAGGCGAAGATGATCCGCTTCGTTCCGCCTTCCGGCTCCGCACCACCCCCACAGGCACACCGGGGCACTGTCTGTTCTGCCATCTCACTTCTCTCCGAGCAGTATCTGTTTGATATCCTCAACGCAGGGGACGTGGCCGACGACTTTGGCCTCGCCGTCAACGTAGAGCGCCGGCGTCAGCATCACGCCCCGCTCGATCATCGCATCGAGGCTCTCGATCTTGCGGATCTCCGCATCGATCTTGAGTTCCCTGACCGCGATCTCGACATTTTTGATCATCCGCCCGCACTTGGCGCAGCCGGTCCCGAATACTTCAACCAGCACCATCTCTCAGACTCCTTTGCAGGGGAAGAGGGATCTCACCCCTGCAGGATCTCCTTGATCTCCTTGACGTCCGCCACCCGGCCCGAGACCTTCAGTTCCCCGTCGACGGCAAGAGCCGGCGTCAGCATCACGCCGCGGTCCATGATCTCGGTGATATCGTCGACCTTGACGACTTCGGCCTCGATGCCGAGTTCCTTGATTGCCGTCTCCACGTTCTTTGCGAGCCGCTTGCATTTGGCGCAGCCGGTTCCGAGCACTTCCACCTTCATCGTTTCTTCACCTCGTTCTGGTACTCACGAAGGAGCGCCGCCCGGTAGAGCGGTTCCGCTTCCTTCGGGATGTAGTTGTAGATCTTTACCTGTTTCATCAGTTCACCGCCGATAGCAATCTCGCCAGAGAGGTTAAGGGCGACCGTATCGGCCAGGATACCGTCGAGCATCGCAAGCCCAACGACGACCCCGCCGACATCGATCCGGCGGATCCGGCGCATGGCCTCGGCGGCGCAGCAGGGTTTCTCTCTCTTCTTTGTCTCCATAGGTTCTCCCCTATATGAGTAGCATCCCGTTCCCGAAGAGGAACCCGGCAATGGTCGCGAAGACGACCACCAGCGCCACGTAGGCCGCTGTCTTCTTCGCCCCCATGATCCGGTGGATGACGAGGACGGAGGGGAGGCTGATCGTCGGCCCGGATAGCAGGAGGGCGAGCGCCGGACCGCTGGCCATCAGCCCCGACGAGTAGCCAAAGGTCGTGCCGATGATCGGGACCTCAAGCAGCGTCGGCATGTAAAGGATCGACCCTGCGATCGCCGCAAGGAAGTTCGCGCCGAGCGAGTTGTTCCCGAAGTAGGGCTGGAAGGTCTCCGGCGGGAGGAAGAAGGCGATGATCCCGACAAGGAATGTCCCGGCGATCAGGATCGGAAAGATCTTCTTCGTGAGATCCCAGGTCTCCATCCCCCAGTCGGTCACCTCGTCCCGGTCGTAATAGTAAATGAGCAGGACGGCGATCGCGAGCGTGAGAATGTAGACGATGCCGAGCCGGAGCGCCCAGTCAAGCGGCGAAGCGCCGAAGACCAGCACCCCGACCAGGAGGGCGAAGAACGCCGGCGTGACCCAGCGCGGTTTCTCTTCCTCGCATGCCCCGGCGACACTCGGCGCCATCGCCTTCTTCTTGAGCGTCTCGACGTCCGTCGACCGGAAGATCAGCGCCATGAGAAGCCCGATGACGATCGCGAGCACGACCGCCGAGATCGCCCGTGCTATCCCGAGGTCGAAGCCGAGCACCCATGCGGTGTAGATGATCGCGAGGATGTTGATGGCGGGACCTGCAAAGAGGAACGTCGTTGCCGGGCCGATGCCGCTCCCTTTCTTGAGGATTCCGGCAAAGATCGGGAGAATGGTGCAGCTGCAGACCGCGAGGATCGTCCCCGAGACCGATGCTATCCCGTAGGAGATGTGCTTGGGCGTGTCCGGGCTGAAATACTTCAGTATTGCATCCTTCTTGACGAAGGCCGCGATGGCTCCGGCGATGAAGAACGCCGGCACCAGACAGGTAAGGACATGCGCCGAGAGGTAGTCGAGCACGGAGGCAAGCCCCGATGCAAGGGCGCCGATGAGTATGTCAATCATAGTTAGTTCCTTTACATTGCTCCAATGTCTGTATCGGTGTGTAATTCAGGCGATCCCGGCCGTGGTGACGGTGCCCGTTTCAGCTCCTCACCGCCCCCATGTCCCTTCGGACGGCTCCGGCTCCGCCTGCAGCATATAGTGACGGCTGTATTCGGTTATGGCTAGCAAATTCCTCATCGTCATCAGGAGGGCCACGCCGATCATGAAGGCGACCGCGACGATGAGGATAGCCAGCAGCACCCGGGGGAGTTCCACTCCGATCGGGACTGTCAGCAGGGGGTCGGCCGTCTTTATCCCCCCTGCTCCACCGCACTCTTCCGGAAGAAGAGGTTGCAATGGCAGTGACCCTCAACCGCGATCTCCTCCTTGTGGTAGACACAGGGGCAGGCAATCTTCGCATCTTCTTCCGGCACGCCTTTCCGGATGCGGCAGGGACAGAAGCGCTCGCCATGCCTGAGCTGGTTCCGGGCAAGCCCCCGGAGGACAGCGTTTCGCACCCGTTCGTCCGGGTTGAGCACCAGGTCGTGTTCGCGGGCGTACTTCTCCGCCCAGGTACGGATCTCTTCGACCAGTTCGTCCTCGGTCAGGGTCGTCGGTTCGTCGGCCATTCTCCGCTTCCGGTCACTCTTTCTTCTCGTCCGTCTTCTTCGACACGACCTTCACGCCGCCGCAACTGCAACTGCAGCCGCAGTCGTTTTCCGGCGCAAGGAGTCTCTTGATCCGTCCGGCGAGGCTTTCCTTTGGGTTCTTGCTGGTGTCGTCTGTCATGGTGCTACGCCCCACTCTGTTTCAATATTATTTGAAATAGTGTGAGCGCCACCACCCTATAATGGTTCTGGTTTCAAAACGAGTTGAAGGAGTTGTCACCAGGCATGACGACATCCGGTAGCCACCGGGGGTGGCAGGGCATTTCCCGTTGAGCTTGCGAGCCTGCCCCCTGTGCAGCCGCTCTTTGTCTGCTTCACCAGAGCGGTGCTCGGGCCGGCAGACTCAAAACCTTCCTGCCACCTCCCGGTCCTGGAGAAGGCAGGGCTGATCGTCGGCGGGCTGCAGGGGAACCGGATCCTCTACGCTCTCCCGATCCAGGGAGACCGGCGAGCTGCAGGAGGTTGCGGATGCCCGAACCGCCAAGACATCGGGAAGCATGCCAGGTTGCTTGCCGACGATATAATTCCCCAACACCAGGTAATCCAGACCGGTGGAGAAGAAGCAGCGGATAGCATCCTGCGGCGATTCCACGATCGGCTCGCCCATCACGTTGAAACTCGTGTTCAGTAATACCGGGACGCCGGTGAGTATCTCGAACTCCTTCAGCAGGCTTTTTGAGGGGGTCGAACCCCCATGGGGGGTCCCGGCGGCTCATCGGGCCGGCATTGTCGACCGATGAAAAGAGACAGCACCGTGGAAACCCGGGAGGTCCTCCGGCCGATGACAGCCGATCGTCGGAAGAGAAGATCCGATGCGTTCGTACCCTTCGCTTGACCCCGGCGAGCGCCAACGGGTGCGCATCGCTGATGATGACCCGCTCCGGCCTTCTCCCCCACGGTCAGGATGCTCCGTACGACCCTGCTGCCGCCGATGGAACCGATGCTCATAGTGCCCATGCTTTTTTCTCCTCTGCTGTTGAACGGTTAGTTCGTACGCCGTGTGAGAGCAGCGAAAGGTTATAGATGTTTTCATTTCAGATTCTTTTGAAATATCGAGTGTGATGTCCCGATGGCAGAAGACAAAAAATACCAGGATGCATCCCTGCCCCTCCCTCCTGACGTCGAGGAGTCGCTCTGCCGGTGCGGGGGCATCGCAGGGCTGACGGGGCAGTTGCCGGGAGACGATCTCCTGAAAAGAGAGAGTGCTCTTTTTCGCGCACTCGCCGACCCCCTCCGCCTCAAGATCCTCGCCATGCTCGCGGTGCAGCCGCTCTGTGTCTGTGTCATCAAGGCGGTGCTCGGGATAGCGGACTCGAAGCTCTCCTACCACCTCTCCGTCCTGAAGAAGATGGGACTGATCGCCGGCGAGGCGCAGGGAAACTGGATCATCTACCGGCTGACCGCCGATGGCACCGCCTGGACAAGACAGGTGATAGGCGACGCCGGGAGTCGAAAAAACGGGTGAATCCCGGGTCCTATACCCCGAGACCCTCTAAGAAGATCCGGTGCAGGCGCAAGTCCCTGCCAAGCTCCGGGTGGAAGGCGAACGCCATGTGCCGACCGTGCCGGACGACGACGATCCCCTCCGGTATGCGGGCGAGCACCTCGACGCCGCTCCCGATCTCCGTCGCCGCCGGGGCCCGGATGAAGACCGCCCTGAAGGGTTCGGTGAGGCCCGCGATGTTGAGAGACGTTTCACGGGAGTTGATCTGCCGCCCGAAGGCGTTCCTCGCTACATGCATCGGGATGAGACCCAGGGTCCGCACCCGGGGATCGTCAACCCGGTCCGCCGCGAGGACCATCCCGGCGCAGGTAGCGAATATCCCGCCCTCGAACCCCACGAGCGGCTCATAGAGCCCATTTTTTTCAATCAGCCGGGAGATCGTGGTGGACTCCCCGCCCGGGATCGCGAGGGCGTCGAGGTCCGCAAGGTCCTCCGCATGCCGGACCGGACCGACCGTCGAACCCGGCCGGTCTATAAGCGCCTCGCGAAACGCCGCGATATGCTCCGCGACATCGCCCTGGAGCGCGAGAACGCCGACCTTAACGCCCACGGGTCTGCAACACCTCCCCTTCCCGGAGCATATGGACGTCGAGGCCCTTCATTGCCTCCCCGAGGCCCTTGCTCACCTCGGCGATGACCTTCGGTTCATCGTAGTGGTTCACCGCCTCCACGATCGCCCGGGCGGTCGCCTCGGGGTTTCCCGACTTGAAGATGCCAGACCCGACAAAGACCCCGTCGGCACCGAGCTGCATCATCAGCGCCGCATCGGCAGGCGTCGCGATCCCGCCGGCGGAGAAGTTCACCACGGGAAGGCGGCCGCGGTTCGCGCACTCGACGACGAGTTCCGCCGGCGCCTCGATCTCGCGGGCACGGTCGACGAGCTCCTGCCTGTTCATCCCCTGCAGGAGCCGGATCTCGCCCATGATCGCCCGCATGTGGCGGACCGCCTCCACCACGTTGCCGGTCCCGGCCTCGCCCTTCGTCCGGATCATCGCCGCCCCCTCGTTGATCCGCCGGAGCGCCTCCCCGAGGTCCCGGGCGCCGCAGACGAACGGGACCGAAAACCGGGTCTTATCGATATGGAACTGCTCGTCGGCCGGGGTCAGCACCTCGCTCTCGTCGATCATATCCACGCCGAGCGCTTCCAGGACCTGCGCCTCGACGAAGTGGCCGATCCGGGCCTTTCCCATCACCGGGATGGAGACCGCATCGATGATCTCGACGATCCTCTGCGGGTCGGCCATGCGGGCCACGCCCCCGGCCGCCCTGATATCGGCAGGGACTCGCTCAAGCGCCATGACGGCGACGGCGCCCGCCTCCTCGGCGAGCCGCGCCTGCTCTGCGTTGACCACGTCCATGATGACGCCGCCCTTCTGCATCGACGCAAAGCCGCGCTTGATAAGCTCGGTCCCAAACCTCAGTTCCTCGAGTTTCATTACCTATCTATAGCACATGTACCCCAATAAAAATAGTGCGGCGATCTCCAGGATCGCAAAGATGACCGTCGCCGCCCGGACCGCACGGACGATTCCGGCGCCCGCCTCCGCAAGGGTCCGCTCCGGGTCCCCTATCGTATAGACGCCGGGCTTCTCGAGCCGTATCCCGACGCCGCCGGCGATGACGGCCATCGGGATCCCGCCGTTGAACCCGGGGCGCTTCTTCCTGTCCCGGCAGAGCACCGCCCATGCCGGGGCGAACCGGCCCTTCGCCGCAAAGTAGGCGAGGAGGACGAGGCCCGTGAGCCGGGCCGGGATGAAGTTTGCGACATCGTCGACGCGGGCCGGAAACCACCCGATCCGGAGCCGCTCGTCCCGGTAACCGAGCATCGCGTCCAGGGTGTTGACCGCACGGAAACCGGCGGCTCCTGCAAGGCCGAAGATCCCGAAGTAGAAGAGCGGGGAGATGATGCTGTCGACGAGGTTCTCGGTCATCGACTCATAGGCAGCCGAGAGGACGTGCTCGCGGTCAAGGCGAGCCGTATCCCGGCTCACCATCATACCGACCGTCGAGCGGCCCGCATCGATGCCGCCGTCCCGAAGCGCCCGCGCCACAGCGACGGTATGCTCCTCGAGCGCCCGCCAGGCCAGGCAGACCTTGAGGAGGAAAGGCGCGATGAGGAGATAGAGATACCACGGGGCCGCAAACTCTACGAGAGCGAACGGCGCGGCAAAGAGCGCCACGGTCGCGAGGGTCCCCGCGACCCCGACCACCCGCTGGATGCGGAGCGGGTAGCGGTCCGGGACCCCCCACCACCCGATGAACCGGCCGAGGACCGCCACCGGATGATACCGGGAGTGCGGGTCGCCGAGCAGCCGGTCCACCAGCAGCGCCGCGGCGACTACGACCGCTGCCGCAGCCATGCGAGGATGACCCCGAGGAGCAGCGCCGCAAACGCCGCGGCGTTCAGGAGGTCGACCCGGTAGACCGCCCACAGCCCGTAGAGGGCCAGGGCAACGGCGCCGATGACGAGGACCGGGGCAAAAGGCCGCCACTCACGCGAGATCGCCGGGGCAACCGCTGTCGGAGCCATCTCGACCGGCTCGGGCTCCGGTGCTGCCCGCTCCCTGACTGCGACCCGAAACTCCGCTCTCCTGGTGCCGTACCCGGTGATGACCTCGACGGAAAAGACACCCGGACAGGCATTTTCCCGGATGGGGATGCGGAACTCCACGTCCTCGTCGACGTAGAGGTTCTCATGGTAAAAATCGGTGAAGGCCGAGGAGTCCCCCGAGGCGAGGGTGATGTGGAGCGGCGAGCCGTGGTTGACGATCCAGAGGACGAGGTCGCTTCCCGGGGTCGCCTCGACCTCGCCCGGGACCTCGATGGCGTTGATCCCCCGGCGGTTGAGATGAATCTCCGACACGGTGGGATCAGTCCTCGCAGGCGGTCTGCGGGAGGAGGTTCGGGATGCCTTCGCTGATGGGGTAGTCGACGCGACACGCCGCGCACCGGAGACTGCCCTCCAGCACCTCCTCACCGCTCTCCTCGGTCACCGAGAGGACGAGATCCCCCTTGCAGACCGGACAGCAGAGGATCTGCATGAGGCTCTTTCTCATAGTTCCCCCCGGAGATCGATGATCTGGGACATCTCGGGGCCGGTCGAGATCAGGGTGACGGGCTTGCCGATATCCTCCTCGGCCTGCGCGATGAAGTCTTTCGCCTTCCCGGTCAGCCGGTCGTAGTCCGTCGCGCCGAAACAGGCCGGGTCGATCCGATCGATGCCGGTGATCGCCGCCTGGGTGCACCCGTTGATCATCGCCGAGTAGTGCGCCATCTTCCCGTCCCAGGTGCCGATGCGGCGCTGCCGGTGGGTGACGGTGCCGAACTCCTCGATACCGAGTTCATGCGACCGCTCCACCGACATCTCGGTGGAGAAGGGGCCTTCGCCGACCCGGGTCGGGTAGGCCTTGAAGACGACGATGACATCGTCGATCCGGGTCGGGCCGACGCCGTTGTCGGCGGCGATCTGCGAGGCGGAAGTATCTTTGCTCGTCACGTAGGGGTAGGTCCCGAAGTAGAGCGAGATCCCGAAGCCCTGGGTCCCCTCGAGGAGGACCGTCTCACCCTTATCCAGGGCGCAATTGACGTCCTCGGCCACATCGGTGATGAAATCAGCCAGTTCCGGGACGTCTTTTGCCTGCCGGGACGTGCGGAGGACACGGTCGGCGTTCGCCGGACCGCACCCGGTCCCGGTGCTCCCGATCTTCTCCCGGAGGTGCTGGCTCCCCTTATCCCGGGCGATATGATCCTCTTCGATGATACCGCACCGCCCGTCGACAAAGGTCCTGTCCCGGGCACCGAGCAGGTCGACCTCACGCAGAAAGACCCGGGGATCGACGAGCACGCCGCTCCCGATCATGAGGGTCGCTTCCGGGTAGACGAACCCCGAGGGAACCATCCGGACCCCGTACGCCTTCTCTCCGATACGAACGGTGTGTCCTGCGTTCGGACCGACGCCGCCCCGGGAGATGATGGATGGTCTGTCCTGGTGAGCGACATGGGCCACTATCTTTCCCTTTCCTTCGTCACCAAAGAACCCGCCGACGATAATAGTACAACTCATTGTTCTATCATGTAGGATGGAGCGATACTTGGTGATAAACATTACAATGTGATACCGGAAAAGCGGTCGCCCCGTTAAAAAGGAGCCGGAACCGGCCCGCCCGGATATTTCCGCACAGCCGGCACTCCGCGCCGGGAAAACGAGTATCGGCCAGAATAGGCCGCATTTTCCCGATCCGTCGGGAAGGGGAGGAGCGCAAGGCCCGGGATAAAATTATATCCGCCTTCGCGAGCGGGAACGATCGTTTCCGGCTGAGCACCATTCTTTCTGAACCCCTTTATTTCCACTGGAAACCTCATCATATGGATATCCGGGGCTGCCGCGTGGAGTTTTTCCCGGAACGACAGGCCGATCTGTCACTGGATTTACCCTATTGGAGTGCGGACGCGAACCTGATGATCCGCCCGGCGTTCCAGTGACGCGATGCGTACCCCGGGGCGGGTGCAACGCGAGCACCCCCGGCCGGTATCGCTGAATTAATCCACATCTCCAGTGGAAATAAAGGGGTTATCCGACCGTCATTCATCTGTCGGACACCAAACTACCGGTTGCCCGGTCAAGGACTTCGTTTAAAAAGGGTTTGATTTTTTCCCGGGGAAATATATGGGGTTATTTTTATTCTATCGACTCCAGGAAGGCGCCTATCCGGGCGAGCGCTTCTTTGAGATCGTCCCGCGAGACCGCGTAGGCGCACCGCACGTGCCCGACGCCGGACGGCCCGAGGACGCTCCCGGGGACGACCGCAACACGCTGTTCGCGAAGGAGGGACTCTGCAAACTCGGTATCGGAGAGACCGGTGCTCTTCACCGAGGGGAAGGCGTAGAACGCACCCTTCGGGATGTGGCAGGTAAGACCGAGTTTGTTCAACCCGTCGACGAAGAGGTTCCGCCGGAGCCGGTACTCCCGGACCATGGCGTCCTTCTCGGCTTCCCCGATCCTGAGCGCCTCGTAGGCGGCGACCTGCCCCATCACCGGGGCGCAGAGCGCGACGTACTGATGGATCTTCAAGGCCGCCGCGGTGATCGCCGGGGGGGCGCAGAGGTAGCCGATCCGCCACCCGGTCATGGCGAAGGCCTTCGAGAAC
>ENA-UOOI01001220-UOOI01001220.1-fermentation-metagenome-genome-assembly--contig:-NODE-1220-length-28000-cov-6.349973_pt1 | contig 28000 bp, 29 predicted proteins | sample MGYA00245779_ERZ724027 | MGnify/ENA primary metagenome ERZ724027 (study PRJEB28704, sample SAMN03018318) | fermentation metagenome | biome: anthropogenic terrestrial biome; feature: soil; material...
AGGAGGCGGCCAAGCGCGCGCTGGAAATCGCCGCCGCGGGCGGGCACAACGTGCTCACTTTATGCGACGTTCAGCGCTATTATTGAGTTTCTAAAATAGAAACAAGTTTATGACTGACTTCCTGCGCTTCTTCTGCTGTCAATGATTTGAAATCTATTTGCTGTTTATAACTGTCTACCATTTTTGCTACTTGCTCTACTATTGTATAGTGTATTTTAGCTGTCCACCCATCAGGATAATCTTTTTTATCTGCTGGAACAATTGTAATGTTGTCTATTAATTGTAGGGCATCTTCCTTTGTAATTTGAGATAATGTACTGTCTGTATACTTTTCATACATTTTATCTATCTGTATATATTTATCCGAAAGTTCTTTTAAATCTTTTTTTATCTGTTCTGCCGGTTTTGTTGCTTCATTATATTTATCTTGTAGAATTTTTAATTGATTCTCTAGGTCTGTAATACGCACAAGAACTAATTCCTTATTCCCGACTTCACGCGCAAATAGGGTATAGAAATTATTTAACTCCTTTGTAGTTTCTGTTATCTGTTTTTTTAACTCTTTTATTTTATCATAATTCTGATGAAAATATTGATCCTCTTTCAACTTCATAACGGTTAAGATTACATCGCGCGCGTATATCTTAGCTTTATGTAACTCGGTCTTTAACCATTCGTTTGCAGACCTCAAAATTAGATAATCAATAAATTCTTCTGAAATGTTTGGGCTTTGGCATACTGATAAACCATGAGACTTTTTATTAGCACAATTGTAAAATTTACGTCCCCGGTCTTGATTAGCATAGTACAGGGCACCGCAAAAACCACAATGAATCAATCCACTATATTTTGATTTGCCTTTGTATACTCCTTTTTGGTTTATATAATTCACCTTACTATGAAGAATCTCCTTACATTTTTGAAACAGTTCCCATGATATAATGGCTGGAATCTTATTATTATCTTTAATCTCATAATGTTTTTTTACTTTTGGATAACTATTTTTATTAAAAACAATTCCGGTATCATATTTTAGGGAGTTGTCTTTTCCCGCATACTTCTCATTGTCAAGAATCCTTCTAATAGCATTTTTGCAAAAGTCTTTCCCTTGTCTTGTCTTAATTTCGCTATTATGTAAGGTATTAAGTATTTGCCTAATACCTAAACCGCTTGCATATAGATTGTATATGGTTCTAACTACTTCTGCTTCTTCGGGAATAATTTCAAGCCTGTTTTCTGATTTAATGTACTTATAACCATATAGTTTACTGCTAGTATGTATAATTCCATGTTTTGTCCCTTCTTTTTGACCAAAGCGAACTTTTACGCTTTTATCTCTTGATTCATTTTCATCCATTACAAAAAAGAATTTAAGAATAGTCATATCTGATTCGTTTTCCGTAGATTTATTTAAATCTAAAAAATGAACATATACTTTATTTGCCTTTAAATCATCTAATATTTGTCCAACATTAGTATTTCTTGCAAAACGGGAAGTGTTTTTTACAAAGATGAGATTAAATTTTGGTTTACGGGAAGAAGAAGGAGAAGTTGTGTAGCGAATATACTGTTTACGTTGATCATTATCATTATTTGTGTTTGATTTAATATCAAGTCCGGCGTCAGTGAGCATATGATCAAATTCAGGACGTTGTAACTTTGTTCCGGTAATACCCTTATCAGGATATATTTTGACTAACTCATAGTTAGGATTCTTCTCTATTTCACGACTAAAATAAGATTCTTGATTTACAAGAGAGTTTGCTTGATCTCTGCTATCTGTTGATACACGACAATAAGCCGCAACTTTTATCTTGTTCATATTTGCTTTATCCCTCCTAGTGTACCACAACTATATATTATAGTACATTTTAGGATTTTGTCAATATTTTATATTTACGGGAATCAAATCAATTAAATTTGAATATTCTATTTACTTTTTACCAATAAGGATATAAAATAATTTAGTGAAAGGAGTTGATAATAAATGCCTCGCGGAAAACAGCTTACCGACGAAGAGAAGCTACAGAGGATCGAAGATCAAATAGCAGATGAAGAAACTAAAAAATCCAAGATCAACGAACGGATCAAAGATTTACAGGCTCAAAAACAGGCAATCGTTGATGCTCAGAATGCTAAGAAGCTGGAAGAAATTCAAGAATTTATAAATCAGAGTGGAAAGACCCCGGACGAAATTCTTGAAATTCTCAAAAAGCAGGGATAAGCCACAAGCAAACCTATGATAAAAGGAACTGTAGCTAATACGGTTTCTTTTTATTTTTTTTAGAACTATAATTAAAATTGAAAGAAAAAAGGCATTGAATTTTTAATCCAATGTCTTTATTTTTTTTCTTAAAATAAAGGTACAACTTTAATATCAACTGTTGTTGAGCAAGTATGATTGGAATCCTGTAGTGTAAGGAAAATATGTTCGCCTATTATATCCATATCTTCACTGGATATAGTGATCGTAATTGTATTGGCGGCAGCATCTTCTTCTTCCGTAGCTTTATCTTCATAACCAGCCGGTTTTATAAGCGACCATTCTTCCGTCTGATCTGTTAATTCCGTACTTCCATGCCAGAAATGAGCGATAAAGGTTTTACTAGCACCCGCTTTAACTTCTGGATTGCCTGAATAAGTAATCGTACAAGTAATATTTGTTGCTTCTGTCACGGTTACGGTCTTAATCGCGGTTATATCATGTTCCAGCCATAAGGCGGTAAATGTGACTTCACCGGATGTGAGGAATGCAACAAGGCCCGTACTGTCAATCGTCGCTATACCTATATCAGATGAAGTCCATGTAATTGTAGCGGAATTATCTATAACATCATTCTCTGCCGCGCTTGCAGTAAGTGTAGGAGTATCAGAAGTAATATAAGTGTTGTTTCCATCAACGGACAAAGAAAGATTGACAGGAGGCGTAATTTGAACTGATGCTGTGCAATAGATTTTTTGTCCTATCCATGTTGCCGTAATATTCGCCGTACCTTTGGCAAGAAAATGAGCAATGCCATTATTATCAATAGAAATAAGTGAAGTATCAGAAGATTCCCATTTGATGCTTGTACTATTTATTTCTACATCATCCATCTTTGTAATTGTGGTCAAACGGACATTTTCCCCTACATGATAGGTATCATCAGTAATAGTATCTATAGTATAGGCGTGTGCGCTTATTTCTCCAATTTCACAATATAAATGAAGAATATTATCTTTATCAATTATATTATCTATTTTCCAATGCCGCCCTACTGCGTCAAAGTCCATACCTATATCTAACAAATCCGTAATAAGATTATGTTCGGTAATAATATGAATATTTCCGCTTACCATAGACAACACATTATTATTTTCTAATAGTGCATCCGCAATATCATAAGCATAGATGGGAATATTGATTTCCTTACCGTTTTCAATCATATACAAATAAGCGTTTGTCTCGATTAGATCGGATTTTTTATAAACATCATTTTCAGGTGTTTCTTGATTCATTGTAAGAAAGTGTTTGTCTTTATAGGTTAATAGCTGCCCGGCACAAATACCACAATCGGTAGGATAAAAGATGGTTATTTTATCCTCAAAAGAGTTTGTATCGCTATTTCGTTTAAATATAACATCATAAGGCGTGTTATTGTCGTAAGAATAAACTATTTTTCCGTCACGTTTTAAAGCATCATAAAAACTTCTATAAGCCAAATTCATTCTGATCACCAGTTTCTTTAATCCCGGAACAAACATCCGGTTTGTGAGGGCGCATCATCTGTTGTATCTGGATCGGCAATATGACAAATTTCATTTTGTATATAGTTTAATCTACTTTGTAAATTTGTATATGCCTCCCCAACAGTTTCAAATTCTTTCGTATGAGTAAAGTATATATTTAAGTTATTTGCAAACACGTTAAAAACATCATAGAGGGTTTGAAAAAGTTTTCTTCGCATTGTGGTATTGTCATATGTATTACTTGCGGTTAATCCCCGTTCACTGAGATACATAGTATAAACGGAATCTTTCATATAGTTTTTATCTGAATCATTTTCTATATCCGTATCATTCAATTCTATTTTGAAACGCTTTAAGACTGTAATTGTATTTTCATCTGCCATATTATTTCCTCCTTTCTTTAATGCCTCGTTAACATTTGTTCTGCTCGTAAGTTTATATTATGCAAACTTTTTACGTCTTTTATAGTATCGCTAATTTCTTTATCATTTTTTATAAATTCTTGAAACGCTTTATACAAAGCCTCTTGTATTTGTGCTTTTTTATTTGTGTTCATATACTATCCCTTTCTTTATCTTTCAGAATCCATTTGATCAGATCTTAATTCTATATTATGCAATTCATTCAAAAACTCTCTCATTTCATCTATACCTTTATCTTTAAATGTATCATTCAAAAGTTCTACAAAGGCTTGATATAATTTCTCTTGAATTTGTTGTTTTCTAGTCATAGTTTATCTCCTATATAAATCCTGTAATAACTGATTTGGTAATTTAGTTATAATAGCTTCTGACAACGAAGATTTTTCATGTTGATTTTTTTGTATTTCAATAAAGGCTTTATAGAGAGCCTCTTGAATTTGCTGTTTACTATATTTTTCTTTCATATATTTATATCACCTTCTTAGTTATTCATTTACGGCCTTTATCAGTAATTAACATATATTTGATCGATAGTGCATTGATCATTTAGATATTTATTTACATTTTCTTTTAATGTTTGAAGTTCTAAGGCTGTTATTGATGGTTTCAAAATTTGTTTCGCTCCTTTTTAAGTGCCTTAATTATACTTTATACACTTTTATTTCAAGACTTGTAACATTATTAAAACAGTCTCTTCCAATAAAACTATCTCTTACTGCTTCGATTGCGTCTGTGAATACTGAAATATTATTTATACAACCGTTTGGATTCTTATCACATTTACATATTACATTATAATTAATCATTGGAGCGTTTGTATCTTGTGGCAATGTATCAGGACAAATCTTTCTGCCATCTTTAAACATTGGCGCACAAGCAAGTTTAGAGCATTGATCCATAACTACTCTCTTCTTTCTTTTAATTAAAACTCAAAGTTTTTGGAGAAAAAAAATTAGGTTAGCTGTAACACGATTTTCAAAAAAGGGGGTTAAAAATGAATCGCATTCCCTCTAGATCTCAAAAAGAATTTTCCAATTTCTAATTAAATAAATAATTCTCAACCATAATTAAAAACCAAGAACAGCAACCCATTTTTGATGGATGGTTAGATTGCTATATTTTGCATATTTTATGTATATTTCTATTATTGAATATATAGTTGGAATCGTCATATTAACGAATTTATTTCGTTATCGGAAGATATAACAAAAAATCGCCGGTACAATTATCAATATATGGTATATGGCATATTTATTGGTTGTTATATACAATCAATATTATAATTTACAATATTAGTTATAGATAATGCATAACATAAATTATCCAAAATAAAAGTTTTGTATAATTGTCTATTGCTAACTCTCTTTTTAGCTACTCATACTGCCCAACCCAACCCGAATCATTGATATGTATATTTATTAAATATAATTGTATATAGTGCATACGATTGATACTCTAACTTTGATAGCTATTTGTCAATGTTAGAGTATTTTTTTATACCATACGGTTTCTGATACTATGTCATGCGATATTGAATCGAATTTGGCGACTCCGTCATATTTCTTTACATATTTGTTTAGTATGTTTTAATATAGCAAAGTCAGCATATTCTAACCTTTTGTGTTCAAAAACAGAAAGTGAACAAACCTATCTATCTTTTCACCAATCGTTTGCGAATAGTTACAAAATTGTAATATTTAACAGTCTCATTAGGTTTGCAAATCATTAAGATATAACCACATTTCTTTAATTTCCACTATATATTCATCAAGTTCAACTATCTTATTATTACTTTCACTATATAACTAATCGCATTACTGTATTACTAATAGTAGTACAGTTAGTGTATTATTCATTCCCTAATCTTTCACTTTCCGCACCTATCTTATTTTGGCCTGTTTCCGTACCCTCAGAACCGTTTGCAGATTGCTTTTCTTCCTTCAATCTCTTTAATTCAAGTGAAGTATCGGTAACAATACTAGAGTTATCCAGAATAGTTTTGATACTCAGAGCACCCATCTTTCTTTGCATTTGCATATATTCCATATGTTCCTTTTCATCAACCGGCCTACTGGTTATAAATCTACAATCGAGCGAATCAAAATCATCGTCCGAAACAGCTATGTTCTTTTCGCTTTTAAGTATCTTTCTGATGTACTCCCAACGTGTCATAAAACCTTCTCTAAGGCTTTGAATGGTTTCCTTCGCTATATTGTCAGCCTGATTAAATAATAACTTTAAACTCGTCTCAGACACATTAGCTTCATTCGTCTGACCGAACACCGAAGAAGGAACGCCGGCTTCTGTATAGAGAGATTTATTTAATTCATCAATAAGAATTTTCAGTGTATTATAATCACAGGTTGCCGTTACATATTCAAAATCATCACCATCAAGCCCCAAGTGAATAACGCTACCGGTATCCTCTACGGACATAGAACCATCTTTTAGGGGAGCACCCTTTTGTTTAGCGATTGGATTTAAGGATAGTCTATATACTGCGTCATTCATTTTAGATAATAGAAATTCAATATCATCTACCTTAGAAATTAGATTGTTTAAAGGACTATCGCCAAAAAACTTATACTTATTCCTATTAAGAGTTCTATAATGAATTGGCAATCCAGATTTATTAACCATTGTGCTAACTAATTCATTGTTTTTAAAGGAATCAATATGATCTGGATAATATACTATATCATTAGGCTGTAAATACTCAGTCTGTAGAGTAGCAGCATATTCTAAAGCGTCCCAATGTTGGATAAAAGCTACATATTCTCCGCTCTCGTCATAAATTGGATATGAATCAAGATTATCAATAATCTTAGACTTAATTTTATTAGTTGTATCATCGAAATATACATACTCAAAACAGTTCGCATATGTATAAAGCTCTTTACATACCTGATAATCAATTCCCGAATATAATCCTTTTTTATAAACATTATTATATATTTTTACTATATTATCATTTCCGGTTAAACTAATCGGATTCCCTATAAGATAGCTTGAATGGAATGTAATAAAGGTATTGAGAATGTTTGAAAGAATCTTTGCGTTTGTTACTTTATCACCGCTTTTATATTTTGTGTCGTGTCTACCGTTAATTTTATGTTCTCTTAGCAAGTATTTTTGAATAGTGCTTACTTCCGATTTTCTTGTAATGTGTTCAGAAGAATTAATAGCATCTTTAAACCATAACGGATTAGAAAAGTCTATATACATTAATTCTTACCTTCTTTCGGCTTATTCTTAATTTTAACATGATTGATATAGTGCAATTTCAAAGCGTCTCTATTGCGTAAAAACTTTAGCTTATCTACTTTTACTGCCTCAACATATGCCATCATTTCATCAAAAGTTTTCGGTTTATCTCTATCCCAAAAACTATATTTAAAAAATCTACCAATATATTTATTTTTAACTTGCGCTATTTGTTTCATCAAACCTTATATCCCACCCATCAGCACTTCTATAACTTCGATAAACAGAACCCATGATACTAATAGCGGTTGACATTACCGCATCATCGTGATAACCTTGAATAGCACCCATTTTTTCATCATCAAACAAAACAAAAGTCTGCATTTCATTCAACAAATAATCAGAATTGATTGTTATGTAATTCTTCTGAAAATACTCTACAAACCTGTTAATCATTTCTGGTTTAGTCTTTGCGTTTGTTTCAAATCCTATCGGATGAAACTTTTTACCATGTGCATCATATTCAACGTGCCTATAGATATTTTGATAATTGTTTTCGTGATACACTTTATTTAACACATAATGCCCTGCTGATGCTTTTTCAATAGCAAGCAATCCTTTGTTATAATAAATACCTAAAAACAATACGATAGTAGCAAAATTATAAGGTTGAATACGGTTACTCTTATATTCTGCCGCTTGAAATAAATGTCCTTCGCTTTCGCCTATAACCTCTACAACAGAGTAATCCATTGATGCACCCTCGCCAACATCTACCCCTAGAAAATATCTGCCACCGATCTTAGGAACTTCCCAAATAGACAGATTTTTGGTTTTAAAACTAGGAATCAACTGTTGCGGCAAAGTAGAAGGAATATTATTTTCTGGAATCGGTTTTAATCGTTCCATCATAATGTGTTGTGTTAATATTTTTGTGTTAAATACACAATGCCCCGTGGTTAGAAAAGCCTCTTGTGGTTGTGAAGGATATTCCTGCATAAACGAATCATCCTCCATATCTTTAAGTTTCCACCTTCTCCAAACTATTTGTTCGGGAGTAGCGCCACGTTTAATAAGCGACTTTTCAGCATCATCCATTTCATTAACTTTCGGTAATGCTTTATGCGTCTTTAAATAATCTTCTGTTGTTCTCTTGTATTGACCTTTAAACATTAAATGGTCTTCTTGCCACGGGAAAAAGAATGCCTTAAAGTTATTATTATTATTAACAGCATCATTATAAAGTTTTGAAAAATAATTAATACCATTTGCGGTTGATTCAATAATAATAGGCGCTTTAGCAGACATGGCATTTTGAATAGAAATTAATTGTTTCCGTGCTATATCATCATCCTGTACGAACGCATATTCTGAAATATGGCAAAACGAAATTGTAGCAGAACGCGCAATTTGTTTACATGAACTTAAAATACTACAAGTAATTTTAGAACCGTTTTTAAATTCAAGAGAATGTTTATTATTTTTAGTTGTTTCTTGCTTAAAGATATGTTCCCCTTTATAAATTACATCTTCCATATTGTCATACAGGGACTTCAATTTATCAAAAATATTCTTTACATGTTCATCAGAATCAGCGGCTAATAAACAATGTGCGTGATTATTGGTAGAGGCAATATATAAACTAAGAGCACACGCAAGGCTCGTAAACCCAATTTGACGGCTTTTTAATATAATATTTGCCTTTCCCATATTTTCCATAAAATAATGCTGTTGGGGGTTTAACTTAAAATCAACCAATTCATCATCTTTGTTATAAATTTTCATTACATTTTCTATATAAATTATTGGATTATTGTAAAGAAATTTTAACTGTTTAATTATTTCTTCGTCTTTCATGCTATCTCCTTCTACATAAAATAAATAAAGTCTCTGCAATCCATTTAAAGATCACAGAGACTTAACTTGTTCAAATGTTTAATTAATTGAATAATATTCACCTTTACAATATACTGTTTCCTTTATTTATTCCTATAACTTTTTTGTAAAAAATATGTGGGTAATTCAAGAAATGCCTGCATTATTTCATCAACGCTGCTATTCGCATTCGGAAATTCCACTTTATCAATATGATAATTATGACTAATACTGTTATTGGTATTAACATTTGACGTTCCAGAAGTCTTTGCCGCATTACCTATCAAAGTGTTTATAATATGGCTCTGCGGATCTATTGCACTCCACTTTTTCAAATTATCTGTCATTTGTGCGGTAAATACCTTTGAGCCACGCTCAAGATAAGCATAATTCCCATTGCTGATTGGCTCTAATTCAATTTCATGCCCGGCGTCATTCACGATTGATAAACCGCCTTGTGCAAAATCAGTACCAGAGGCATACTTAACTTTATTGCCGTTCTTTTTCAACTCTTGATTATATTCATAATAATGCCAATTAGCGTTTTCGCGGTCTGTTTCGGATTGTAAATAGGCTTTACCAACAGCACTTATAGCATTTGCCATATTGCTAAAAGAATTGGCTACAATCTGATTCTGTGCCACTATCTTGGGGGAAATCTCCTGTACGGCTTTAAGATATGTGTTCATACTATCCGTTTGCCGCTGATAATCGTTTTCCGTATTGGCTGTAGAATCATTCAAAGAATCATCTAATTCGTCATTATAGCCTTTTATTCTGGAAGTATGGGACTTAAACACTTTATTAACATTGTCAATAACATTACTAATCTCATCTTGAATATCGTCCCAAGTTTTATCATTGGTTCCTTCCAAATCCTTTAGAACATCTTCAAGATGAGACTTCATTTCATCTGCCTCAGATTGGACTTTTTCTTTTTGTTCTGTTAATTCCTGAATTTGTTGCTCACGTTTTTGATCCTCTATAGCCTGTTGAGCATCAGTTACTGCTTCCTGCTTTTCGATAATATCTTTCTGATCGGACTGATATGTAAAACCCTTTCCCTGTTCATAAACAGAAATAGTTTTCTGATTCTGAGCTTCTTCTAAAGCAGCTTTCGCCTTTTCAAGATCAATCTGTGTCTGTGTTGCTTCGTTGGCATTACTTATAGCATCTTTTTCTTTATTGATAGCGTCGATTTGATCTTGAATCGCTTTCATCCGTGAACCATAAGAACCCTCTATAAATTCATCGGTTAAGTTATCCTCAAGCTGTTCAATATAACTAATTTCAGATGAATATATTTTTTCCTGTAACGATTCTCTTTCTTCAAGAGTTAAATTCAGTGTTCTATAAAGTTTATTTAATCTTTGAATATATTCAAGTGAATTTCCTTCCAACTTACCTATATTGACTAAATGATCTATTTCATTAATTTGATCCTCATTGTATTGCTGCCTATATGATTCCGTCTCGGAATATATATCTTCATCTATATCTCTTAACTTTTCTGCTTTATCTACTGCATTTAAGTCGGAATTTTGAATATCAAGTTTGATCTTTTTTAACCGGTTAATATACTCTAAACTGTTATCCTCAATTTGGCCTAAACTTTTCTCAGTTTCTAATTCATCTTTTTCATTTTCAAGACTTTGTTTTTTATTCTCATAAATTTTTTGGTTAATTTCATTTCTATGTTTTTCCGTATTAACCGCGCTCATTAAAGGATTAGTTGTAAGATTTTTATAAATCTCCTGTAGATTCTGTAATTCCTGTGAAGAACCGGATTGAACTTCTCCTAAACTTTCTCTATATGATAATTCATCAAGCGAAGTATCAAGAACACTCTGTTCGTAATCCTTTAATGCGTCTTGCGTCTGTTTCTTTAACTGATCCTTTGTGGCCTGATCAATTATAGAGTTCTTCGCATACTTAACGCCTAATTTTACAAGAGCGTTATAATAATCCAGTTTGGTCTTATAGAGGCCGGTATCTTCCCCAAATTCGATTTTACGCAATTCTTCACTATAGGCATCCTTAACCGCCTGTTTTGCCTTTTCAGCCGCTTCCTTAGCATCCTGTGCCGCTTTCTTTGCAGCACTTTCAGCGTCAGACTTCGCCTTTTTCGTTGCGGCTTTATCAGTAGACGGATTGCCAAGTTTTATTTTGTCAATCACAGAAACTTCATTACGCGCATTTTGGATGGCATCTTTAATGGCTTTCTGTGCCCCTGCGCTTAATCCTTCCGTTTTAGAGCCGGGGATACCTTGAAACGATTTAAGAACCGCATCATAAGCCTGTGAGAGCGTAGCGGCGTTTACAGCCGCATCTCCCATGGCCTGTGTTATTTTATCTATTGCACTTTTTGCGGTGTCGGCGGCACTACCCGTACTATCAAATTTACCGGCTAGATCATCCTGCATGATACCATAAATTTGAGAGGCTAGAGTCGCTTTAACTTCTTCTTCCATTTTGGTCTTAATACTGCTTGCATTATCCTGTAATGCCGTAGTATTAATAACCATCTTACCATTTACAAAGTCAATACAATTTAACAACTCGCCGTTATTAGCTACTAATTGTTCTAACATATCAGCGGTTAAATAACCAGTTTGATTATATGAATCCTGAATTGATTGTAAATTAGTATAAGAAGTATTTAAAGTATCAAACCGATCCTTTAAAGTAGCTAAAGAAGTGGAAGTTTCATTACCTGAACTTGCCGCATTTTTATTAGCAGCATCAACATTTAAAAGACCATTTGCCCAATCTGCAAACGCTTGTTTTAAATCTTTTGATAATCCATTCGTATTTTGAATCTGATCATTTAACTTTTGAAAATCTGCGGCTGCATCCTTCTGTACCTTTGTATCTCCTGATTTTAAAGCATCTTCATATTTTTGTGCATCTTCTGCCATTTTATTCATTTGCGGCGCAAACTGAATATATAACTGATTCTGATTAAATTCCTGTTGTGCTTTTGTTATATCATCAAGTTTTTCCTTGTACTCAGCCGCCGAATTTGCTAAACCAGTGAAGGTTTTACTATCTTGCTGTCCTTTTTGTTTAAGAACATCCATAGCTTTTTCAATAGCATTATAAGTTGTTTGAGCATCTTTACCTAAGATATTTATATCAGTTAAATTCCTTACATCAGTAACAGTTTGCCCAAACCCTGATAGATCACCATATGCCTTTGAATAATCTCTTACTGTATTTCCAGAAACAGCATCTTTAGCACTATTTAAATTTGCCTGTAAAGTATCTTGATTATCTTTGGCCTTTTGAAGACTTAATTGCTGTAGTTTTCTAATTTGATCGTCATATTTTCCATTTACTAGATCAAGACTACCAGCTTCTAAACCAAAAGATTTAATTAATTGATCCTGAATACTTTTTAAAGTAGTTTTATCACCGGAAGTCAAATCTGTTTTTGCAGATAATTCATCATATTGATCAATTAAAGATTGAATAGACTTAACTTCATCTTCATAATTATCTACAGCCTGTTGCGCTTTCTGTCTAGCTTCATCTTGTGCTTGATAAAAAGCATTTAAACCCAAGGTAAGCGCACTAAACGCTGTAATTAATATTCCAATTACCCCTACGGCACTTACCGAAGATAAATTTAAAGTATCTAATGCCGCTTTAAAACCCTTTATACCGCCCCCGGCTTCTTCTGCAATAGAAATAAAAGCTTTTAAATCACCGGTAAATCCACTAAAAGCCGAAACTGTTTTACCAATAGCTGTTTCTATGCTTTGTCCTTTTATTGCAACCATTAAGCCAAGTATCGTTGTCATTGTAGGAATAATATTCTGTGCTAAAAATGTTCCTAGATCAGTTACATCACCAATCGCCTTAGACGAAATAGCATTTTCCCATATAGCAGTAACAGTAGTTTGAAACTGTTTTGCTTTAGCAATATTACTATCCAACCATTTATCTTGCTCGCGCTGTGCGCTTCCTACAGAGTTAATAGATGTATTTAACGCATTTTCAGCCTGTGCAAAATTTTCTATTAAAGCTGAAATCTGATTGCCACGTTGCTTTCCTGCAATGGTTTCAAGCAATGATGCTTGATTCGTTCCACTTAATTTATCATAAACTTTTGAAATCTCACTCATTATTTCAAAAGTTGATTTGAAAGTATTATCATTCGCCATAATATCAACGCCAGAAAGAGCTTTAATTTTCTCCCTCAACTCCGATGTACTATTAGCTAAACCGTCTGTACTTTCACCCATAGATTCCAGATCGGTTTTAGCTCCACGGAGGCGCATGGATAAGATTTTTAAGGCGTTCCCCGCTTCGCTACTATTTTGGGTAATTTCCGAAATCCCCGCTATCATAGCCAAAGACTGATCTATGCTATTTCCCGCCGTCGCAAGTGAAGAAGCAGAATTTCTCAATCCTTCTCCCAATTGCGCTGAACTTACGGCAAAATTATTTCCAATTTCGTTAAATTTATCAATAACGGATTCGCTTTGTGCGGCTTGGAGATTGAACGCTTTTAAAGCCGAAACAATATCCTGTGTAGCTGTAGTAATATCAACGTCTCCGACGTTTTTATACATTGTCGCTACTTGCGCTAATTCATTAGCATCAGGAAGATTAAATCCTAATCTGCTAAAATCAGCAGTTGAATTGACAAGGTCGCTAATAGAAGCACCCAAATTTTTAGCCTGTGTAGAAGCATTCGATAAAAATGAAGAATAGGTCGCATCGGTTTCATTCGTTACCTTTTTTAAATTCGTCATAGCGGTATTAATATTAACAACATCATTAATACCCTGCTTTACCGCATTGATTACTTCATAAACAAGGGTAATACCACCAAAACTTTTGATGAACTGTGTAACCCCGCTTGACAGATTCCCAAACCAAGTTTTTCCCTCTTCACCTAAACTTTTAATCTGTCCTTTAATTGCCGTAATTTGAGAGGTCACAACTTTGTAACTATTGTTTGCACTTGTAAAATCTGTAGCAGTAGCAATATTTTCAAGTTCGGCACGAATGGTCTTTAATTGCGGAGCGAACTTTTGAGCCGCAATAGTATTACTGTTAAAGTATTTGTCCAAATTACCTATAGAACCCGTCGCTCTGTTTCTTAAAATTTCAAGTTGTGCGGACAAATCCTTTATTGCCCCGTTACCTTTTTCTATCGCCTGTGCATTTACATTAACATTTAGTTCAAGCGGTTTAACCATTGCTTGAATACTTTTAAGGTCTTTATTTATTTGAGCACTTGTTTTTTGTAAATCTAATTCCGCAACTATTTGAATTTTGTCATCAGCCATTAATAATACCACTCCTTAATTTTTGTCATAAAAATAAAAGAGTGACATCATAAATATCTGATAAATCACTCTTTCGATAATGTTCAATTTAATAACGCTCAACGCGAATTTTGATATGATATGGATTATTTAGGTTATAGTTTGCTATGCCATTTTCTATAAATCCAAAACCGGAATATTGAGTTAGCCTATCAATCGGATTTTTTGGTTGATGTTTCCAACTCCACCCGTAATTGAGAATTTCCGGTAAATAAGCATCGTTTCCATTCCAAAGAGAATGACCATATGATAAGTTATCATCAAATCTCAATCGCATTTCAATACTTGTTCCGTTATTACCTATTTCATAAAAACTATCTATGTAGAGGGCCTTAGAAAACCAGTACGTCCTTTCATATTTTTTCGGATAATATGAGACATAAAAAAGACTGATTTGATTGTTAATACAGTCTTCCAAACGCTCCATTTCGGTTTTCATAATCTCAGTAATTGTTTTTCCATTAGATGTTTTAATGTTTGCTATATTCTTTGAAGATAACTGTTCTAATATTGTCGGCATATATAATCACTTCTAACTTTAAACATAATCGTTATTCCTATAAAATTCAGCTACAAATTCGTCAAGCCTGTGCATTTGTGAAGAAGTTAAAGTAGTCTGCTCATTAATCCATTTTGTAAATATCCAATCTTTAACATCAATTTGTTCTGCTACTTTTCGCTGTTTTAATCCAGACTTTAAAAGAAACGATCTCATATCTTCACGTTCCATTTCTCCCACCTTCATTATAAAAATCTACTTGTATAAAAATATACTAAAAATTATTCTTTTCCGTCTGCATCTTCTTGTTTGGAAACCAAACCTTTTTCTTTCAAAAAGTTACTTGCTTGTTCATTACTATTTGTGTTCTTTTTAAATAATTGTTCGCTCACATCGTTAAACGGTGCCCAAAATCTAGCATCATCTTCACTTTTCTTTCTATAACTATCATATAAATCTAAAAGCTCAATCGTATGGAACTGTTTTTTCAACTCAACTATCGCGGATTGCACATCTGGATTAGTTAACCAACCTTCTGCTACTGACTGAGAAACATTATGTTCAAGCGAATAAGTATCAACAAATTCTTTATAATTTTTACACGGCCTAGGCAATAGATCAGGCTTATACTTAAAAAGAATATAGTAGGCAATTCTATAATTAAACTGCTTACTTAGTTTGCTTAATATTGTTTCCCTGTTCCTTGTCTTTTTCATCTTTAACCTCCTTACTTTCATTCTTTTCTCTACATTTCTTTGCAAATGCTAAATTGATCCCATCGATAATAGTTCTATAATTTTCCTCATTTAAAGGCTTCTGTTCGTTTTCAACCTGAGAAATGAATTGATTTGTTAATGTTTTTTCTCTGCCTTTAAGAGCGTCTGCAACTTCTCTAAGCGTCAACATACGCATATTGCGATATTCTTTTAAATCCCTACCATAATATTTTTGCATTTCAAGTTTCTCTCCTTTACGATAAAATTAAAAAAAGCCTAGAGTGTATTTCTCACTCTAGGCTATAAAATCAATTAAGCAACCGTCTTCCTCATGATACATACACCCTTTGTATCAATCAGTTTTGTAGCATAAAGCGTAGAACTGACAATATCAGTTGCAAGTGCAAGAGGAACATAGTCCTGTACCGTTGTAATTGCTTTCTGGAATACATAGCCTAAAGCGTTTTTCTTAATAATATAAGTCTTTGCTTCACTATCGGCTTTTGTATTATTGTTACAAACTATAACGGGAATACCCATAAGATAGCCCACAACGCCGTTATGAACAATACCGTTGCCTCCCGTCACATATGTAACATTAGCATCCTTAAAATCGTCAAGCTGACGTAAGCTGCCAAGAACACTGCTGTGAATCAGGATACCGGCAAAACTATCTGTATCCACATTATCACCGAAAGAACTCATAGCAGTTTCAAATTCCTCAATAGTAAAAGCATTAGTTCCGACTGTGGCTGTCTTATAGATAGCATCTGTATCCATTGCGGTTACAAGATCGCCATCTAACTTTTTCTGAATCAGTTCTGCAAGCTGAGTAGCCATATTATCAATAGTAGCGCCCTTTACCTGTGCACTATCAATATCATAAACCCTAACGGCCTTTGCAACCTGTTTAACCGTTGCTTCATTTCCATTCATATCCAGCGCATCAGGAATAAGATCAATTCCCTTAACTACTTCAGTAGCATCAGATAAACGCTTAAAGGTAGGAAAGTTTACCTTACTACCGGCATTTTGAATATCTCCAACCATAGGAGTAGCATCAAATGCAAGCGGCGCAACGCGCAGACTTACATCAAGTTTTTCATTAACAGCGTCCGAAAATATTTCAGGCGTAATAATTGTAGTAGCCATATTTATTACCTCTTTCTTTTAAAATTTAGAGTTGTTTCAATTTTTCATACAACTCCTTGTTTTCATTATAAAGTTTAGTTTTTTGATCTATATTCATTTTTTTAAACTGTTCTTTTGTAATATTATCACCCGAATGATGATCAATAGGTTTAAAGTTGTGTTCCTTACTAAAAGCGGCTTTAAGTGCATCATCATGTTTAGATAATATATCAGAAAGTTTAGTTAGATTATCGTTTGAAATTGTTTCATCATCAGTAACAAAATAATCAAGTAAATCAGATGGAATATTCTTTTCAGTTGCTACTTTAAGTGCCTTATTAAGATTCCTTTCCCTTGCTGATTCTTTCTTTAATCTCTCCTGTTCAATTTTGATTTGTTCAATTTCAATATCTCTCGGATCTTTTTCGGGATACTTCTTTTTAATTTCTTCTGCTACTAACTTCGGTAATTCGTTCTCCTTAAACTTCGCATCGTGAGTAGTAATTGCTTTAGTCGCATAACTATCAAGTCGAGGTTGAAGAACTTTCTTACCAGCATCAGTATCAAGATAAGTATTAATCCTCTCAGGTGTTACCAAACCCCCGAGATAATTTTTAACTTCATCAGTATCCTTATTAGTTTCAAAATAGGTCTTAATTTCATCAAAATTTTCAATCGGCATATTTTTATCTCCTTACCCTTTATGTATTTGTTCAATCCATAAAGTGTTAATGTAGTTTTTATATTAATACCCTAATAGTTTAGAGTTTTATTAATCAATAATTTAATCATAAATAAAATGTTTATCAATAATATGATGATCCTTATCCTGTAAAAGATCGAAAGTTATTGAGAATGTGCCGGGATCTGAGGTATTTTGATAAGTCATAGTAAAGTTTTGCTGAGGTGATGCCTTATATGCTTTCATCTGTTCAGTAACAATACTACCGTCTTCTGCTTTCCACGGAGCTTCGCCAACCCATATAACTTCCTTCGGGAATACATTAGATTTAAAGCTGATAGTCTTATCAGTCTCATTTCCTGCAATCTGATAGAAACATTCATAATCTCCATCCGTTTCGGGTTTAGTAGTAAAAGTAAAAGTAGTAGAAGCAAGCGTACCATCAACTTTGTTTTCGTCACTAATAGGTGAACCGGCTGGATAAACAAACAGCGTATTCTCAACAGGAGCCTTATCAAAAGTTAAAGTAGCCGTAGTTTCTGCCGTATGAGAAGTAAGAACCTCATGTTTATAAATATTTGCCGCACCATTAATAACATCACTACCAGCTAAAAGTGCCAAAAATTCCGGTGTAACTACCTGTGTCTCGAACTTTAAAGTTGGCTCAGGCTGTCCATCCCACGATTGAGCACGGCCCCCACCTTGCCCTGCCCGTGCAAAAACACGGGTAGTCTTATAATCAAAAGTAGTTGCATTACCATATGGAACATAAAGGAACGGCTTACCAGTTTTATAGTCATAAAAAGTATTATTCATGACCTCCCGGTTGGCCATTTGCATATCATTGTTAATCGTCTCACTCATTCTAAATCATCCTTTCTTTATTTTGTTTTGTTTGTTCAAAGAGGTTTAAATTCCACTTTGATATATCAAAATCTCCACCCCAACAAGCATAATTCATAGAACCAACGTCAACCAATCGCTTGTAATCCAGTCGAGCATATTGATCATAAACTTGAAACACCGTATAATCCCAAATATTAATGAGATTAATTCCAACAGTATTATAAATACATAAGGAAGAAACAATGTTGGCTAGTCCATAATCCGCATCGTTCTTTTCTTTTTTATTGGATTGTTTTCTTCCCTTATCACGCATTTCTAATAGCTTTTTAGCGTGTTCAGAAATGTTAGTCGTATCTTTAAACTCAGGCACTTTAATAATGTATTGTGTCTGTGCGATAACATTTCTTACATCGTCAAAATTGTCTTTATTAATATAACCGATTGGCTTTTCATTTTTATCATGATCATCATGCTGATAGATCAAATAGCATTGATAATCTACTGAAATTTCAATAAACTCGCACATAAAAAAAGAGAATATATTATAATACATCTCTCTGGTTTCCGGTATATTAAAGAATATTTCAAAGTCATTAAGTTTACTTACTAATTGATCTGTACTAACAAGGCTATTCTTTTTCAAACATAAAAAATATAAAAACTGATTATAATTTTTATATCCTAATCGGACAATCTCTTTTAGTGTAGGTTGTCGTATGTGGCCTACATTTGGGATCGGAATAGGATCGCTATTAAGTAAAGTCAAATAATCCATATTAATCATCTATTATAATACCTCATTCATCAAATCTACATTTGTTAAAATCTCTTATATCATAAGTAATTGTCTTAAATACATACTTATTATCAATCGGATAACTAATACTAATGTCTGTTAAATAATTACTTCCAATACCAAGAAGTTTTGTATTTAATAAAGCAGTAATTTTCTCTACTAATTCATCCAAACGATTTCCATGAATATGTGATTTATCGGAATCTTCTGAAATTTTCATGTTATTCTGATGGATGATAATCTTAATACAAAGGAGATACCGATTAATTGTATCTCCTTTACTTGTATTATCAATCTGCCCATCAACAGTAACATAATTTAGTGCTTTATCATTAGCTCCCGGAACAAAAGCATAATCAAAGATATTAGTATCATATAGACTTGTATCCGGTATTTCCGAATTAGGTTTTTCATTAATTAAATCAACTATTTTTTGATCACAAATTATAGATTCAATAATCTTTCTCTTATAACCCGTTATTTGTGATATATCTTGTATCATATTTCCTCCAATTTGGTATAATCAAAGCGTATAACAGAATTTTGTTATACGCTTCAAATATACCATTTATAATTAGTCCTTTTAAGTTTCACGGGATTTTAAACCATGAAATACTTATAATCACTTCTCTTTATTCACCTGATCGGTTTGTTCCTCTAGTTTTGCTTTGTTGTTATTTTCCATTATTTCAAGTCTATTCCTAAGACAATAGCAAAGATAAAGCGCAATACGTTGATTCTCTTTACTCAAATCATCATGCTTAACACCATGCGTTCCAGTAATATCCTCGACAAATAAATTCAACGCATTCTTTAATATCCAAATTTCAGAATCATTTAAATTATCTTCTTTCTGTAAATATATAACTTGTTTCTTTAAATCCTCTACTTGCATACTCAAACCCATATTTATCTTTTGTAATTGTTCTATAGATTCTTCCAATAGTTTTTCCTTCATCCTGTCTCCTTGTTTTTATCTTCGTGCCTGCTCAAATATATCTCAACCGTATTAATTCCTTTTACGGTAACAATAGCGCGAGCGTTTTCAATATAGACTTTATCTCCCGTTTCACAAAATTGTTCAATTCCAGTAGTATCAGGAAATTCTACCCAACCACTTTGATCCAAATAATTAACGCTCTGTTTAATTAACTTTCTATTCTTTTCTGGATCGTTTTCTTTATTTGATCTAAATTGGAAATTGCCTAGATCAAGTTTTGTACTAAAATCTTCATCCATATGTAAATAGATATATCTTAATAACTCAATAGCGTTACTTCTCACATGATAATTAATCATTCTGATACAACTTCCTTTACATCAGTATTTGTTTTAACTTCATTATCTACAGCCTTTATCGCTTCGTCGATCTCTTTATTTTGCTTAAATTTTTCTGCTTTACTTTTTCGTGCTTCGTCAATTAAATGACGTAAATTAACTTCTATATTTCCTTCATTTTTAAAAATATAATTCTTATGATTAGGTTTCTTTTTATCCTTTTCTATTGCAATCAAATCATTAAAATATCCATAGTCAACACAAAGGCTTTCAGCCATTTTAAGAGAGAACACAGTAATAACACTAGGCTTTTCTTTAATAGGTTCTTCTTGAATTTTCTTTAACATTTCAAGTTCTTTCTGCATATTCTCTAAAGCGCCCTTATAGCCCTCCATATTGCCATTCTGTAAAGCCTCATTCATGAACTCGTTGAGCTTCTTAATGCTGTTTTGAACCATTTCAAGCTGTTCGCTCATTCTTAATCAATTCTCCTTTATTTTTATCTTCAGCGTAAAGCCAATAATAGCCTTTATAAAAATGATTCTTTTCCCTGCAATGATAACCAATCGTTTTATCACAATAACCTAGTTTATTCATAATATCTACTTTCCCATTCCAAACTTTTATCAGATTAAACATTTCATCAAATTGTGCTACTGGCTTCTGTCTTGAAACACTTACTCGTCTTTTCTTGGTTCCATAGTTATTATTATATTTTGCGTTACACCATTCTAAATTATCTGCCCGATTATCTAGTTTATTAAACTCATCCTTATGATTAACTTCGGGAAGAAAATTAGGATTCGGTATCCATGTGATAGCTACAATCCTATGGACATAATAAGTTTTCCCTTTTGGAAATTCCGGACTAGATAATTTAATCTTATAATATATATCCTTGTATGGTTTCATAATTCTATTATGTGTTAAGCTGAATATCCTTCCCATATTACTAACAAGATATATATTACTTACAGGGCAAAATTTCCATTTTTCATCTTTATTAATCCGTCTTATTCCTTCTATTTTTGATATTACAACTTCTGAACTTATCATTTTCCATCCTTCACTACTTCTTTCTGTTTAAATTAAAACAATCCATTTTACCATTTCTTTATAAAATCAATCCTAATTTAATTTAGGCTCTCATTATCGAGGCACATAGTAGTTTTATCCGCTATGTGCCCAAGAAGGTATAAATATTGTTACTATGGCAAATAACAATAAAATTATATATAAAACACAATGGCGATTCTCAGTTCACCATTGCGAATTATAATTATAGGCACAGCAGAATAATATCTGCTGTGCCTACAGGAATAAAAGGAGCGAACGCCTATGGAAAAAGCGTTCACCCATTTAGGTAACGTGTCATTAAAAACACGCAGGAGGTGTTGTCCATCCTTTAATCAAGCACCATCTAGGGTACTCTCAATTCGCCGCAGTTGCTTTTCTCTAAATAAAGGAGGTGGCGGGGTATGATCCCGCATGACAAACAACAAAAGTTCCCAAATACGCTTAGAAACGTACTAAAACAAGCTTACATATATTAACGACTAATCTACAAGATTAATCCTTGTAATTAAACTTTGCTCTTGCATTTGACTATTAGTTATGATATAATTATTATGGTTTTTTGTAACCATATCATTAAAAATGATATTTCTTCATGAACTCGTCTAGTTGCATCATAGCTGTATCGGCAAGATCGGTTCGACCTTTTTTAAAATTACACAACTCTACAGGAGAGATTTTTAATTTATCTGCTACAAAATTTTGTTTCATACCGGATTCCTTAATAAATTTTTGAAATCTCCTCCTTACATATTCTTGCATTGAATTTCACTCCTTAGATCAAAATTTATCTATTTAAAATTTGATTATGCTTAAAATAAAAGAAAAGACGTTCACTATTGTGAGCGCCCTTTCTTTGTACCATTTATTCACTACGTGTTATTCATGGTTTACCGTTCAATTTTATAAATTACTTTATTAGTACGGCATGGCGAGGAAAATAATTTATATTATCTCTCCCCATATAAAAAGATTATAAATATACTGTTTATGCTATATACGAAACTTTTTTCTGAATATTTTATTCAAATTTTGAAAAACAATTCAAAAACTTATTATGATCGTAAACATATAACACATTTAATAACCGCATTAAACAATTAGATAAATGAGCTTGTATAGCATATTTAATTATCACAAACATAGTTTCCTCGCTAATGTTTTTTTTGCCAATAATATTTTTGAAATAACGAATGATTTGATCTTCAACAGTTATTTTCTTTTTATTAAAAGACTCTCTATCTTTATTATTCTTAGGTTTCTGTAAATAAACTTTTACAAGCCTATTACTCATTTTCTGAATACACTCAATAATATCTTTTGATTGATGGTAGTTCGCATTACGTGTACTATGCGGATTTAATAATTTAAGTAACGGAACTTTTTTTCTCGTTCTCTTAGTTTTCGATTTACATTCCTCAAAAATATCGTACAAATAATCCATTGCGGTTTCGTAATGTGTCTTATATTGCTCAACATTTGAACTCTTACTTACATATTTAAAGAAATTAGGCATACTATCCTTTGATTTGCCATAAATTTTCTCTCCACCATTGCTTTGTTTCCTATGATAATAAACCATAACTTTAGGAAATGTGCCACTAGAACAATTTAATAAGTCTTTGATAGACTGTTTTTTATCTATTCGATAGCTTTTTTTTGCACTGTCAATTACAATATTGGATAAAACTGTTGCTATGCTCACTTTTTTCATCAATTCGGCATCTTTAATATTTTGCGTATTAAACTTATTCCAATAAGCAGACATTATCTTTTGTCCAGCATTTACCGTCTCTCCAATTTCATCTTGACTATCCGAAAGTTCATCATCTATATTTGCCATATTTTCCAATGTGGCATCATATACCTTATCTGATCTCGGTACATCATTGACACAAACGCGATATTTACCAAAAACCCTTTTTACATTATTCAGCAAAATGGGGTTCTTGAAAACAGCGCAGGAATCCGAATCATAATCAGAATCCGAAAGAATTTGCTGAATGGGAAATTTAATGGAATTTACATAAACTAAATTATCCGTTAAATTAAAATACCTATCTATCAATTTAATTTTAGTATTTATTCCCAAATAGCAGTTGCTAGGGGACGTATGCGGCGAACGAAAACAACAAAGTTCATCACCATCATCAAACAATGGCGTGTAAATCTGATTTTCCTTTAATGATAAATTTTCTGGATCACCATCTTTAATTCTGGAATCGCCTACTGCATGATAAAGATATTCAATTCCGTTGCCCAACATAATGCAATAGTCACCATTAAGCCTAATCTTCCCACGCTTACAATGCTTCACAAAGTTATAAATGGCAGTATCTTTAAGTGAATAAAACAAATCTGTATTCATAAAATCAGGACATTGCTTAGATAAAGCATAAACCATTTCATTACTGTTTCTTTCCGTAGCCGATTCTTTAATATATTCCAAAAAGAAATTATTGTCGGTTTTTAGTTTTTTAATATAACCCGTCTCATAAGAGCATAGGTCAACCATTTCATTTTCAGTAATGGGCAACGAATTTAAATACTGGTACGAAGTCTGATTAAGTATATTTCCATTATCGTCATAACCACGTTTTGAAGGTTTCTCCCATTTGCAAATTCCAAACGGAATACCATTCTTTGTATTTTCATCTACAATACTCTGCCAATGGTGCCACATATCCTTCTGTGAGCCTTTTAGAGCCGAGAACTTCATAGCTTTTAAACTATTCGGAGTTATCACCATATCACAATCCACAGCCTTTAGAGGTTCACCAAGCATATTTGTTAATTCCCATTCCTCAAATGGAATCGGAATCTTATTAGCATTATGATAATTCTTAAAAAATAATTGCAAATTGGTATTAAATGCTGCACTCTTAAAGAAATGATGCCTTAGTAAATAAAAGCCTTTGCCGTCTGGATAATATTTGGAATCCAAAAGACTTTCTCCATCAAAAATACTATCCTTAATTGAATAATTATCTTTTGGCATACTATCAAGTTTTCCCTGATCATTATATCCAACCAAATCAACATTCCACGGGAATACACTATCAATATCGGAAACCAATAAGATTCTATAAGGATCAATCTTTATAGTCGTTTCAATAGAACTGCTTACGAGCGCGGAGTAGCTTAATAAGGCAGTATAATCCCCATTGAAATTACTAAAATCAAGTCCCATATGTGACCATTTAAACATAGGTTCAAATAATTTCTCTTTGATAAATAAACATTGGCCTGTTCTGGACTTTGCCGAAGACCGTTTATAGCACACATATTTAATTTTCTTTGTAGTTGTTCTTTTTTCTTTATTTTTAGTTTTATATGTATGTGTTTCCGTTATTGTAAATCCGTTTTCAACTAGATAATGCCGTAGGTCTGTAATTTTCTTTTCATTCCATTTATCGGACAATTCCAAATCATCAAGCTCATTATTGATTTGCCGATAATAATCTCGCAACTTTTTTAAATACCGCTTTGACTTTTCATTTCTTTCTTTTAGTTTATCAGTATAAACAGAATATTTAGAATCGGAAAAATTGTTTATCTTAGTATCTCTTACTTCAATACTTTTCTGAATTTTAATATCTTTAGAGTTAAGATATTCCTTAATCGAATTGCCATTTTTAACACCAGAATTAAATTCCAAATTTATAATATCATCGGATGTTTGTTGATCTGTTTTTTTATTTGTGCTAATATTTAATCCAACTTGTTTTAATTTGATCAGTTCCAAGCTATACGGAATCATACCTACATATTTGCCCTTAAGATCGGTTTCTCTGATCATATGGCTATATACATCTGCCGCTTCAAGCGTTTTAATATAAACATTCTTATTCATTAATGAAATACATTTCTCCTTTTATATTTTAAAAATTAAATTATAATATATCCGTCTTTTCGGTTCCTTTTGACGGAAAGTACAATAAATGCGAAACGAATGTGTAGCATTTTTGCACTTGACAAAAGGAACATATAAATTTTACATTATTCTTTCTTTGTTCCAGCATTAAAACTATCTAGCTAAGTTTCGCTAAGACCCTTGCGGGCCTAAGCTCAACTAAGCCATATATTTTCAATGTTTTCGCCAAAGAAAGAACCAAAGAAAGCGAATTAATTTTTTTATTAAAATAGTTACAAAATTGTTACTTTTGGGTCCACAATCTTCATTTTCTAGGTCTTATTAGAAATCGCTGATTGTGGCCGCACTTCTTCTATATGTTTTACCATCCAAAATCGTTTATTATATTTATTGCTTTTCCTACTTTTTTCTTTGCTTTCAATCACAACAAACGGGATTTTCCGATCGTTAAAATAGCTGTTTACGGTTTTCGCCTTATATCCACCCTGCATTGGTTTTAATGCGTCCTTTTTCAGAAACTCCACAAATTGTGTTTTATCTGCATCGAATAGCTTTTTACCAATATAATAATTTAGTTTGTCTGTTATAGTAACCTTGTCATAATACATAGCCAAATCTTGAAAATTGGTAAATGGTATGTTCATACAATCGCATAGATGTTTTAAGTGACCAAATTTTCCATCTTTTTTGTTAATCTGTCTGTATAAATCAATATCATATTTAAACTTCATTTCCTTTGCATAATTAACTTCATATCTGCTGATATTTTCATCTTTAGAAATTCCTTCCGTATATAATAATCCGTAAGTTGATTTCTTTCCGTAGACTGCATTAAACTCTATATTGTTATGTGTCCTAAAATAATTTAATGGTCTTAGTTTTCTCTCTATATTGTTTATCTGTGTCTGTAAAGATGCTTGTCTAAATTGCTTGATATAGATACTAGGCAGATCATTCTTATCCATTATTCTACGTCTGCCAATACATTGAACTATAGTATCAAAATCATTTAAATCAATTATTATATGTTTCACCTGAGAATCTTTAATGTTGATTCCATTTTCAATTACACTTGTCGTAAATAATATCTGTGTATCAAACTTCTCATATTTTCTTAGTTGTTCGAGTGTTTCAACAGAACAATATTGACCATACTTTTGATTTTTTGTAGCACATATAAAAGCTGAATTATTAGGCATATCCATATGTAATTGATAAGCGGTTTTTAAATTACTACAGAAATATATTGCTTTTTCGTCTTTAGGTAATGACAACAACATTTTGCGAATTATCTGAATATCATCCCAATAGTAATAACCATCAAACCTATATGGCCTTATAAACTGATAATTAAAATCAAGACAATGTTCTTTCTGTTGAGCAAAGTAACTTTGTAATATTTTACTTGTTGCGCTGATAAAAATCACTAACTGGTTATCTGTATTATTAATCAAATAATTTAACGGAATATCCGTTTTATTTGAAAAAGGACTGTCCGCAAAGAACCAATGAGCTTCATCCGCGACAATGATTTTATATCTATCTTCAATCTTATTCGGATGGAAGACAATATAATTTGCATACGATTGATAATTCATAATGGTTACTAGGTCTTTCGATTTTTCGCCATATAACGCGATTAGCTGTTCTCTAAGCCAAACCCTATTCGTCAATAACAAAATCTTATATTTTTTTGGTGAACACATTTTATACAAAGCGTCCATGACAAAGTAGGTCTTGCCTGTTCCTGTATTACTTGTAATTAACACTTTATTCCCTATATGCCATTCTGCCATTGTTTCAGGTGTTATAATATCAGATATGTATTCACCATCTTGTAATGTTCGCTTTAACTCAAAATGAGCTTGTGTTTTGTTTAGAAATTCATTTGACATTCTGGATTACGCCTCCTGCCGTTTATAACGGCTCATAGTTTGACGTAATTCCAAAGTATCAAAGAACTCAAATACACAATAATTTGTGTTGTGGTAATTGATATAACAACGCTGCATATCAAACCCGTTACGGATTAAATAATTAGCAAGTTTTAAACTATAAATTGAAATATATTTGTTCATTAACTGTTTACATCATCCTTTTTCACTAATAATTACTTTGTTCTTATCAAATTATAAATTTTAATGCAGTATTGAACAGAATTATATATAGTTCTAATCGGATCAATATCCGTAAATTTTCTCTTTTAACGATCTTATATATGGAACTTTATCCACGTTTTTCTATACTGCAATTCTAATTCTTAATCTTTGCTGTTCACAAACTTTTTATAATCTTGAAAATCTCTAACCTCATCACTGGAAAGCACAAGTGTTCCATCGGGATATGTATTGTAGATAATATATTCTTCTTTACTTTCTTTATCCCAAAATTTTTTTAAACTCTCTTTCTCCGTTAATTCTTCTTTGTTTACTGCGTTCATATTTAGTTGTTAATCATCATCCTTTCTAATAAAATTTAATAAAACTGAACCACTACCGCCTGAAAGGCGGTAGGTTCGGCTGGCGGCTGGAAGCC
>ENA-UOOI01001224-UOOI01001224.1-fermentation-metagenome-genome-assembly--contig:-NODE-1224-length-27965-cov-4.013364_pt1 | contig 27965 bp, 20 predicted proteins | sample MGYA00245779_ERZ724027 | MGnify/ENA primary metagenome ERZ724027 (study PRJEB28704, sample SAMN03018318) | fermentation metagenome | biome: anthropogenic terrestrial biome; feature: soil; material...
AATTTCCAACAAAGCTTCCCGTGCTCTTTTACAGGGTTTCAACTTATGGTATCATATGATGATACCAGGGTCAAAAGGTCCTGCGTTTCATGCTCGCATGAAAAAGCATGACCTTGGGACCCGAACAAACATGAGAAAGCAACCCGATTAGAGTGCATTTCGGATTTTTGCAAACATAAAAAGGAGGCGGCTTATGTCGTTACAATTACTGCTTGGAAGTTCTGGTGTGGGGAAATCTCATTATGGCTTTCAATACATTATAGATGAATCAATCAGACATCCTGACAGAAAATACCTCGTTGTTGTACCGGAGCAGTTTACGATGCAGACGCAGAAGGAACTGGTTTCCCTTCACCCAAACAAAGGGATTTTGAATATAGATATCCTGAGTTTTCCCCGACTGGCTTACCGAATATTGCAGGAAGTAGGAGGAGCACCTCATCCGGTGCTTGAGGAGACAGGAAAGACACTGGTAATCCAGCGTATCGTACAGGAGCAGCAGAAGAACCTGAAATTTCTCGGATCAAACTTAAAGCGTACTGGTGCTATTGCCGAGATGAAGTCATTGGTTTCAGAACTCATGCAGTATCAGGTGGATGCTGCCTGTTTGGAAGAATGGGCCGGGGAAGCAAAGGATAAGCCGCTGTTGGCCGCCAAGCTTTCTGATACAGGTGTGATTTACAAAGGCTTCATGGGTTTTATGGAGGGAAGATATATCGCGGGAGAAGAAGTACTGGATGTCCTGTGCCGTAGAATCGGCGAATCGAAATTGATACGGCAGAGCACGGTTTTTTTAGATGGTTTTACCGGTTTTACGCCGGTACAAAATCAGGTAGTGCAGGAGATGCTGCATCTTTGTGATAAGGTGATTGTGGCTGCAGCCATAGATGAAAGGGAAGATCCATTTCACTATGACGGTCCGCACAGATTATTCTCCATGACGAAAAAGATGATTCAGAAACTGACCGATATGTGCCGTGAGGGGCACATTGAGATAGAAGAGCCGGTATATCTAAGACATAACAAATATTCGAGATTTTCACATGCGCCGGCTCTTGCGGCTCTTGAGAAAAATATATTCCGCTATCAATTTAGTCCCTATGAGAAAAAACAAGATGAGATCTGCATCCGGGTAATGGATGATCCGAAAGCAGAACTTTTAGATGTGGCGCGCACGATACATAAAATTGTACGAGAAGGGGATTACCGATACAAAGATTTCGCTATTGTGACCGGTGACTTAAAGACATATGGCAATTTTGCAAAGCAGGTGTTTGAAAAGTTCGATATTCCCTGTTTTGTGGACGAGAAACATTCTGTACTTATGAATCCATTTGTAGAGTTTTTGCGTTCCGCAGTAGATCTTGTGGTTTCGAATTTTAGTTATGAGAGTGTCTTCCGATATCTGCGTTGTGGGATGAGCCATCTTGCGACATCCGAAATTGATGAGATGGAGAACTACTGCCTTGCGCTTGGAATCCGTGGTCTGAAGAAATATGAAGAGACGTGGGTTCGTGTTTATAAAGGGATGGACAAAGAGAAGCTTTTAGCTGTCAATGAATCCAGAATTCGTTTTATAGAAGAAGTAGGGGAGTTTGCACATGGGTTTAAGAAGAGAAATCTGAATGTTGAAGAGAGGACAAGAGTGCTATATGGTCTGATCTGTTCCTGCGAAATTCAACAACAGTTAAAGGAATATGAGGATGTATTCCATCAGAGTCAGGATATGGAAATGGAGCGGGAATATGGGCAGATCTATGGTGTTTTGATGGATCTTCTGGATAAATTGGTGGAGGTTTTGGGAGATGAGAAAGTGAGTCTTGCCCATTATCAGGAGATTTTGGAGGCAGGATTTCTTGAAACGTCTGTAGGTCTAATTCCGCCCTCCACGGATCAAGTATTGTTAGGGGATATCGAGAGGACGAGACTAAAAGATGTGAAAATACTGTTTTTCGTGGGAATTAATGATGGGATCATTCCAAAGCCAGTCTCAAAAAGCGGAATTCTCTCAGAACCTGACAGGGAGTATCTTGCCGATCAAGATGTTTGGCTGGCACCAACCGGGCGCGAAGAAATGTATATGCAGAGATTTTATCTGTATTTAAACCTTACGAAACCCTCTGAAAAACTTTTTTTATCCTACAGTAGATCTAACAGCAAGGGAGAAGCACTGCTCCCTGCATACCTGATAGGTATGATTTCGAAGTTATATCTGGATATCGAGGTGGAGGAAGTCAGATCAAACGGATGCGGCCTGTGGGAGATGGAGACAGCAGATGATGCGGTAAAATCTCTGGTAGAAGGGATGAGATCGTTTCGGGAGGGAGAAGAAAATTCTGTATGGAAGGAACTCTTTTCCTGGTATTGCAGGGATGAACAAAGAAAAAACCAGATCGATCATCTGGTGGAGGCGGCATTTTATGAAAATCCTGAGGAAGTGGTGAGTAAGGCTGTTGCAAAGGCACTCTACGGGAATATTCTGGTGAACTCGGCGACAAGGCTGGAACAGTTTGCGGCATGTGCATTTTCACATTTTTTGAAATACGGACTGGAACTTACGGAGCGTGAAACCTACGAGTTCAATGCTGCAGATATGGGGAGTATCATGCATGAGGCACTGGAAGAATTCTCGAAAAAACTGGATGAAAAAGGGCTTCACTGGAAGGACCTGACGGATGAGCTCAGAGAAAGTCTGATTGATGAAAGTGTGGAAAAACTTGCCGACAGTTATGGGAACACGATTCTTCACAGCACGAATCGAAACAGCTATATGATCATACGGGTGAGGAGAATGCTTAAGAGAACCGTGTGGGCCTTGCAGCAGCAGATAGAGCAGGGGATGTTCGAGCCGGGCGGATTCGAGGTATCATTTGCCATGGAGGACCAGCTTGAGGCAATCAACTTTGACATCTCACCGGATGAAAAGGTGAAGCTTCGCGGAAGGATAGACCGTATGGACCTCTGTGAAACGGATGATAAAGTATATGTGAAAATCATTGATTATAAATCGGGAAATACTTCATTAAGTCTGGTAGAGTTGTACTATGGGCTTCAGATACAGCTGGTTGTTTATATGAATGCGGCACTGGAGCTGGAACAAAAGAAATACCCGGATAAAGAGGTGGAGCCGGCCGGAATCTTCTATTACAGAATCGGTGATCCTTATGTCGCCGCGTCAGGCGGCGAAAGTGATGAAGAGGTACTTCAAAAAGTGCTGAAAACTCTGAGACTTGATGGAATTGCCAGAGCGGAGGAAGAAGTCGTTCATCTTATGGACCAAAACGTCGGTGCGGGTGAAAACTCCAGTATAATCCCTGTAGGCTATACCAGGAATGGCTCTTTAAATCGTTATTCCCATGTAGCTGAAAAAGAAAATTTCGATACCATCAGCCATTATACGAGTAAAAAGATTCGGGAGATCGGAAGAGAGATATTGGAAGGATATGTTCAGGTATCTCCTTATAAATTGGATAACAAGGAGGCGTGCACTTATTGTCCATATCATGGTGTATGTGGATTTGATGAGAGAATCGACGGTTTTTCGTTTCGAAAGCTGAAGAAAGAAGAGCAGGAAGAGATCATAGAGAAGATGAAGAAAGATTTATCCGAAAGCGGGGATGATAATTATGGCAGTGGCATGGACAAAAGAACAGAAGAAAGTGATTGATCTGCGAGATCGGAACATTCTGGTTTCTGCGGCCGCCGGTTCCGGAAAGACGGCGGTTCTGGTGGAGAGAATTCTCACTATGGTGACGGATAAAGAGAATCCTGTTGATATCGATTCTCTGCTGGTGGTGACATTTACAAGGGCAGCGGCAGCAGAGATGAAAGAGCGTATTAGGGCTGCACTTGAAAAAGCCCTGACAGAAAGTCCGGAAGATGAGCATCTGCAAAGACAGAGCGCGCTGATTCATCATGCACAGATCACAACGATTCATGGATTTTGTACCTATGTAATTCAGAACTATTTTCACCTTATAGATCTGGATCCCGGGTACCGAATCGCCGACGAAGGTGAATTAAAGCTTTTGAAAAAAGAAGTTCTGGAAGAAGTTCTGGAGGAGGCATATGAAGAAAAAGATCCGGGGTTCCTGAAGTTTGTGGAGTGGTATGCACCGGGAAAGAGTGACCAGTCCATAGAGAATCTGATCCTGAAGTTGTATGATTTCGCGGTCAGTTATCCTTACCCAAAGGACTGGCTGGATGAATGTAATAAGATGTATGAGTCAGCTGGGGAGGGCAGATTGGAAGATATGCCATGGATGCAGGAATTGTTGGAGGAGATACATACTCAGCTGCATAACGCACTGGAAGTAACAAAGAATGCGAGTGCACTTGCGCGGTCATCAGCCGGTCCATATATGTATCTGCCCATGCTGGAGGCAGATGAGGAGATACTTCATACACTTTTGCAGAAAGAATCTTATCAGGAGATGTATCAGGCCTTACAGGGAATGGGGTTTATGACTTTGTCCCGGAAGAAGGATACTTCTGTGGATGAGACATTACGGGCACAGGTAAAGGCTCTTCGGGATGACGTAAAGAGTATACTGACCGATATCCAAACAAAATACTGTTCCAGACCCAAAGAGCAGGTTGTAAGAGAATTTCAGTTGTGCCGAGAGCCGATTTTCTGGCTGGTTGGGCTTACGAAAAGGTTTATGGAAGTATTCTCAGAGAAGAAGAGGAGAAAAAGTCTGATGGACTTTTCGGACCTGGAACATTTTGCGCTGGAGATTCTTGTACAAAAAAAGAATGACGGATATGTAAGAACCGAAGCGGCAAAAGAACTCTCCAACCGGTATGCTGAAGTCATGATTGACGAATATCAAGACAGCAACTTTATTCAGGAATTCCTTTTAGAATCTGTGTCGGGTGTGTTTGATGGCACGTATAACCGGTTTATGGTGGGAGACGTCAAGCAGAGCATCTATGGATTCCGTCTGGCCAGACCCGAACTTTTTCTTAAAAAGCAGGAAGATTATACAGTAGAAAGCAGCAGGGAGCAGAGAATTGATCTTCACAAAAACTTCAGGAGCCGGAAAAATGTTTTGACTTCCATTAACTTTATGTTCCGGCAGATCATGGAGCGTTCTCTCGGAGGAATTGAATATGATGACTCAGAAGCCCTATATGCAGGTGCAGATTATCCAGATGGACAGGATCCTGATTTTCCGTGTACGGATGTTCTCCTGATTGACAGCAAATCACCGGAACTGGAAGATACGAAGACCAGGGAGACGATGATTGAGACCGAAGCTCTTTTTGTATCCAAAAAGATCATATCTATGGTGGGAAAAGACAAGGTATGGGACAAGAATCTAAAGACTTACCGAAAGGTCGAGTACCGCGACTGTGTAGTACTTCTTCGAACGGTCAGCGAATGGGCGGACATCTTCTCTCGTGTTCTTCAGAGCCAGGGAATACCGGCATATACGACTTCACAGACTGGATATTTTTCGGCGCTTGAGGTTGTGACAGTCCTCGATTTTTTGAGAATTTGTGATAATCCCATGCAGGATATCCCTTTTGCGGCGGTTCTTCATTCTCCTATTGGAACATGTTCATCCGAAGAACTTGCAGTGATCAAGAGTACATATCCAAGTCAGAGAATCTATCAGGCTTGTAATCTTTATGCGAGGGAAGGGTCTGATGAAAGCTTACGTGGAAAACTTTTAAGATTTTTAAAGATGATTTCCGATTTCAGAGACAGGGTTCCTTACACCCCGATTCATCAGCTGGTGGAGGAGATTTTAGAAGAGACCGGTTATGGGGATTATGCGGCCGCTATGCCCGCGGGTCAGCAGAGAACAGCCAATCTTGCCATGCTTGTGGAGAAGGCCATTGAGTTTGAAGATACCAGCTATCGGGGTTTATTCAATTTTATCCGTTACATAGAGGAAATTCAAAAGTATGAGGTTGATTTCGGGGAAGTGAATATAAACGGCGAGACGGAAGATACCGTGCGGATCATGAGCATACATAAGAGCAAGGGACTGGAATTCCCTGTAGTATTCGTAGCGGGAATGGGGAAGAGATTTAACTTTATGGATGCAAACCAGACAGTAGTACTGCATTCAAAGCTTGGCATCGCATCTGATGTGATTGACAGCGAAAGGAGAACGAAGGAGGCGACCCTGTTAAAGGAGGCCGTTCGTCAGAGAATGACGAAAGAAACGCTGGGAGAGGAACTGCGTATTCTATATGTGGCACTTACCAGGGCGAAGGAAAAGCTGATTTTATGTGGAAGTGGAGACCTGAAAAAATGGGTCGAAAGCTGCGGATATCTCATTTACTCTGAGAACAGGCATCTATACTACGGAAGGCTTATCAAGGCAAGGTGTTATTTTGACTGGGTACTTGCATCACTTGCGGGACATCCCTGCTTTCAGAGTCTTTTTGAGATGTATCAGCTTCCCACAGGAAGGGAAGTCTCTCTGGAAGATAAGGATGCAAAGATTAAGATCCAGGTAATCACACCGTCATCCCTTGTAGCTTCTGAGATGCTCACAAGGATGAATCGGGATGTGAAGAAACAGGAACTTTTGCATTGGGATGCGAGTGTCATACGCGATCCAGATACAAAAAAGATACTCGAAAAGAGATTCTCGTATGTATACCCATATCGGGAACTGGCCCTTATACCAGTTAAGATGTCTGTGTCTGAACTGAAAAGATCCGGGGAGGATGAGCAAGGGGAGGAACTCTTCTACGAATCGGATCAAATGCCATATATTCCTGAGTTTATGCAAGAAGCCAGAGATGAAAAAGGCGGATCCGCCAGAGGAACCATATATCATAAGGTGTTTGAGAATCTGAATTACAAAAGCCTTAAGGCGGTAATTGAAAACCCGTTTTCTGAACTGAAAAGACAGATTGATGCGATGGTTTCAGATCAGAAGTTGTCAAAAGAGGATGCAGAACATGTATGGATCAGGGATCTTGTACAATTTCTCCACACGGATATCGGACAAAGAATCTGCCAGGCAGGTGCAGCCCAAAGGCTGTATCGAGAACAGCCATTTGTAATGGGCATACCAGCTTCCGATATCGACGAAAAGTGGCCGGCGGACGAACTTGTCCTGGTGCAGGGAATTATCGATGCTTATTTTGAAGAACAAGGAAAGCTGGTGCTGGTTGATTATAAGACAGATCGAGTGACTGACCCCGATGGCAGTGATCTCGCTAAAAGGTACGAAAAGCAGCTTTTATACTATAAAAAAGCTCTTCAGCAAATCACCGGCAAGGAAGTAAAAGAGATGGATATCTACTCGGTCAGTCTGGGAAGAAAAATCGAGATCGTTTAAAAAATTCTCAAAATACTCTTGACAAATTATCTGGCTTATAATACTATATATCATATAATATAAGACAGAGAACAGTATAATGTGATAAATAGTATTATAGTCGAGCGAATAATTGTTTTCTGATCAGAAAGTCAGGAGTTGATAATATGGTATTTAATACTGGTGCTGCACTTTTGGATGCGATTGTGCTTGCAGTTGTCTCGAGAGAGAAAGAAGGCACCTATGGCTATAAGATTACACAGGATGTGAGAAACGTCATAGATATATCGGAATCAACCTTGTATCCGGTTCTTCGAAGATTGCAGAAAGACGAATGTCTGATGGTTTACGATATGAAATTTGACGGAAGAAACCGCAGATACTATAAGCTGACGGAAAAAGGCGAAGTTCAGCTGCGTCTGTATAAGATGGAGTGGAAAAGCTATTCCAGGAAAATAAGTTCGTTATTCGAAGAAGGAGGGGAGAGTTAATTATGAACAGAACAGAATTTATAGATCAGCTGAGCCGTCTGCTCTGCGACCTTCCGGAGAATGAGAGACAGGATGCCCTCGATTATTATAATGATTATTTTGACGATGCCGGTCCGGAAAATGAAGGAATGATCATACAGGAGCTTGGCAGTCCCGGGAAAGTGGCCGCGGGGATTCGCGCAAGTTACCGTGGGGACTATAAAGATCAAGGTCAGTACACAGATAATGGATATCGCGATCATGAAACATCACAGGAAAATCCGATATCAGCAGTGTCATCCGAATCAGGTCAAAAAGGCCGAGACAATAATCGGAACAGCAGGAAACAAAATCAGGAAAATAGAGAACAAAAACAGGATAACAGGGAGCAGAAACAGGAGCACAGGTATGACAAGAAAGGAAGACGCGGCGTGGGCGGATGGTTTCTCATCATCCTTGTACTCATAATGTTCTTGCCGATTACCTTTGGAATTACAGGTGGAGCATTTGGCATTCTGGCAGGGCTTTGCGCTGCGGTGCTGGCATTGTTCCTGTCGGGATTCATTCTTGCAGGATGTGGAATCGCCTTCGTGGTAAAAGGTATGATGCTTGCAGTCACTTCCCTGGGCAGTGGATTGCTGCTAACAGGGATTGGCCTGATCCTTTTTGCAGCGGGGCTGGCGCTGACTGTATTCTTTGTTTGGCTGCTGTTTAAGATACTGCCAAAAGTATTTCGATGGCTGATTAGCCGACTGTCCAGAATCTTTCACCATGGACGGGGAAGAGATGAGGGAGGTGCCAGCTCATGAAAGTGTGGAAAAAAGTTCTGCTGATTATCAGCGGTGTAGCTCTGGTATTGGGGATTTGCTGTATCGTTCTTGGACTGATACTTGGAGGAAGAACCAATGCGATAAGACATACCGCAGGAGACTATTTTAACATCGGCTTTGGAAACCATAGCTTTGATATCTGGGATGATTGGAGAGATGATTTTAGTGTGGGTAATGAGACAACCAGAGAATTTTCCAATATTGAAGAACTTGATATCGAGTCAAAGTATGGCGATATCATAATAAAGGAATACGACGGGCCGACCATCAAAGTCACATCGCAAAGGGTTAATCCGCTGAAATACTCCGCCGAAGAAGATGGATATGTACTTATGATCACAGATCATACAGTCAGATCATCCAATCATCCTAAAATCACGATCCAGATACCGAAGGATTATCATTTTACAGACGTTTCTATCGGTCTGTATGGGGGAACGGTAAGTATAGATACTCTGAATACAGATGAATTTGACGCAGACATTGGTGCGGGGAAACTTTTGGTAACCAAGGGCTTAAGCTCAACGGAGGTCGACTGCACTGTGGGAGCAGGTTCGATTGACTTTGGTCTGCTGGAATCATCGTATGTGGAGCTCGAATGCGGGGCAGGAGAGATTAAAACCTGGATGTCCGGCGGACAGTCGGATTATTATCTGGAAGGCGACTGTGCAATCGGAGAGGTTCGGTTTGGTTCGCAGAAATTCTCCGGAAATGTAGAGGATATTGCATTTGGATCGGGGGATAATGTAATCGATGTAGATTGTGGAGTTGGCCGTATTGATATTCAGTTTCAAGACAGCAAGGTCTGATGAGATTGAAACGTATTAAGGATTGTAAGAGCACGGCTTATGGCCGGAAAGGAAGTGCTATTATGGATAACAACAAAAGATTGTATCGTTCATCGACAAATTATATGCTATGTGGTGTCTGCGGGGGGATTGCAGAGTATTTTAACATCGATCCGACACTCGTCCGCATAGCATGGGTGGTATTAAGTGTCTTCAACGTGGGATGGGGGATTGTGGCTTATATCCTTGCTGCGATTATTATCCCAAAATAAAAGATGTGAAGGCGTATAATTCTTTTCGTTCTGGCAACACTCCTAGATAGTTAAGCCATACCACTTGAGTATGGCAGCAAAGAAAGGTGTGTGGTCTCTATGAACAGCAAAAGTGAAAAGAAGATCGATCTGAATAATCTTACCTCCGAGGAAGTCATGAAGTATGAAATTGCAAATGAACTGGGGCTGCTTGATAAAGTCTTGGACAGTGGATGGAAAACTCTGACAGCAAAAGAAACGGGCAGAATCGGGGGGCTGATTACAAAGCGTAAAAGAGAGGCAAAAAAAGAGCAGGAGTGACTGCTCTTTTTTTAAAACAAACTTTACTTTATGGCTTTAAAGCGATATAATGTCACATAAACAAAGCCGTGGTGGCTACAGTCCCAAAAGGGACGAATAAATGTCAAAAGAAAAAGCGAGGGAGGAAAAAACAATGTACGCAAGTCAGATGTATGAACTTGGCGCTGAACCCAATATTATCAGGAAAATATTTGAATACAGCCAGAAGAGATGTAATGAAATCGGAGAGGAGAATGTCTTTGATTTTTGCATCGGAAATCCTAATGTACCGACCCCGGAGGGCTTTCATAAAGCAATCCGGGAGCTTATCAGTCAGAAAAACGATTATTTTCTGCATGGTTATACCTCAAATGCGGGGGATCAGGAGACGAAAAGGGCAATTGCCGCTGATTTGAATACCAGATATCAAACTTCGTTCCATGAAGATAACTTTTATATGACGTGTGGGGCAACGGCGTCACTTCGAATCAGTGTCGAAGCACTGTGCGAAGATGGGGATGAGTTTATTACATTTACGCCGTTTTTTCCTGAATATCGTGTTTTTGTGGAGACAGCCGGTGCCAGCCTTGTCACGGTCGAGACAAATCCGGACAGCTTTCAGATTGATTTTGATAATCTAAAGCCCGCTTTTTCAGAGCACACGAAGGGAATTATCATCAACTCACCGAATAATCCGTCAGGAGTGGTCTTCAGCGAAAAATCTATTCGGACACTTGCCGGGATTCTAAAAGATAAATCAGAAGAATACGGTCATCCGATTTTTCTGATCTCCGACGAACCTTACAGGGAACTGGTATATGACGGCTTAAAAGTACCATTTCTGACGAAATATTATGATAACACATTAGTGTGTTATTCGTTCAGTAAATGCATGTCAATTCCCGGTGAACGAATTGGATACATCCTGATTCCGGATGAGGTGGAAAATCATAAGAGCATTCACGCCGCCATCTGCGGTGCCGGCCGAGCACTGGGATATGTGTGTGCACCCAGTCTGATGCAGCATGTGATTGCGAAATGTGCCGGAGAGGTGGCAGATATCGAACTATATAAGAAAAACAGGGATTTTATGTATCAGGCACTGACTTCATATGGCTATGAATGTATCTATCCCAATGGGGCTTTTTATATGTTTGTAAAAGCAATGGAGGAAGACGCGGCAGCTTTTTGTGATAAGGCAAAAGAATTAGAGCTTCTCATGGTTCCAAGTGACAGCTTTGGCTGCAGTGGTTACGTTCGGATCTCATACTGTGTTCCACTGAAAAGAATTGAACGTGCTCTCCCGGCATTTCAGGCACTTGCAAAAAAGTATCAGTCGTGATAATCTGTGTATCATTAGCGTCAAAATACCTTTTGAAATTACATACTGGAAAAATTCAGTAAAGTATTATATACTATGATATAGAAAACACGATTAGACAAGGAGCTTTTGACATGAATGAAACGAAGGTTACTGATGCAGTCCGATATATAGGGGTCCATGACAAGACCCTAGATCTGTTTGAAAGCCAATATGCAGTTCCCTTTGGAATGACTTATAATTCTTATGTAATATTAGATGACAAGATTGCGGTTATGGACACGGTGGATGAACGAGCTACCAAGGCATGGATCTCAAATCTTAGAAACGTTCTTGACGGGAAAACTCCGGATTATCTGGTGATTTCTCATATGGAACCAGATCATGCTGCGAATGTGAAATATCTGGCCGAATTGTATCCCAATATGAAGATCGTTGCAAATGCGAAAGAATTCGCCATGATTGAACAGTTTTTCGGCGAGGATTACAAAGAACGGGGCATTGTTGTCAAAGAAAATGATACTTTAAGCTTGGGGACACATACGCTGCAGTTTATCATGGCCCCCATGGTTCATTGGCCGGAAGTGATGGTTACGTATGAAAAATCGGAGCAGATCTTGTTTTCTGCTGATGCTTTTGGAAGATTTGGCGGAGCAGATCCGAAAGAGGAATGGACCGATGAAGCCAGAAGATATTATATCAATATAGTCGGAAAATATGGAAAACAGGTCCAGATGCTCTTAAAGAAACTTTCCGGACTTCCGGTTTCAAAGATCTGTTCGCTGCATGGAGCAGTGCTTGATTCTGATATCGACTTTTATCTGGGAAAGTATGACACCTGGAGCAGCTACAGACCAGAAGAGGAAGGCGTTTTTATTGCATATGCGTCTATCTATGGACATACAAAGGAAGCTGCCATTCGGCTGGCCCAGATGTTAAAGAAACAGGGAAGCAAGGTTGTCCTTTGTGATTTGACGAGAGAAGACATCTCAGGTGCTGCTGCGAATGCTTTTCGCTACGATAAGATGGTACTTGCGTGTTCAACATATGATGGCAGTCTGTTTCCGCCTATGGAAGCATTTCTCCACAGGTTGAAAGTGAAGAATTATCAGAACAGAAAAGTTGCACTGATTGAAAACGGAACCTGGGCACCGATGGCAAAAAAACTGATGCGGACCTATATGGAATCAATGAAAGATGTGACAATCTGTGACACGATGGTGTCGATTAAGTCTGCTCTGAAACAGGAAAATCTGGAATGCATGGAAACTCTTGCAAAGGAGTTGTCAGATAACAGGAAGAAGGAATAAGGATGCATCTGTGCAGTCTTTGTCCGAGAAACTGTCATGTGGATCGTGACCTCAATCTGGGAGTCTGTAAAATGACGGATCAGATCTATCTGGCCAGAGCAGCGCTGCATTACTGGGAAGAGCCGTGTATTTCCGGAAACACAGGTTCTGGAACAGTCTTTTTTTGCGGGTGTAATTTGCATTGCGTGTATTGTCAGAATTATGAGATTGCCCATGCGGCTTCTGGAAAAGAGGTTTCTTTGTCACGGCTGGCGGATATCTTCCTTGAACTTCAGGATCAAGGGGCAGCCAATCTGAATCTCGTTACACCGACACACTATGTATTACAGATTATATCTGCGGTAAAGATGGCCAGAAATCGAGGCCTTAAGATACCGCTTGTGTATAACACCAGTGGATATGAAAAAGTGGAAACGCTGAAGATGCTTGAAGGTATTGTGGATGTTTATCTGACCGATTTTAAGTACTGGGAGGAAAAGACAGCTCTTGCATATTCGAAAGCGGGTGACTATCCTAAGGTGGCGAAGATGGCGGTAGAAGAGATGGTATCACAAGTCCCTCATCCTGTGTTTGACAAGAGTGGAATGATGCAAAAAGGAGTGATTGTACGTCATCTCCTTCTTCCCGGCCATGTTCATGAAGCAAAAAATGTGGTAAAATATCTTTATGAGACTTACGGATCTTGTATCTGTCTGAGCCTGCTGAATCAATATACACCCTCAAAAAGACTGCAGAAGAAATATCCGGAGATTGCAAGAAAGACGACAAAAAGAGAATACGATGCCCTGACAGATTATGCCTGCACTCTTGGAATTGGTCAGGCATATATTCAGGAAGGGGATACCGCAAAAGAAAGCTTTATCCCCAGTTTCCACTACGAGGGCGTGTAGTTTTTTTGATTCGATACAATGCATAGACGGAAAGAAAGATTCCCACAATCATGGCCAGAAAGTTCAGGTAATCATCAAAATACCTGCTCTCCAGATCTGAAAGCCATGTTCCGAAGAAGTTAAAGAATGCGTGAAAAGTCATGCTTGCAATAAGAGAATTATATCGTTTTACAAGATATCCAAGCAGAATCCCCAAAAAGAATGCGTAGATTCCTTGAACAAGATTCATATGGAAGACACCGAACAGCAGTGCCTGCAGGATATTTGCAATCCAGAAGGGAGCGCCCGCCTTTTGGAATAAATGCATGGTAATCCCCCGAAAAGTCAATTCCTCCACAAGTGGCGGAAGAATAATTGTCGAAATGAACCAAAGCACAGAGTAGTTGAGCATTCCGGAGTCTTCGATCAGGTTATTGTAACTGTTCAGTGCATCCGGTATGAAGATGGACATGATCATGAATAACAAAGTCAGACTGTGCGAGACTCCAAGAGCAAGAAAAACAACCGGACCGACAGTTGACGGGCCAAAGGAGCCTCTTCTCCTGGATGAGTGCTTTTGGTATATGCCAAAAAAATACCAGCAAGTGACTGGAATCAGAGCACATGCATACATGATCGTCGAGATCAGGTTCAGGTAGTCTGGGCTGTTTGGATTTCCGGCGGGTCCAAGAAGCCGAAAGAGGAAAGCACCGGGGAACAAAATCTGCATCAGTGCAAAAAGATTAGGTACCAGAAAAAAGACTGCAAGTACCATAAGTAATGGAAGACATGAGTATAAGTATTTGCTGATTTTTTTCACAGATATCTCCTTTGTACAGTATTTGCCAAATTTCTGAATGTCAATTAAAATTTGGCAGGATGATTTTTAGATAGCTGTTCTTATTATAACACAATTCATTTATTTTTGGAGGTGACATATGAAAATTACGGACATTAAAATTGGGGAAATTTCAGTACCCCTGAAAACACCATTTAAAACTGCTCTTCGAACTGTAGACAGTGTCGAGGATATTATTGTTGAGATCCACACGGATTCTGGTCAGATTGGTTTTGGAGAGGCTCCGCCAACCGGGGTGATCACAGGAGACACGAAAGGTGCCATTGTAGGTGCACTAAAAGATCATATCATAAAAAGCCTTGTGGGAATGGACATTGAGAATTTTGAGGAAATTATGCTGAGACTTAATTCCTGTATTGTTGGAAATCACAGTGCGAAAGCCGCTGTCGATATTGCACTTTACGATCTGTATGGACAGCTGTATCACGCGCCTCTTTACAAGATGCTGGGAGGGTATCAGAAACAGATTATTACGGATATCACGATCAGTGTCAATTCCCCCCGGGAAATGGCAGAGGACAGTGTCGATGCGATAAAGAGGGGATTTAAGACTCTTAAGATTAAGGTTGGAAAGGATGCAGCCATGGATCTTGAGAGAATGAAAGCGATTCGAAAAGCGGTAGGTTACGATGTTGATCTTAGAATTGACGCAAATCAGGGATGGTCGCCTAAAGAGGCAGTTAAGGTTCTCACAGATATGGAGGACGCAGGACTTAATATTGAATTTGTAGAGCAGCCTGTAAAGGCCCATGATATCGAAGGGATGAAGTTTGTAACAGACCATGTTGCAATACCGGTTCTCGCGGACGAAAGTGTATTCTCACCCCAGGATGCTCTTTCAATTCTGCAGCAGCATGCTGCGGATTTTATCAATATCAAACTGATGAAAACCGGCGGACTTTACAATGCGCTTAAGATCTGCTCTATTGCGGAGGTTTACGGCGTTGAGTGCATGATCGGATGTATGCTTGAAGCTAAGGTCAGTGTAAATGCAGCCGTTCATCTTGCGGCGGCTAAGAGTATCATTACTAAGATTGATCTAGACGGACCAGTACTTTGCAGTGAGGATCCGGTAGTCGGAGGTTCGGTATTTGACAATGATCGGATTACTCCTTCAGATACACCGGGTCTGGGTGTGACGAAGGTGAACGGGATTCGTTATCTCGACTAAGAGAACGGAGATCACTTTTTGCTGTATAGTTTCTTAACTGTTTTGGCGACCTGATCGGAGTCTTTGCTTTCTACGGTGATGTCGCAGGTATCTTTGTAATCGCCAAAGCTAATAGTCTTGGGCAGATTCAGCTTTTTCTGCAGATAATGATTCATATTTTCTTTCCGGGCATTCTTGCATAGAATATGCAGGAGTGCCTGATTTTCATATTCACTTTTTTTCAGAAGAAAACGACAGTTTCGATCCAGACCTTCCTGGTTAAAATCGCTGATCAGAGCGTTCAGTCGCGTGGTATCATCCAGCAGGGTAAATGAAATCACATTCTGTTTTTCAGATCTTTTTCCCCGCATATAATTGTGGAGCGGAGAAATACGCTGCTTCTCATAATATTCTCTTTGCTGCGGGGTCTTAAAGTCCTGATAATAGATTAACAGGACATCATCGACGATAACATTCTCAAAAAAGTGAAAATTCTTGTCGTCCAGAATATGTTCAATTCTTGATACTGTCTGGCGGCTCATCATATATTTCAACAAATATTGATTTTTACCGATATCATAGAGAACGGCTCCGTCCATGGCGATGACCGGAAGCTGCAGGTGAAGATTCTCTGCTGCTTTAAGGATTGCAGCGGGCGTGTGACTGGTGGAGAGCGTAAAGTTTGCTCCTGATCCAATCAGATGATTCAGCTCCCTTATTGTATAAGCACTGGGGGTGCTCTTTCCGGGTAAAAGAATCTGATCGAGTCCGGAAGTAAAAAGGATATCAGTTCGCTTTTTTTGTGGAATATGGATCCAGTTTATAACATAGGACAGAAAAACGCCAAAAAGAGTGTCTGAAAATCGAAACAATACGAACAAAAAAGGTCCGCCGTCACTGCCTCTTGACACTACTGTGGCGCTTAAAAATACGACACAGGAAATATAAGAGGCCGTTGTCATATGAAAAATTACAGTGACATATATAATTGCTGTGATGCAGATGATAACACTTACAAGATAAAGGAAACCTTCCCTCGTGAATGCAGATATACGGATCTCAAGCATGGTTAAAAATGCTGCAAAGGAGGCGCCAACTGTAGTCCCAAATGCGCGATTAAGAGCGGTCCTTTTGCTGTTTGAAAGATCTGACTGCATCGATAATATTGACGCGATCATCGCGTAAAAAGGGCTTCGTCCCAGGTGCAAAATCCGAAATAGAAACATGATAAGAAAGGCCGTTACGGCTGTCTTGACGATACGAAGTCCTATTGTCGGAAGCGAATATGAACTCATATACTTTTTTCCCCCTTACTGTTTTGCCGGTACGCACTCGGCGAACAATTGATCTGCTGCCTGAATACTCTGGCAAAGTACCCCGGACTTGAAAAGCCGGACCGCTGTGCGATTTCCGTAATTGAAAGCGAATCACGTGCGAGCAGAGGCAGACTTTTTTCTATTCTATAATACATCAGGTAGTCAAACAGTGAAACATCCATGTACTTTTTAAAAAAGCGGCAGCATTCACTTTTGCACAGATGGATTTCATCGGCAATATCGGATAGTGTTATCTTATCAGAGTAATGCTCCTGAATATAAGATAGAATTGCCCGAAGTCTTTCAATATCTCTGACGGAATCTGTACTTTGGGTACTTTGGATTCGTTTTATATCCAGGTGATCATAGATAGAAAGCCAGACTGTCCCAAGCAGCTGAGAAACCTTCATTTCAAATGAAACGGAAGATTCCAGATAGAGTTGATAAATCTGATGCAGATTTTTCAGTACTTCTTTTTGCCAGCCAGTCTCTTCACGTAAAACCAGAGATCCAATGGAAGGATTTGTGACAATAGGATTCACATATTTTCGCTGCAGCACGCTTCCCTCAAAACCGTAGATAATGCGCGGGTGAAAGGTGGTGGACAGATAATAGCAGTCTTCACCGTCAATCATATGACCGGCATGAAGAGCGTTAGCGTTGCAGAAGAGGCCGTCCCCAGATGAAAGAAGATAAGTCTGGTCGTTGACCTGATAGCTGATGCGGCCCTCCAGAATCAGCGTAATCTCTATCTCGGGATGCCAGTGCCAGTTAAATGCCCCACGCTCATAGCGGGACAATACTTCCTGACTGATAAAAACAGGAAATTCAAAACACCCGTGTGATTTCACCTCTTTTTGCTTTTTATCTGTTTTAAGCTGCATAAAAATCCTCCCGCAGGCATGAAACGCAAAACCTTTCAACTCTGTATCATCTCAATATAGTGTCAGAAGTAACTAATATATTTATAGAAAAATATTAATAATCTCATTATAATGAGATTACAATAGGATTGCAAGTAGTGTTCTGTATGAACAGGAGGAGAATAATGGAGTTAAACGAAATCGGAAACTATTTTGACAAAATATTCGGAGGCGATGGCGATATCAGAAGATATTTTGCCCCGGGACGTGTCAATCTGATCGGGGAACATACGGATTATAATGGAGGACATGTATTTCCCTGTGCCTTGACGATGGGAACGTATCTTCTTGCAAGAAAGAGACAAGACAGAAAGCTTCGTTTCTTTTCTATGAATTTTGAGAGTGTTGGTGTAGTTGAAACATCACTGGATCAGATGGCACCGCAAAGTGAAGGCAATTGGACTGCTTATCCCAAAGGAGTTATCTGGACGTTTGACCAGAAAGGCTATAAAGTCGATCAGGGATTCGACATACTGCTCTATGGAAATATACCCAATGGAGCAGGACTATCGTCCTCCGCATCGGTAGAACTTGCCACAGCAGTTATGCTCCGGGATCTTTGCGGATTTGAAAGCCTTTCGAATATTGACCTGGCGTTACTGGGACAGTACTCGGAAAATAATTACAATGGGGTAAACTGTGGAATCATGGATCAATTTGCCATAGCCATGGGGAAAAAGGATCATGCAATCTTTCTTGACACTGCAGATCTAAGCTATGAATATGCACCGGTATCTCTTAAGAATGCGAGAATTGTGATCAGCTGTTCGAATAAAAAGAGGGGCCTTGGAGATTCTAAATATAATGAGCGCCGCAAGGAGTGCGAGACGGCGCTTGCCGAAATCCAGAACATAAAGAATGTAAAAAGCCTCGGTGCACTTACGATATCGGAATTTGAAGAGGTAAAAGATGCCATCAAAGATCCTATCAGAAGAAAACGGGCGAAACATGCTGTATATGAGAATCAGAGGACTATTATGGCAGTAGAAGACTTAAAGCAGGGCAAGATTGACGAATTTGGGCAGCTGATGAATGAATCGCATAGATCACTTCGAGATGATTATGAGGTGACCGGTGTGGAACTGGATACGCTTGTGGAAGAAGCATGGAAGTGCAATGGAGTGATCGGATCACGCATGACTGGTGCCGGCTTTGGCGGCTGCACGGTGAGCATCGTGGAAAAGGATGCAACAAGCAGTTTTATCACTCGCGTTGGGGAAACTTATGAGAAAAAGATAGGATATTCAGCGGATTTCTTCGTGGTGGATATCGGTGATGGAGCAAAGAGGTTAATATAAAGATGATTGATCTAAGTGTAAAGAAACTTGTACAGTATGGAATAGAAACCGCGTTAATATCTGATGAAGACCGCATTTATACGACGAACCGGATTCTGGAAGTGCTGGAAAAGGACAATTATGAGGAGCCACAGGAACAGGTATCCAATATAGATCTGGAGAAGACATTAAGGGAACTTGATGATTACGCTGCCGCGTCAGGCTTGCTCGAAGCGGACAGTATTGTATACCGGGATTTGTTTGACACCAGACTGATGGGATGTCTGGTTCCAAGACCAACGGAGGTGATTTCAAGATTTCACACACTTTATCAGAAAAGTCCAAAAGACGCAACAGATTTTTTCTATAAATTCAGTCAGGATACAGATTATATACGCAGATACCGAATTAAAAAGGATATGAGGTGGAACGTAAACAGCACGTATGGGGATATTGATATTTCGATTAATCTGTCAAAGCCGGAGAAAGATCCCAAAGCGATAGCGGCTGCAAAAAACGTGAAAGCAAGCGGCTATCCAAAATGTCTGCTCTGCAGGGAGAATGAGGGATATGCCGGAAATGTAAATCACCCGGCGAGACAAAATCACAGAATTATTCCTCTTACGATCAATCACAGTGAATGGGGACTTCAATATTCTCCCTATGTGTATTATAATGAACATTGTATTTTACTAAGTGGTAAACATGTTCCTATGAAGATCAACAGGGATACCTTTGTGAAACTCTTTGACTTTGTAGAGCAATTTCCACATTACTTTATCGGTTCGAATGCAGATCTGCCAATCGTAGGGGGATCTATCTTAAGCCATGACCATTACCAGGGAGGACATTATACCTTTGCCATGGCAAAAGCGCCTATTGAGCAGTATTTTGAAATCCCAGGATACACAGATGTGGAAGCGGGAATTGTAAGATGGCCTCTTTCTGTGATTCGTATCAGACATAAAGATGCATCGCGGCTGATCGACCTGGGCTGGCACATCTTAGGCTGTTGGCGCAGTTATTCAGATATGAACGCTGATATCCTGGCAGAGACAGATGGGGAACCCCATAATACAATTACCCCAATTGCAAGAAAAGTGAGAGACACGTATGAACTGGATCTGGCTCTTCGCAATAATCTTACGACAAAAGAACATCCGCTTGGATTGTATCATCCGCATGAAGAATACCATCATATCAAGAAAGAGAACATCGGTTTGATAGAAGTGATGGGTCTGGCTGTGCTGCCGGCACGCTTGAAAGATGAGATGATGACTTTGGCAGATTATATTTTGACGGGAAAAGACATACGATCCGATGAGACGATAAAAAAGCATGCGGATTGGGCATATGAATTCCTGCCCAAATATCCGCAGATCAATGAGAGCAACGTGATGGATATTTTAAAAGAAGAGATTGGGAAAGTTTTTGTAGGAGTGCTCGAAGACGCCGGCGTGTACAAATGTACAGAGGAAGGCAGAAAGGCATTTTCAAGATTTCTGTACACACTTTAATGAAAAGGAGACTTATTATGAGTATATTAGTTACTGGCGGTGCAGGTTATATCGGCAGCCATACCTGTGTGGAACTGTTAAACGAAGGCTATGATGTTGTAATCGTGGATAATCTCTATAATTCCAATAAGAAAGCAGTTGAACGGATTGAAAAGATCACAGGCAGACAGGTCACATTTTACGAGGAGGATTTGCTGGATAAGGAGAAAATCGACTATATCTTTGACGTTGAAAACATTGACGCTGTCATACATTTTGCGGGTTTGAAAGCGGTCGGTGAATCTGTGCACAAACCACTGGAATACTATCACAACAATATAACGGGTACGGTAAATCTTTGTGATGTGATGAGAAGCCATGATGTGAAGAAGATCATATTCAGCTCCTCGGCAACAGTGTACGGTGATCCGGCACAGATTCCGATTACTGAGGAATGCCCGAAGGGAACGCCGACAAATCCCTATGGATGGACTAAGTGGATGCTGGAGCAGATTCTGACAGATATACATACTGCAGATCCGCAATGGAAAGTGATACTTCTGCGTTACTTTAATCCGATTGGAGCGCATAAGAGCGGGCTGATCGGTGAGGATCCCAAGGGGATTCCCAACAATTTGATTCCTTATGTAGCACAGGTTGCCATCGGAAAATTAAAATCGGTAGGGGTCTTCGGAGATGACTATGATACGCCGGACGGGACAGGAGTCCGAGACTATATTCATGTGGTTGATCTGGCAAAGGGACATGTAAAGGCAATAGAAAAGCTGTCAGATCAAAAAGATGTCGGCATCTATAACCTGGGGACTGGAAAAGGATACAGTGTACTGCAGGTGATTCAGGCTTTTGAAAAGGCCTGCGGACATAAAATCCCCTATGAAATCAAACCCCGCCGCGCGGGTGATATCGCTGCATGCTATTCCAGCTGTGAGAAAGCCAAACAAGACCTGGGCTGGAAAGCACAGTACGATATCGAAGAGATGTGCGTGGATTCGTGGAACTGGCAGACGAAGAATCCTGAAGGCTATTGATATTTTGGTTCACAGGTCAGATCACAGCCGAGCTTTTGGAATGTTTTTCTGTCTGCGGATGATAAGATGACACTGGAGTGTACCTGACAGCCTTTTAATCTGGCCAGCTGCGTCAGAGCCAGCTTTGCATCGTCGCTTCTGGCTGCGGTGCTTGACAAGGCTATCAGGACTTCATCGGTGTGGAGTCTCGGATTTTTGCTTCCGAGATACTTTGTCTTTAATGTCTGAATTGGTTCAATCGCTGTGGGGGAGATGATATGTTTCTCATGGTCAATCCCGGCCAGTTCTTTGATGGCATTTAAAATCAGTGCGGCACAAGGCCCCAAGAGGCTGCTGGTTTTTCCCGTAATGATCTTTCCACTTGGAAGTTCCATGGCGGCAGCCGGGGCATTCGTCGCCTCCGCTCTTACAAGTGCCGGAGATACTGTACTTCTGTCTTGCACGGTCAGGTGTTCCTGTTTCATAAGCAGCTCGATTTTAAAAGATTCTGCTTCCGTGGATGTACCGGCCGCGATTCCTTCCAGAGCATGATAATATCTCCGGATAATTTCCTGACGGGAAGCCTCTTTGCAGGCCTCGTCATCGATAATACAGTTGCCGGCCATGTTGACGCCCATGTCTGTCGGAGATTTGTACGGGCTTTCACCGAAGATGTTCTCGAATATAGCATTGAGCACGGGAAAGATTTCCACATCACGGTTGTAGTTTACAGTTGTCTTTTTGTAAGCTTCCAGATGAAAAGGGTCGATCATATTGATGTCATTCAGATCAGCCGTCGCTGCTTCATATGCAAGATTAACCGGATGCTTTAAAGGGAGATTCCAGACAGGGAATGTCTCATATTTTGCGTAACCGGCATGGATGCCCCGCTTGTGCTCATGATAAAGCTGGGAAAGGCAGGTGGCCATCTTTCCGCTTCCCGGTCCCGGAGCTGTGACTACAACCAGGGGCCTCGAGGTCTCAATATAATCATTCTTTCCGAACCCATCGTCACTGACAATGAGCGGAATATTGCTGGGATATCCCGGAATCAGATAGTGGTTATAGACTCTGATTCCGAGATTTTCCAGCTTTTTTTTGAACATGACGGCATTTGCCTGTCCGGTAAATTTTGTGATGACAACACTTCCTACATAGAGCCCTTTGGCCCGGAATTCATCAATCAGCCGCAGGGTGTCATCGTCGTATGTAATTCCCAGATCACCGCGGACCTTATTTTTTTCGATATCAGCAGCAGAGACAGCCATTACAATTTCGGCCTGATCAGAAAGCTGCATCAGCATACGTAATTTGCTGTCAGGGGCGAAACCGGGAAGCACTCTCGAAGCATGGTAGTCGTCGAACAATTTCCCGCCGAATTCCAGATAGAGTTTGTTGTCAAACTGGTTGATACGCTCTTTGATATGTTCGGACTGCATTTTTAAGTATTTTTCATTGTCAAATCCTGTTTTCATCTATTTATACGACTCCTTGTTTGGTGTTTTTTATCAACTGACCCGCTATACAGTATACCTTTTGGGAAAGATTCAGACAAGGGTGAATTCACAAAATTTTCATTGCTTATCCCATAGTTATCCTTTATAATATGATACAAGGGTCAAAAAGTAATGCGAATGGTTTTAGGATTGTGGGAGCACGAAGTGCCAGGCAATCCGCGAAAGTGCCGGATGTAGGAGGAGCAGAATTTGCCAGGAGAAAATAACAACGGGCCTTCAAATAGCGGGGGACCGAAGAATAAACAGACATTACTGATTATTATAATATGCATTTTGCTGAGTCTGATTTTTATGGGTATGTTCAGCAATATGGTTCACAATTCGACATCAAAGGATATCACATACGATAAGTTTTTGAGGATGGTTGAAAAAGACGAGGTAAAGGAGGTCACGATACAGTCAGGAGTACTTACCATTGTTCCCAAAGACCAAAAATACGACGGTCTGGAAGTAACATATAACTGCACTTTAGTCGGCGATGAGAATTCACTGAGAGATCTGCTGGAGAAACATGGGATCAAATTTGAGAAAAAACTTCCGGATGCCACGGGTACGATTATATCGGTGATTTTGAATCTTCTGATTCCCATTGTCATGCTTGTCGTCGGATTTACCCTGATTTCCCATATGATGAATAAGAACGGCGGAATGATGGGCGGAGTCGGAAAGAGCAAGGCGAAAGCTTATGTTCAAAAAGAAACCGGAGTTACATTCAAGGATGTGGCCGGGCAGGATGAAGCGAAGGAATCTTTGCAGGAAGTTGTTGAATTCCTTCATAATCCGGCTAAATATACGGCGATTGGAGCGAAACTTCCAAAAGGGGCTTTGCTTGTAGGCCCTCCCGGTACCGGGAAAACTCTTCTGGCAAAAGCAGTTGCCGGAGAAGCACATGTTCCTTTCTTTTCGCTTTCGGGTTCCGAATTCGTGGAGATGTTTGTCGGTGTCGGAGCTTCCCGTGTCAGGGATCTGTTTGAGGAGGCCAAGAAGAATGCACCCTGTATCATATTTATCGATGAGATTGACGCGATTGGGAAGACCCGAGACGCGCGATATGGCGGAAATGATGAGCGTGAGCAGACATTGAATCAGCTGCTTGCGGAGATGGACGGTTTTGATACGTCGCAGGGACTTTTGATCCTGGCGGCAACCAATCGTCCGGAGGTTCTTGATCCGGCTCTTTTAAGACCCGGACGTTTTGACCGGAGAGTAATTGTTGACCGCCCGGATCTGAAGGGACGTGTCAACATCTTGAAGGTACATGCAAAACAGGTAGCACTGGATGAAACCGTTGATTTTGATGCCATTGCACTGGCCACCAGCGGTGCTGTCGGTTCCGATCTTGCCAATATGATCAACGAGGCTGCGATCCTTGCAGTGGAAAACGGAAGAAAAGCCGTATCACAGAAGGATCTATTCGAATCTGTGGAGATTGTCCTTGTGGGAAAAGAAAAAAAAGACAGAATCTTAAGTCAGGAAGAGCGAAAGATTGTGTCATATCATGAAGTAGGTCATGCTCTGGTCACTGCTTTACAAAAACATGCGGAACCGGTGCAGAAAATCACTATAGTCCCAAGAACTATGGGAGCTCTCGGATATGTCATGCAGGTTCCGGAGGAAGAGAAATATCTCAATTCCAAGACAGAACTTGAGGCCATGGTTGTAAGCCTTCTGGCAGGACGTGCCGCCGAGGAACTTGTATTCCAGGATGTGACCACTGGTGCGTCCAATGATATCGAAAAGGCGACACAGATTGTCCGTGCGATGATTACGCAGTATGGAATGTCTGATAAGTTTGGTCTTGTCGGCCTCGCAGCTCAGGAGAACGAATACCTGGATGGTCAGACTGTTCTAAATTGCGGAGACGCCACAGAGACAGAAATCGATCATGAAGTGATGAAAATTATGAAAGAATCCTATGAGCAGGCAAAAGAATTACTGATGGAAAACAGAGATGCACTGGATAAGATTGCCGCTTATCTGATAAAGAAAGAGACGATTACCGGAAAAGAGTTCATGAAGATCTTTGACGAAGTGAAAAGAGAACGGATTACTTCGGATGATCCGCCGCAAGAATAATAGTTTATAGTATCCCTCAGGATGACTCTTCCTGGGGGATTTCGTGTAGAAAGGAAGATTAGTCAGTGGATTTTGATATAGAGGAAGAACTGAAAAAGCTACCTGCAAAGCCAGGCGTTTATCTTATGCATGATAAAAATGATACAATCATATATGTCGGGAAGGCAGTCAGTCTGAAAAATCGCGTACATCAGTATTTTCAGAGCAGCAGGAATAAGGGTCTTAAGATAGAACATATGGTTCCGCAGATCGCAAGATTTGAATATATTGTGACGGATTCGGAGCTTGAAGCACTTGTGCTCGAGTGCAATCTGATTAAGGAATATCGTCCCAAATATAATACCATGCTAAAGGATGACAAAACGTATCCCTTTATTCAAGTTACGGTGGGGGAACCATATCCCCGCATACTGTTCTCGAGACGGATGAAAAAAGATAAGTCAAAATATTATGGGCCATATACGAATGCTCTGGCTGTAAAGGAGACAATTGAACTGCTTCGGAAGCTTTACTCGATTCGTTCTTGTAACCGGAATCTGCCCAAAGAAATTGGGAATGAACGTCCTTGTCTTTATTATCATATCAAACAGTGTAAAGCACCCTGTCAGGGGTATGTCAGTGAGGAGGAATATCGCGCACAGATCGATAAAGCACTGGAGTTTCTAAATGGCAATACAAAGGAGACGAAAGAGGTGTTAAGTGATCTGGAAGATAAGATGGCGTCTGCATCCGAGGAACTCCGCTTTGAGGAAGCGTCACAGTATCGCGACTTAATTGCAAATGTCAGGCGAATCGGTGAGAGGCAGAAGATCACGCAAAGTGACGGAGAGGATAAGGACATCATTGCACTTGCGACAGATAAAGAAGATGCGGTGACGCAGATTTTTTTCATGAGAAAAGGAAAGATGATAGGGAGAGAACATTATTATCTGCGAATCGCAGAGCAAGATACCCGAGGAGATGTTCTGCTGAGCTTTATCAAACAGTTTTATTCAGGAACACCATTTATCCCCCGGGAACTGATGTTGTCCGATGACATCCAGGATCAGGAGGTGCTGGAGGAATGGCTGACAAAAAAGCGCGGACAGCGTGTGCACATCGTCGTTCCGAGAAAGGGGAAAAAAGAGAAATTGGTAGAGTTGGCTGCAAGAAATGCCGGGATCGTCCTGACTCAGGATCGTGAGAGAATCAAAAAAGAAGAAGGCAGAACGATTGGAGCCGTAAAAGAGATAAAAAACTGGCTGGGGTTAGAGCACCTTGAGAGGATCGAGGCATACGATATCTCTAATATCAGCGGATATCAGTCGGTCGGTTCCATGATTGTCTATGAAAAAGGCAGGCCAAAACGGCAGGATTACCGAAAATTTCGAATTAAGTCTGTTCAGGGGCCGAATGATTATGCCAGCATGAAAGAAGTTCTGACGAGAAGATTTCGGCGCGGATTGGAACAGGATTCCGGATTTGAAAAACTGCCTGATCTGATTATGATGGACGGAGGACGAGGGCAGGTAAACATAGCACTGGAGGTGCTCGATGACATGGGACTCGATATTCCCGTCTCCGGAATGGTAAAAGATGACAGACATCGGACCAGAGGTTTGTATTATGAGAACCTTGAGATTCCTGTAGACAAAGATTCAGAGGGATTTAAGTTGATTACCAGAATTCAGGATGAGGCCCATCGCTTTGCGATAGAATATCACAGATTACTCAGAAGCAAAGGACAGGTACACTCTATCCTGGACGATATACCGGGGATCGGGCCAGCCAGAAGAAAGGAACTGATGCGCCATTTTCAGGGAATTGATGACATCAAAGGGGCGACCGTGGAGGAACTTGAATCTCTCCCTTCCATGAATACAAAGTCTGCACAGCAAGTATATGACTTTTTCCACAAAACAACGGAGGAGATCAGTTGAACAGCCCCTCCTGGTATGATACAATAATGTGATGATACCAGGGTCAAAAGGTCCTGCGTGAGAACGCAACCCGATTAGGGCGTATTACGAAACATCGGTTATGAAAATAAGTGTATGAAAGCGAGGGCTTTGATGATGGATATAAGTTTGGTAAAATTGGTTGAGGAGCTGAATCTCAAGAATCTGACGCCGGATGTGGATATGAATGAAGTCCGGATATCTGTCCCGGATATTAACCGTCCGGCCTTGCAGCTCACCGGATACTATGAGCACTTTGCAAGCGAGAGGGTTCAGATTATAGGTACGGTAGAATTTACCTATCTTCAGCATCTGAGCGAGGAAGACAGAGTTCAGTCTTTTGAAGAGTTTGTCTCCAAGGATATTCCCTGTGTGATCTTTACGACGAATATGATTCCGGAGGAAAAACTGCTCCGGTTATGCAGAAAATATCAGGTGCCGACTTTTGGTACAGACAGAAAAACTTCTTCGTTCATGGCAGAGATTATAAGATGGCTGAATGTGAAGCTTGCCCCCACAATTTCGATCCATGGGGTTCTAGTGGATGTATTCGGCGAAGGTGTTTTGATCATGGGCGAGAGCGGAATCGGAAAAAGCGAAGCTGCACTGGAGTTGATTAAAAGAGGGCATCGGCTGGTGAGTGATGATGTTGTCGAAATCAGCAAGGTGAGCGATATTACTTTAGTCGGCACAGCCCCGAATATCACAAGACACTTTATCGAGCTGCGCGGAATCGGGATTATCGATGTCAAAACATTGTATGGCGTGGAAAGTGTGAAGGATACACAATCTATTGATTTGGTCATCAAACTGGAGGAATGGGATAAGGAGAAGGAATATGATCGTTTGGGGTTGGAAGAAGAATATATCCAATTTCTGGGCAATAAAGTGGTCTGCCATTCTCTTCCGATTCGCCCGGGAAGAAATCTGGCTATTATTGTCGAGACAGCAGCCGTGAACC
>ENA-UOOI01001225-UOOI01001225.1-fermentation-metagenome-genome-assembly--contig:-NODE-1225-length-27938-cov-7.680020_pt1 | contig 27938 bp, 30 predicted proteins | sample MGYA00245779_ERZ724027 | MGnify/ENA primary metagenome ERZ724027 (study PRJEB28704, sample SAMN03018318) | fermentation metagenome | biome: anthropogenic terrestrial biome; feature: soil; material...
AGGAATTAACCTTGTTTTCAGCAGGAATTAACCTTGTTTTCAGCAGGAATTAACCCTTGTTTTCAGCAGGAATTAACCTTGTTTTCAGCAGGAATTTAACCCCGTTTACGGTAGAAATTAACCCTGTTTCCAATATGAATTAAACTTGTTTACAGCAGACAATAAAATAGTTTAGTGAAAAAACTAATTAGTAAATCATACTAGTTAATCTAATTGTACGAAAAATATCGTGAAAAATCTGTGATATTAGTTTACTTTTGACGAAAATAATGATAGAATATGAAAGATAAGTATATATTAATAGAGAAAATAATTTTTTACTGAAGGAGTGGACTATATGATTTCCAATCAAATTCTACAGAATACTATTGAAGGTTTAAAGGCAATTACGCGCATTGATATTTGTGTAATGGATACAGAAGGTAAAAATCTAGCTACCACTATAAATAATGCAGAAGATTATGAGAATGCAGTATTGGCATTTGTAGAGTCACCTGCAGATAGTCAGGTTTTACAGGGATACCAATTTTTTAAGGTGTTTGATGAACACCAGTTAGAATATGTAATATTAGTAAAAGGAGACAGTGATGATGTTTATATGGTAGGAAAAATTGCTTCCTTCCAGATTCAGAACCTTCTTGTAGCTTACAAAGAAAGATATGATAAAGATAACTTTATCAAGAACTTATTATTAGACAACTTACTTTTAGTGGATATTTATAATAGGGCAAAAAAACTTCATATTGAAACAGACGTAAGAAGAGTTGCATTCATTATTGAAACTAAGAATGAAAAAGATGTGAATGCTCTTGAAACAGTAAGAAGTTTATTCTCAGGTAAAACAAAGGATTTTATCACTGCAGTTGATGAAAAGAATATTATTCTTGTAAAAGAACTAAAACCAAGTGAAACTTATGAAGATATGCAAAAAACGGCTAAGGTAATCTTAGATATGTTAAATACAGAAGCTATGACAAAGGTTCATGTTTCTTTTGGTACTATCGTAAATGAAATAAAAGATGTATCCAGATCTTACAAAGAAGCCAAAATGGCATTGGATGTAGGAAAAATCTTTTATAGTGATAGAAACATTGTAGCTTACAATAATTTAGGAATTGGACGTCTTATCTATCAATTGCCAATGCCTTTATGCAAAATGTTCATCAAAGAAATATTCGAAGGAAAATCACCAGATGATTTTGATGATGAAACCTTAACCACAATTAACAAATTCTTTGAGAACAGCTTAAATGTATCTGAGACCTCAAGACAATTATATATTCATAGAAATACATTAGTATACAGGTTAGATAAATTACAAAAGAGTACAGGCTTAGATCTGAGAGTATTTGAAGATGCCATTACCTTTAAGATTGCCTTAATGGTTGTAAAATATATGAAGTATATGGAGACATTGGAGTATTAATATGGCAGGTTTCTATAATATTAGTAAACATTTTAGTGAATTAGAGACACCAGTCATACGATTTGATCAAGTAACAAAAACTTACCATACTGGAACTACTGCACTAAGTAATGTAAACTTTCAGATTTTCAAAGGAGAATTTGTTTTCATAGTTGGCAGCAGTGGTTCTGGTAAATCCACTCTTATTAAATTGATGTTAAAGGAAACCAATCCGACCAGTGGAAGAATCTTTGTTAACCGAAGAGATTTATCAAGATTAAGACATGGTCAGATTGCAAAGTATCGTAGAGGAATTGGAGTGGTATTTCAAAATTTCAGATTGCTCAAAGACCGTAATGTTTATGAAAATGTTGCATTTGCGCAAAGAGTAATCGAAACTCCATTTTCCCAAATTCAGAAAAATGTACCTGCCATCCTATCTGTAATGGGATTGGCAGACAAACATAAATCCTTAACCACTGAGTTATCAGGTGGTGAACAGCAAAGAGTTGCTTTAGCCAGAGCACTAGTGAATAATCCGCCCATTTTACTTGCTGATGAACCAACTGGTAATTTGGATCCAAAAAACTCAATGGAAATTATGAACCTTTTGGAAGACATTAATAAGAGAGGTACTACGGTAGTTGTTGTTACCCATAATAAAGAAATCGTAGACATGATGCAAAAAAGAGTAATTACTATGAACAAAGGCATACTAATTAGTGATGAACAAAAAGGTGGATATACAAATGCGAATTAACTCATTTATATATAGCATAAAACAAGGATTGAAAAGCATAAGAAGAAACCGATTATTCTCACTTGCCTCTATTGGTACAATTTCAGCATGTTTATTTCTATTCGGTATTTTTTATTTTGTTGTTGCTAATTTTCAATATATGATAAAAACAGCCGAGACTTCAGTAGGAGTAACGGTTTTTTTTGATGAAGGTATTAGTGAGGCAAAGATAAAAACTATTGGTGATGAAATTCGAAAAAGAGCTGAAGTATCAAAGGTGACATATATCTCCGCCGAGGAGACATGGAAAAATTACAAAGATAAATATTTAAGTAAAGAATTGGCAGAAACTTTTGGAGATGACAATCCACTAGCAGATTCCGCTTCTTATTCGGTATATGTTAATGATATATCCATGCAGGAATCCCTGGTAAAATACATAGAAAAATTAGACGGTGTCAGGCAGGTGAATCACTCTGATTCTGTTGCCGAGAACCTGGAAAGTTTTAATTCCTTAGTAGGATATATTTCTGCTGCAATAATCATTATTTTACTGGCTGTAGCTATATTTTTAATTAGCACAACCGTTACCATGGGCATTTCAGTAAGAAAAGAAGAAATTTATATTATGAGGTTAATTGGTGCTACGGACTTTTTCATAAGGGCTCCATTTATTGTAGAAGGAGTTATCATTGGTATCTTAGGATCACTTTTACCTTTAGCCAGTTTATATTTTATTTACTATAAGGTAATATCCTACATAACAGAGAAATATATTAATATATTCAGTACTTTTGAATTTCTTAAAATAAATGATATATTTTCCAATCTTATTCCAATATCCTTAGGAATCGGAATCGGAATCGGATTTATAGGAAGTTTTATGACCGTAAGAAAACATTTAAGAATAAAAGAAATTAACTGATTTATAGGAGTTGAAAAAATGCACAAAAGACTATTTGATAAATACCAAAACAGTAAAAAGAATATAGTTAGAAAAGGTTTCTATGGTATAGTAATAACCCTGTTGGTTATAATGGTAATAAGTCCCTTTCATATTCTATCCTTCGCAAATGAAATTGATAAAGCCAAAGAAGAAAAAAGTAGTCTTGAAAAAAAGAAAGAAGAAACTGAAGTAAAAATTCAGTCATTAGAGAAGGAAAAAGGTGATATACTTAAATATATAGAAAAGTTAGATATGGAGTTAAATAATCTCGCCAATGAGATTGAAGGATTAAATAAAGATATTAAAAAGGTAAATAAGGATATTGAGGCTGCTCAGGTGGATTTAAAGGCAGCACGTATTGCCGAGGCTGACCAATATGATATCATGAAGAAACGTATTAAGTACATGTATGAAAATGGTAACACCACTTATTTTGAGGTTATTACCCAATCAGGCAGCCTTGCGGAATTATTAAATCATGTAGAATACATATCTAAAATTACCGAGTATGATAATCATCTTTTAGATGAATATACCAGATTAAAACAAGATGTTATTGATAAAGAAGCAGTTCTTCAAAAGAAGCATGATGATCTGGAAACTTTAAAAGAAGAAGTTGCATATGAAAAGAAAACAGTAGAAAAACTATCCGTAGATAAGAATAAAGAGTTAAAGAAATACGAAGAAACCATTAAAGAAAATGAAGCGCTATCTAAAGATTACGGTAACCAGATTGAAGAAAAAGAAGCGCAAATTGAGAATTTACTATTAGAGGAAATAAAACGTAAAGAAGAGGAAGAACGTAGAAAAAGGGAAGAGGAACGCAGAAGAAGGGAAGAGGAAGAACGTAGAAGAAGAGAAGAGGAAGAGAAAAGGAATCAGCAAAATGGTGAGTCAGGTTCTTCTAACAACGAGTCAGGTTCTTCTAATAATGAATCAGGTTCTTCCAATACGGTATCCGGTGATTTTAGATGGCCAGTTCCTTCCAGCGGAAGAATTACCTCAACCTTTGGTAATAGGGAAAGTCCTACTGCAGGTGCAAGTACGAATCATAAAGGAATCGATATAGGTGCACCTTCCGGTTCTAATATAATAGCAACTATGAGCGGCGAAGTGGTTACTGCTACTTACAGCGTATCTGCAGGTAATTATATTATGTTATACCATGGAGATGGCTTATACTCCGTATATATGCATTGTTCCAAACTAATGGTATCCGTAGGTGATAATGTAAGCCAAGGTGATACTATAGGCTTAGTAGGAACTACAGGATATTCAACTGGACCGCATTTACATTTTGCTATAGTAAAAGATGGTTCTTATGTAAACCCACTAAATTATGTAAGTTATTAAAGTGGATTTTAAAAAAAGAAATTTGGGTAGGTAACCGTTAATTTGTGCTAAAGTACAAATTGCTGTTATTATTAAAATGGTGCTAAATCACCGGAATGGGGGTTATTATGAGAAATAAATTCCTATCGGGCTTTCTAGCAGGCTTAGCTGGTGCGTTGATTATATTTACCATAGCGCTGACTATTTATGTTGTTGGACCGAATGCCAAGGACGATAATCAAGGCTTAAATAAAATTAATAATGCAGAAGCTGCGACGAAAACAGAAGATGAAGAGTATAAAGAAAAAATACTGCAAAAGATGAAGAAGATTGAAGCCCTGATTGATCATTACTATCTGAAAGAAGTGGATGAAGAAGCTATTGCAGATGGAGTTTATAAGGGAATGTTACAAAGTTTAGGTGACCCATATTCTACCTATTATACAAAAGATGAATATAAAGCTTTAATGGAATCTACCAGTGGCGTTTATTGTGGCATAGGCGCAACGGTAACTCAGGACGTGACTACAGGGATTATTTCCATTGTAAAACCATTTGTGACAGGACCGGCGTATAAGGCTGGAATTTTACCAGGAGATATTATATATAAAGTAGCTGGTAAAGAAGTTACAGGTTTTGATTTGACAGAAGTAGTAAGCAGAATTAAAGGAGAAGAAGGAACCAAAGTTGATATTACAATTATAAGGGAAGGGGAAACAGAACCTTTAGAATTCTCAATTCCTAGAAAAATCGTAGAAGTTCCTACTATTTCTTTTGAGATGTTAGATGGAAATATTGGATACATTGAAGTCACTGAGTTTGATGAAGTGACAGCACAACAATTTAGGAAAGCGATAGATGAACTTGATAAGCAAGGTCAAAAGGGACTTATCGTTGATATTCGAAATAACCCTGGAGGATTATTAGATACTGTTGTTGATATGCTTGACCGTATGCTGCCAAAAGGTTTGATTGTCTATACGGAAGATAAGTATGGCCATCGTGAAGAAAAGAAATCCGATGGAAAAGAAGAGTTTAATAAACCCTTAGCAGTATTAATCAATGGACATAGTGCAAGTGCATCTGAAATATTTGCAGGTGCAATTCAGGATTATAAAAAAGGTACCATTGTAGGTACAACAAGTTTTGGAAAAGGCATTGTGCAATCTATCATACCGTTACAAGACGGTACGGCAATAAAAGTAACCGTTTCCAAATATTTCACTCCAAAAGGTCAGGATATTCATGGAGTTGGAATTAAACCTGATGTAACGGTAGAACTGGATAAAGAGCTGAAGAAAAAGGTTGTCATTAAAAAAGAAGAGGATAACCAGTTACAAAAAGCAATTGAAATAATTAAAAAAGAAATAGAAAAATAGAATAATGATATAAAGTAAAACGAGTTTTTTATGCTTTAAGCTGGAAAACTCGTTTTATTTTTTAGAACAAACATTCGAAAATAATTGATTTTAATAAATGGTTATGATATAATTGCAAACAGATAAAATATACTGGAAAATATACAAATTGTGTTTCGTGGGAAGGCTATAAGATATAATATTGTAACCTGATTTTTAAGAATAATATAAATTGTTTCTATTGATATTGTATTAGCATCATATTAGAAAGGAAAAGTTAGATGAGTGATTTTAAGCTTGTTTCTGAATATGCTCCTACGGGAGATCAGCCTGAGGCTATAGCAGAACTGGTAAAAGGATTTAAAGAAGGAAATCAGTTTCAGACCTTACTTGGAGTTACTGGTTCCGGTAAAACATTTACCATGGCTAATGTGATTCAGGCTTTGAATAGACCTACTTTAGTTATAGCACATAACAAAACCCTGGCAGCCCAGCTTTATGGAGAATTTAAAGAATTCTTCCCAGAGAATGCTGTTGAGTATTTTGTAAGCTATTATGATTATTACCAGCCAGAAGCCTATGTTCCTTCATCAGATACGTATATAGAGAAAGATTCAGCAATTAATGAAGAAATTGATAAACTTCGACATTCTGCCACTGCAGCTTTATCAGAGCGAAGAGACGTTGTTATAGTAGCAAGTGTATCTTGTATCTATGGTTTAGGCGACCCTATTGATTATCAGGAAATGGTTATTTCCCTAAGGCCAGGTATGATTAAGGATAGGGATGAAGTATTAAGAAAACTTGTTGACCTTCAATATATAAGAAATAATATGGAGTTCAAACGTGGTACTTTCCGAGTAAGAGGCGATGTAGTAGAAATATTTCCGGTAACTTCGGATGACCGCGCCATTCGTGTAGAATTTTTTGGTGATGAAGTAGATAGAATTACCGAGATTGATGTGTTAACTGGAGAGATTAAGTGTACATTAGAACATATAGCCATATTTCCTGCATCTCACTATGTAGTATCGAAGGAGAAAATGGAAGCAGCCATTCATACTATTCAGGCTGAATTGGAAGAACGGGTAAAATATTTTAAGAGTGAGGATAAATTATTAGAAGCCCAAAGAATATCTGAAAGAACGAACTTTGACATTGAAATGTTAAGAGAAACCGGATTCTGCTCAGGCATTGAGAATTATTCCAGACATTTATCCGGTTTGAAACCAGGAAGTACACCGAATACTTTAATGGACTATTTTCCCGATGATTTCTTAATTATTGTAGATGAGTCCCATATTACCATACCTCAGATACGAGGTATGTATGCAGGAGACCAGTCCAGGAAAAGTACTTTAGTGGAATATGGATTCCGTCTCCCTTCTGCAAAGGATAACCGTCCGCTAAATTTTGAAGAATTTGAAAGTAAAATTAATCAGATGTTATTTGTCTCTGCTACCCCTTCCGTTTATGAAGAAGAACATGAACTATTTCGAGCGGAGCAGATTATAAGACCAACTGGTTTGTTAGATCCGGAAATTTCTGTGCGGCCAGTGGAAGGTCAGATTGACGATTTGATTTCAGAGGTAAATAAAGAAGTGGCAAAGAAGAATAAAATCCTGGTTACTACTTTGACCAAACGAATGGCAGAAGATTTAACGGATTACATGCGAGAAGTTGGAATTCGGGTTAAGTATCTTCATTCGGATATTGATACTTTGGAGCGTTCTGAAATCATTAGAGATATGAGATTGGATGTATTTGATGTTTTGGTAGGTATTAACTTACTAAGAGAAGGGCTAGATATACCCGAGATAACTTTAGTAGCTATATTGGATGCAGATAAGGAAGGTTTTCTGCGTTCCGAAACATCTTTAATACAGACAGTAGGACGTGCTGCCCGTAATTCAGAGGGCAGGGTTATTATGTATGCAGATCATATGACTGACTCCATGAATAAGGCTATCTCAGAAACCAATCGAAGAAGGACGATCCAAAATAAGTATAACGAAGAACATGGTATTACACCTACTACCATTCAGAAAAAGGTTCGTGAATTAATAAGCATATCAAAGAAAGCGGATAAAGATTATTATAAGATGGATAAGGATCCTGAGTCCATGAGTAAAAAAGAATTAGAAGCGGTAGCGAAGAAGATTACAAAAGATATGCATACGGCAGCTGCGGAACTGAACTTTGAAGCAGCAGCGGAGTTAAGAGACCGATTACTGGAATTAAAAAAACAATTGAATGATATGGAGTAATAGGTAATTAGAGTGTCAAATCTCAAAGGTAATACTCTAATCATAAATATAATTTATAATTTGTAAAACTAAAGTATAATTTGAACATAATATTTTTCATAATTAGAAAGAGGAAAACATGGCTGACAAGAAACATTATATAAAAATTAGAGGCGCAAAAGAGCATAACTTAAAGAATATTAGCCTTAATATTCCTAGAGATGAGTTTGTAGTCCTAACTGGATTAAGCGGTTCTGGAAAGTCTTCCTTAGCTTTTGATACCATTTATGCAGAAGGTCAGAGAAGATATATGGAATCTTTATCTTCCTATGCAAGGCAATTCCTTGGACAGATGGAAAAACCAAATGTAGAGAGCATAGAGGGACTTTCCCCAGCTATTTCCATTGACCAAAAGTCCACTAATAGAAATCCACGTTCTACAGTGGGAACTGTAACAGAAATCTATGATTATTTTCGTTTGCTATATGCGAGAATTGGTATTCCACACTGTCCCAAATGTGGCAAAGAGATAAAGAAACAGACGGTAGACCAAATGGTAGATGAAATCATGCGCTTGGAACCGGGTTCCAGAATTCAAATATTAGCCCCGGTGGTTAGGGGAAGAAAAGGCGAACATGTGAAATTGCTGGAACAGGCTAAGAAAAGTGGTTATGTTCGAGTAATTGTTGATGGAAACCTTTATGAGTTATCTGAAGAAATTAAACTTGATAAAAATATCAAACATAATATTGAGATAATCGTTGACCGTATCATTATAAAAGAAGGTATTGAGAATAGACTTACAGACTCTATTGAAAGTGTACTAAAACTGACAGATGGTTTATTACTGGTTGATGTTCAAGGTAAAGGTAAATTAAATTTTAGTGAGAATTTTGCCTGTCCTGATTGTGGTATCAGCATAGATGAGATTGAACCAAGAAGCTTCTCATTTAACAATCCTTTTGGTGCCTGTCCTGAGTGTCATGGTATTGGAATTAAAATGGAGTTTGATGAGGATTTGCTCATACCGGACAAGTCACTTAGTATAGCAGAAGGGGCTATTGCTGCTATGGGATGGCAATCGGTTGTAGACCGATCCAGCTATACCAGATGTACCTTAGAGGCTATAGCAAAAGAATATAAATTTGACTTAAATACTCCATATAAGGACTTGCCAGAGAAAATAAAAAAAGTAATCATATATGGTACCAATGGTAAGACTGTAAAAGTCCACTATAAAGGTCAGCGTGGAGAAGGTGTGTATGACGTTGCATTTGAAGGACTGATTCGCAATATGGAAAGACGTTATCGTGAATGTTCTGATTCAGTTAAGCCGGAATATGAAAGCTGTATGAAAACCACACCTTGTAAAGAGTGTGGAGGAAGACGTTTAAAGAAAGAATCTCTTGCAGTAACCGTAGGTGATAAGAACATAGCAGAGGTAACGGAGTATTCTATTCGGGACTTGAAAGAATTTATGGATAATCTTGAATTAACACCAACCCAGGCAAAGATAGGTAATCTGGTTTTAAAAGAAATAAAAGCAAGGGTAGGATTCCTTGTAGATGTAGGTCTTGATTACCTTTCATTAGGAAGGGCAACAGGCACTTTATCTGGTGGTGAAGCGCAAAGAATTCGCTTGGCTACCCAGATAGGTTCCGGGTTAGTAGGTGTAGTTTATATATTAGATGAACCGAGTATTGGTTTGCACCAAAGAGATAATGATAAACTGTTAAAAACTTTGAAGAACCTAAAAGATTTAGGAAATACTTTGATTGTAGTTGAACATGACGAAGACACTATGTTTGCAGCAGATTATATTGTGGATATAGGTCCTGGCGCTGGTGAGCACGGTGGTGAAGTAGTTGCAGCAGGTACTGCAGAGGAGATTATGCAGGTAAAGGAGTCTATAACCGGTGCCTATTTAAGCGGAAGAATTAAGATTCCTATTCCTAAAGAAAGAAGGAAACCCAACAGCTTCCTAACAATTAAAGGAGCAAAAGAGAACAATTTAAAGAATATTAATGTAGATATCCCTCTTGGAATTATGACGGTTGTTACTGGTGTATCCGGTTCCGGTAAAAGTTCCTTAGTAAATGAGATTTTATATAAACGGTTGGCAAGGGATTTAAACAGAGCCAGAATCATACCAGGCAAGCATGATGATATAATTGGTATTGATAAATTAGACAAGGTTATCAATATTGATCAGTCTCCCATTGGAAGAACACCAAGATCCAATCCGGCTACTTACACCGGTGTATTTGATCAAATTAGAGATTTATTTGCCAACACTCCAGATGCCAAAATGAGAGGCTATAGTAAAGGACGTTTTAGTTTCAATGTAAAAGGTGGCCGTTGTGAAGCTTGTAGTGGTGATGGTATCATTAAAATCGAGATGAATTTCCTCCCTGATGTATATGTAACTTGTGAATCCTGTGGTGGGAAGCGATATAACAGAGAAACTTTAGAGGTGAAATATAAAGGGAAGACCATTCATGATGTATTAGATATGACAGTAGAAGAAGCAATGAAATTCTTTGAGAATATTCCTTCTATTCACAGAAAAATAGAAACACTTTATGACGTTGGTTTATCCTATATTAGATTAGGTCAGCCTTCAACCACTTTATCAGGTGGTGAAGCACAAAGAATTAAGCTGGCTACTGAATTAAGCAAGAGAAGTACCGGTAAGACTATATACATTTTGGACGAGCCTACAACAGGATTACATTTTGCGGATGTTCATAAATTAATTGAAATCTTAAGAAGACTATCCGAGGGTGGTAATACCGTAGTCGTGATTGAACATAACCTGGATGTAATTAAAACCGCAGATTATATTATAGATATAGGACCAGAAGGCGGTGATAAAGGTGGTACTGTGATTGCTAAAGGTACACCGGAAGAAGTTGCCCAGAATGAGAAATCCTACACAGGACATTATATTAAAAAGATGCTGGAAGGTAAGAGATAAGATAAGCTTGGAATAAGCAGGCTGGGGATAAATGAATAAGAAATTCTGATGGAGAGGTTATTCTGACGGAGATATCATTCTGGGGGAGATCTCATTCTGACAGAGGTGTCATTCTAACGGAGATGTCATTCTGAGTGTAAATTCAGCATAGCTGAATTTTAAGCGAAGAATCTCATCCTCCCCACTACAGTAAAAGGAGCCTATATGGATAGTAATTTTTTTGCTATGATGTCAAGAATGAAATATATTGAGCGATGGGCCTTAATGAGAAACTCCCAATCGGAGAATATCAGCGAGCATTCTCTTGAGGTAAGTATGTTAGCACATGGTTTGGCGGTTATTGGAAAGAGACGATTAGGTGGTAAAGTTGATCCGGAAAAAGCTGCATTGGTAGGTCTTTATCATGATTCTACTGAAATCATTACTGGAGATATGCCCACTCCTATAAAATACTACAACAAAGAAATACAAGGAGCTTTTAAAGAAATAGAAACCCTTGCAGCCAACCGATTACTAGATATGCTTCCTTCTGATCTTAGAGAAGAATATGAGGGTATATTCTTTCCCAATGTGGGAGATGAACATATGTGGAAGTTAGTTAAAGCCGCAGATAAACTATCTGCCTTAATAAAGTGTATTCAGGAAGAAAAGGCTGGCAACACAGAATTTACCAGTGCTAAAAAGGCAATAATGGAAACCTTACAAAAGATGAATCTAGAAGAGGTAAATATATTTATAAAAGAGTTTTTACCTGCTTATTATAAGACGCTGGATGAATTAAATTTGCCGTATAATTAGTTTTTTATTCATAATATATATAAGTTGTATATTTTTTTATAAAATACCACAATATTTTGTACTGGTGTTAAGGAAAAAAATGATGTAGAATAGGTTATATGTATTAGAAGTATATGGTTATGATATCAAATACATTTCTATAATTTAATATTATCGGGGAAGTGCCACGCTTCTGTAATCGGAGATAATGCCCATTTCGGCAATCGGAGATAACGCCCGCTTCGATAATCGGTGGTAGCTCTCATTTCTGTAATCGGTGGTAACCCCTACTTCAGTAAGTAGGGCAAGGACTTGACTGTTTTAGTGGGGGTTCAAGTTTTGCCGAAATGCCACATAGTGGCAATGGGGTTATGAGCAGTAGCGTAAGTGGATAACTTGCTTATAGGGAAGTGTGAAGTATTCCACCATGAGAATCCATTGGAATTCTCATGGCGAACTTCTTCATCCATTATTTGAGATGTGGCAAAGCCACATCATGTCGGGAAGTGGGAATATCCGCTTTGACTAGGAAAGCGCCTTGATAAGTATAATATTACTTATAGAAATCAATGATATATATAGCTTGATTTATATTTAATTTGTAGGAGGAAGAACGTGTGAATAAGGAAATTGTTATCGTCCTTGATTTTGGTGGTCAATACAACCAATTGATTGCTAGAAGAGTTAGAGAATGTAACGTATATTGTAAAGTGTTGCCTTACAATACAAGTCTTGAGAAAATAAAAGATATTCATCCAAAAGGTATTATCTTCACCGGTGGACCTGCAAGTGTTTACGCAGAAGATTCACCAACCATCGTCAAAGAAATCTTTGAATTGGGTATTCCAATTTTGGGAATCTGCTATGGCGCTCAACTTATGAATTATTTATTGGGTGGAAAGGTATCTAAAGCTCCTGTAAGAGAGTATGGCAAGACTGAAGTAACAGTTAATCATGATTCAAAATTATTTAGAGATGTATCAGAAAATACAATCTGTTGGATGAGTCATACAGATTATATTGAACAATTTCCAGAAGGATTTACAGTATCAGCCCAATCAGAATCTTGTCCAGTAGCTGCATTTGAAAAACCATCTCAAAACCTTTATGGAGTACAATTCCATCCTGAAGTAGTTCACTCCCAAGAAGGAACTAAGATGATTCATAACTTCTTATATGAAGTATGTAAATGTTCTGGAGACTGGAAGATGGATTCCTTTACTGAACATTCTATCAAAGATCTTAAAGCAAAAATCGGGGACAAAAAAGTATTATGTGCTTTATCTGGTGGCGTAGATTCATCAGTAGCTGCTGTTATGGTCAGTAAAGCCGTTGGTAAACAGTTAACTTGTATCTTCGTTGACCATGGTTTACTTCGTAAAAATGAGGCAGATGATGTAGAAAAAGTCTTCACTGAACAATTCGATGTTAACTTCGTACGTGTTAATGCGCAGGAAAGATTCTATAACAAATTAGCCGGCGTGTCCGATCCAGAAACAAAGCGAAAAATCATTGGTGAAGAATTCATCCGTGTATTTGAGGAAGAAGCGAAAAAGATAGGAACCGTTGATTTCTTAGTTCAAGGAACAATCTATCCTGATGTTATCGAAAGTGGATTGGGAAAATCTGCAGTCATCAAGAGCCATCACAACGTTGGCGGACTACCAGATTATGTAGACTTTAAGGAAATCATTGAACCACTTCGTGACTTATTCAAGGACGAAGTAAGAAAAGCAGGGTTAGAACTTGGACTACCTGAAAAACTTGTATTCAGACAACCTTTCCCAGGCCCAGGTCTTGCAATTCGTATCATTGGTGATATAACTGCAGAAAAGGTAAAAATCCTTCAAGAAGCAGATGCAATATATCGTGAAGAAATCGCAAATGCCGGCCTTGATAGAAGCATAGGACAATATTTTGCAGTATTGACGAATCTTCGTAGTGTTGGTGTTATGGGAGATGAAAGAACCTACGATTATACCGTTGCACTTCGTGCAGTAACAACTACGGATTTCATGACTGCTGAGTTCGCTGAGATACCTTGGGATGTGCTTGGACATATCTCTAGTAGAATTGTAAATGAAGTGAAACATGTAAATAGGATATGCTATGATATAACTGGAAAACCACCGGCTACGATTGAGTGGGAATAAATAAAATAACGCCGAAAACCCGCATGATTACTGGGCTTTCGGCGTTTGATTTTGCCTTTTGAGTACAGTTTGAGTACAGAATAATGTTATTGCTTTTCAGATTTGAAATTTACATACTCTCCGTCGTGATAATCTATTACGCAGATATTATCATTGGAAAACAGTTGATTTTTGTCTCTATCATATATGTAATTCTCTAAAACGAAACAATTAGACCCAATTCTCTTTTGATAAATTAGTAAATCAACTTCGCTTAGAGCGATACCAGTATATTCGCCGGCAATAATTTTCATAACAATGCTCCTATTCTTTGGCTTTTCTCCAGTTGATTGACGGTTCAAAGCGACCGCCGTCATCACAGGTGAAAGGCCAGTTTAGTTTCCATTCAAAGTATTCTTCATGTGTTATCTCTTTATTAGTTAATTACTTAAATCGGATAGCCCATTCACGCATAAAGTAGCCTATGGGCTGTTCCTAAACTTGCCAGAGAGGCTTTGCCCCTTGGAACCCCCAACAAAAGTTTCACTCTTGCATCTGGAGCCGCTGATGATCTGGCATGAAATTCCGAGACATCCGCTGGAAGTTTCTTCATCTCATCCCATCCATCAGCTAGGGGCTGGCTATTCACTATAGACAATATTGATGAGCCAGCCCCTGCGCCCCAAAAGGCAAAAACCACGAAAGGAGTGTAATACAAAGTGCGAAAAGGAGAATATCAAGTGAAGTTTCGAATGAACCAAGAAGAATACGAACGACTACAGGAAAAAGTGACAGCTTCTGGACAGACACAGCAGTCATTTATCATCAATGCTCTTGCTAGGGTAATTATTGCTCCACGGGAAGAAATTGATGTACTTAAGAATATAAACAAGAATTTTGATGATCTGCTTCGGCAGATTAGAGGAATGGAAACGTATGTAAATCAATTATTGTTTTCGTAGCAGTCTATTGGGTTCATTAAATGGTCAATGCGCCAGTAAGATTGAATTATAGGCTGATGGAAGGGATTGATTATATGAGATTCATTTACGCAAGTTATAATTCAAATTATAACAGTATAGATATAACGACATTTAATAATATTTTACTTGGAATTGATTGCAATAAAGCAGAAGAGGGAATCAGGACAACGCTTGGTTCCCAATGTACGTTAAATGCATTGGCAATTAATGAACCATTGGAATATGTAAGGCTAGCCTTGGATGGAAAGATGCAGATGTGGGTGGATGCAGAAGATAGTTTGGAACTTTGGTAAAATAGAGGAATTATTTAGTTCGGGTAGTGAAAACTTAGGATATATGGTAGAATAGTTCTGAAATCAAACTATAAAGAATCAACTTTTTGAAAATGAGGAATTATAAAATGAATGGCATACTAGGATTTGTAAATGAAAAAGCAAAAGTGTTAATAATTCTCAAGGAAAATCAATTAGAAAGACGGTAATAATATTTGCCCGCTAAATCAACAAGAGATTGCAGACTTAGTACCATGTGGAAAATTCAAAGCAAATCAGATGATAAAAGAATTAGTTGAACAAGGATATGTTAGAATGCTTCATACAAAGGGCAGATATATGGTAACTGATAAAGAAAATGAAGTATTGAAAAAGATGCCGTTGGAGTAAAAATTTTAGTCCAAGAAAAGTCTAAAATAGCCCAAGATTAGTCCAAGGTGAAAGGAATATATTCAAAATGAAATATGAATATTCTGGTGGAAATGTATGAAAACAAAAAAGCATACAATACAAATATCAATATGTTTGATATGTATTAGTTTTATTATTTTGATTTTCTTACAATTTAGGCTTTATCCACTTTTGTTAAGAAATCAATTTTATAAATTACTTTTTGACAATGCTAGTGCACTAAAAGAATTGTTAATCATTATTTTTGGAGGTATTTTTACTAGCTCATTTGTAGTTTTAATGATTGGAATAGTTGAATATCAAGGTGAAAAGAGAAAAGCATTAGAACACTATTATAGTATGAGCAGATCATTCCTTCAGCATTTTAAGAATATTGAGTATTTTGAACCAAGACATCCTAAAGAGCTAGTGCAGAAATGCTTTTGGGAAGAATCCAATAATCGGATAAAAGAAGATATGAATAATCAAATGGACAACATTGCGATTCAGTCAGGTGAAAATATTAAAGCAATGCTTGAAAAATTATCTCATAAAGAAAAAGCTAGATTGGTGCATTCCTAGAAAGCATGGAAATCTTATGAGTGATGAATTTACGCCATATCCAAAGAATCCATTAATTTATAATTTTTTTGCAAATATAGGGCGTACAGATACAATCGGATCTGGTGTAAAGAATATGTATAAGTATACACCAATTTATTCAGATGGTGGAAAACCTGAGCTGTTTGAAGATGATGTGTTTAAAAGCTCTATTCCACTGAATTCCAAAGCTGCGAATGAAGCTAAAGAACAAAATACATTATCAGAAAGAGAAAAAGCTATATTTGAAATGATTAAAAAGAATAAAACATTATCTGTAGAAGAAGTAATGGCAGAGCTTTCTGTATCAAGAGCAACTGTATTCAGGGATTATGCGAAGATTAAAAAGATTACAGGAGCAGTTTATGATAAGAAAACTAGGAAATGGAAGTATTAGTCTCAACAAGAGTATCAGTAGTCTCATGATAGTCTCACCAGTCTCAACGGAGATTTGAGACTGAGATGGTAATATAAAGATTAGAACAGAACATCTTAAAGATGAGGAAGATTGATAGTTAAGGCGATTTGCACAGAAGATTGGGGGATAAAAGATGGCAATTAGTATTTTGGTGACAATTGGTAAAAATGGAAAGCCACAAATTTCAGTTGGTGAAACGTAGACAATAAAATCAGTAAGAGAAAGAAAAGGGAAAAGTTGTAAAAGTATTTCGGATTATGATTTACAAATCGAAGGGGAAGAAGATTTTTCGATAAGAAAAGATACTAAATATATTTCGTTGCATCAAGTCAAGGCAGGTGCAGTAAAACTAGGGTCAAATGACAAGTTTTCTTTTATTATGGGAATCCTTCAGAATGAAGCAGAATATGGTTATTTTCATATTTCAAACGGAAAGAAAATTCCATCAGATTTTGTTTCAACATCTTTTGATTATATTAGTATGTTAAAAAATGAGTTGAATAAAAAGGCAATAGAAAAAAAGGATATTCTAGCTACCGATAAAGTAGATGATTATATTGTTTTGGATAAAGTATCAGGAAATCATAAAAAGGCAGATGTTTATAGCATCATAAAGTATGTTTCTGGAAACTCAAAAGACATAACTAAAATAGAATCTACGATTAGTGAAATTAATAATGCTTTAGATACCTATAAGTCTACTATAGAGAAAAAATAGAAGTATTAAAAAGGGGTAATCCATTATTGTGTGATAATATTTTCTTTGTACCAAATTGAAGCAAGATGGGAGAAAATTGCTTCAGCTGCTCATACACTTGGGATAGGAACTATTATAGATGATGCAATGAGAGCGATAGAGGCAGAAAATAAGACACTTAAAAATGTATTGCCTAAAAATTATGCCAGCCCAGATTTGGATAAACGTGTATTGGGTGACGTAGTTGACCTAGGTTGAATTTATACAAGCACATAGAGGTAATAGAAATCGTATATCTGTTTATGGTCAAGAGTCTAACGCAGATACGTAGAAAATGGTAAAGATGAATATGGCTATTCGTGGCATAGAAGCAGATTTTGGACCATATCAAGCAGATACTTTCTTTAATAACTTACATAAGTCATTAAAAGCAGATTTTATTATGGCAAATCCATCGTTTAACCTTTCCAACTGGGGACAAGATAAATTACAGGACGATGTTCGTTGGAAATATGGAACACCCCCATCAGGTAATGCTAACTATGCATGGATTCAACATATAATTCATCATCTTGCCCCTAATGGGAAAATTGGTCTAGTTTTAGCTAATGGAGCACTTTCTACACAGACGAGTGGAGAGGGCGAGATCGGGAAAATTTGTTGAATGCAATCGTCATAAGGATTATAGTGGATGTAATCCGATTCAAATTAGTGTTTATGAAGATAAAATGTATACCTGGAACAATGGTGTTATGCCTACGAACTTAACATCTACCGAAAAGCTATTTCAAAAACATTCTTCGAAACCATATAATCCAAAGTTAGCAGATATCTTTTTTAAGAGTGGGACGATTGAAGCATGGGGACGTGGATTTGATAAAATCAAAGAAGCTTGCGAAAAGTATGATGGACCATTACCAGAATATGATATTAGCGAAGAGGGAATTATGGTTCTTTGCAAGGTCTGTGAGAGATACTTGGATTTATTACATGGCAAACCGGAAGAAATTAATTCGCCCACTTCTAATGAGCGAATGATTGAATAGGAGAAGACTAAGTATGATTTTTTAGTGGTGCGGCTTATAGTATGGTCAGACAAACTTAAATGTATTGTTACTGTCAAACTTGATGTAATGTGAAAAACAGTAAATGAAAGGGGAAACACAATGAGTAAAAAACAGTTTGAAAGAAAAACAAAGGAAGACATGCCAGTTGTTGCTATATGTTATGATTTTGATAAGACATTATCTCCAGACGATATGCAGGCACAAGGATATATTCAATCTGTAGGATATAATATTGCAGATTTTTGGACGGAATCAAATCAACTTGCCGAAGAAAATGATATGGATCAAAATTTAGCATATATGTACAAGATGATTCAAGAAGCAGAAGGTACACTTGTTTTTAATAAAAAAACATTAAATGAGTATGGCTCTAAGGTGGGTTTATTTCCAGGAGTAAAAGAATGGTTTGAAAGAATTAGAGAATATGGGAAAAATAAAGGTGTTTTAATCGAACACTACATTATTTCCTCAGGGCTAAAGGAAATGATTGAAGGAACTATTGTAGCTAAAGAAGGTGTATTTGAGAAAATATATGCTAGTTCATTTTATTTTAATGATCGCGGGGTTGCAAAATGGCCAGCTCAAGTTGTGAATTATACAAATAAAACACAGTTTTTATTCCGAATTGAAAAGGGTGTTTTAGATATTAATGATCAAGGAGTTAATGATTATTTTCCACCAGAAGAAGTTAGAGTACCATTTCGTAACATGGTGTATATAGGAGACAGTGATACAGATATCCCTTGTATGAAATTAGTGAATTCATATGGAGGGCATTCAATTGGGGTATTTAATGTGGAAACACAAGATAAAACCAAAGTACATAAAATGATGCGCGATAATAGAATAAGATATTATGCGCCAGCAGATTATTCTGAAGGAACGGATTTAGACATACTAGTTAAGACCATTATTGATAGAACAGCGACTAATGAAGCACTAGAAACCATTCATTATAGAAACAAAAAAGAATATTTAGAAGCCGACAAACTAAACAATGAGGAAGAAAAAAAGAAAACGAATCTTATATTAGCATTAGATAATAGTACAAACTTTGCGAATACTCATACCATTATTCAGGACTTAAACGAATGTGATCACTGGACGAAAGATGAATCGGAATTATTGATGGATATAGCAGTAAGAAATAGTCAGGTATATTGTATTCTGGGTGACATAGATGTTAAATTATTTTATGATAAATTGCTGAAAAAGATGAGTTCACTTTCAGAAAATGCTAATATTGTGAAAAGGGAAATTGAAAAAGACAAGTAATTATATCCTGTTCATATCCTAATCAAATGAACAGGATATTTGGATACAAAAAATCTAGGATGTTTTGTAAGTGTATTTTGTAAATATAACCATTAGAACTGCAATAAATAAAAAGCTCCCTTCTGATACTAAGTATTGGTACTATTACAAATTTTTATTTGAACTTTTAGTAAATCAATTTTATAATTATAGCAATGGAACTGCAAACCACTGTCACATTATTTTTAGATTAAGAAAGACGGGGTTGCAAGCCATTGGATACCATGAGAATGACGCGAAAATGCTTTGGCACTGGATTGGTACTAAAAAGAGTCTGAACGATATGGAATGGTTAAAAGAATTGGGATATACATATACAAGTATTTATAGAAAAAGAATGGGATATATGAAAAAGTACAAAGAACTTTGCTAGTGGGAATAACGGAAAGAACCACTGGAGCCTTGTAAATACTAGGCTTCTAAGGGCTATTTTTTGCTCGTGGTGTTAAAAATCTCTGACTGGGAAAGGGAGAAAATCGAAGCAAAGCTTGCAGTTAGTGGGCTGAATAAAAAGGATTATTTTGCCCGCTCCTGTATTTACAACCATGTATGTGTGGTGGGGAAGAAGGAGCCGATATGCAAATTAGTTCGGGAACTAAGGATGATTATGGAGATGTTCCAAGAGGTCACAAAGCAGTTTGGACAGTCGGAAGTATTTTTAAAGGATGGGCTGGAAGATATGCGAATGGAGTATCTGAATCTGCTGAAAGCATGATATGGATGTTGCTAAATTTACGGCAGGGCAACAAAGAAAATGCTCTTACTAAAGAGTAAGGAGATATAATTATAGCAAAGGCTTTCGCTTGAAACAATCAGAATCTTTCAAGGAAGCGAACATGGAAGAAATCAAACAGACGAAATCCTCATATCATTTAATTAATATGGCAGATGCGATTCCAAAGAAAGTGGAATGGCTCTGGAATTTATATATCCCATTTGGGAAACCAACAATCGTACAAGGTGATCCAGGGGAAGGAAAAACAACCTTTGTATTGCAATAGCAAGCACTTTTGTCAAAAGGCGAAACCGCAGTTCTACTAGCACATTTTGCTATCAGTTTGGTAAAGTGATTGTACGAAATGCTATCACATGGCGATTTTGAATGCATTTTTCCCCACCACTTATTATAAAAATATTAGAAAGTAGTGGCATTATTGAAACTTGTACGATATAATATTGTTCAAGTGAGAAAACAATGAAGTTTAATCATAAAAGTGTAAGTTTTGGCACAAAGCGAGGAAAAAATATGAGCGAAAAAGGTTATATTCCACCATATACAATAACAGATAAGACAGTAAATTTAATTTCTGCTATTACTGAAATAATAACCAAAATCACGATAAATGATAATATGAGCAACAACCCAAGGCTTCAAAGGGATAATCGTATTCGTACGATTCATGCCTCTTTAGCAATTGAAGATAATTCCTTAACTTTGGATCAGGTAACTGATATTATCAATGGAAAAAGGATTCTTGGGGCACCAGATGAAATATGCGAAGTAAAGAATGCATTTGAAGCATACAACAAGCTTCTAGAGATGAATCCGTATTCAGTTAAGGATATGTTACTGGCTCATAAAGTTCTGATGAATGAATTAACGAAAGAGGCAGGAACATTTCGAAGTGGTGGTGAAGGTGTATTTGCCGGAGAACAGTTAGTTCATATGGCACCACCGGCAAATCAAGTTCCGCATCTGATAAAAGGGTTGATTGACTGGGCAAGAAAAGCAGAAGTACATCCACTTATTAAAAGTTGTGTATTCCATTATGAATTTGAATTTATTCATCCATTTGCAGATGGAAATGGACGAATGGGACGAATGTGGCAGACACTGCTGCTGTATAAATGGAAACCGCTGTTTGGCTGGCTTCCAATAGAAACCTTGATAAAGGAGTCGCAAGATGAGTATTACAAAGTGCTTGGAGAATGTGATCATAGTGCTGATTCAGGAAAATTCGTGGAGTTTCTGTTAAAAGCCATATATGATGCGTTATGTGAAATTGCAGATGCCGAACAAGTCAGAGAACAAGTAACCGAACAAGTTGAAAAGCTTTTGGAGGTTATTAGTGATAAAGAATATTCAACTAAAGAGCTCATGGAGTTACTGGGATTAAAGCATAGACCAACATTTAGAGATAACTATTTATTGCCGGCTTTGGAACTGGGGTATATAGAAATGACGGTACCTGATAAGCCGAATAGCAGTAAGCAGAAATATAAAAAGGTAAAGGACATTGTAAAATAATATATACAAATTTATAAGTACAGACAATAAAAAATGGTTATAATATTCCAATCAAAGTCAAGGTAAAAGAGCTTTTTTATCGCCCATTTTAAACTAAATTATGAGTGATAAAGTGAGCGATAAACAGAAGATTTATAAATTGATTGCGTTTGGGAGAAATGTATCAGAGACAATGAATATGAAAGTTGCAGGAGATAAAACAATGGCAAATTTAAGGTTAAAGGAAACGACATTGGAAGTAGTTGATAATCAGTTAAAGGCAAATGATCCACCTTGCACAAAAGATGTTTATGAAGAACTACTGGATGCCGGTTATTCAAAGTCAGAGGCAAAGGACAAAATAGGTGCAGTAGTATTAACTGAAATCTATGACATTCTAAAGGCAGGAAAAACATTCGATGAAGCAAAATATCAAAAGAGCCTTGAGGAAATGGTTCAGCAAAGCCTTGATTTTGAGGATAATCATCATATAGAAACAGAATGGGATGAATGGGATAAGCTTGTGCAGGATGGATATGAGTGCATTGATGAGCAAAAATATGAGGAAGGGCTGAATTTTTGGGGAGAAGCATGGTTAATATTTCAGTCTATTATGGAAGAGCAATCCAAGGTTATTCCACTTCTTGGGTTAATGGAAGAACTGGATTATGTCTATGGAATAGATGGCTGGCTTCAAGATTATGAGATGGAACTTGGTAATGCCAGAAAATATGAGGAGCGAATTGCATTTTGCCGAAAAATAATAGAGTTGTTTGACTGGAAAAATGATGATGACAGTTGTTACCAGTGTGGAATAGGCGATTCACTTTTCTATGAGGGCAAAAAGGATGAAGCCTTCAGTTATTATGAAAAGTGGCTGGCAGAGGACCCGCAAAACAGTAATGGAATAAATGCTTTTAGCTGGATTCTTTTTGAAAATGGAGAGGCAGAAAAAGCATACTCTGTGGTAAGAAGAGTAACCTGGGGTGTTTCCTGTCATGTAGATAATTCCATTCTTTTCATGCGTGCAAAAGAATTAGCCGACTATGTTGGAAAACATGAGGAGAGCGAATGGTATCAGCAGCAACTGGATAAATTTGAGGAATCAATTAGGAATTGGGAGATGGATGAAGATGAGATTTTTGATGAATTCACAGTACCAAAGCAGATACCTGTTGTAAAAGCAGAGAAGATATACCCAAATGAACCATGTCCATGTGGAAGTGGAAAGAAGTATAAAAAGTGCTGTGGAAGAAATTAGAGGAGGATACATGGGAATATGGTCTTATCAGATGAACAAGCAAGGTTGTTTTATAAATTATGGATTCCATTATTAGATTATGTGAATCAAAAATATCAACTGGTAAAAGAATTATACGGAATGAGCTCCCCCAAAGGATTACCACCGGAAAGTGTGGCAAAAATAACAAAAAAACTATGGGAAGACATTTCTGTTATAGATGAATATTTGAACTTGCAATCGGAAAAAATGGCAACAGAGCAAGTATCTATTATTGAGGGATGGAAAAAGGTTGTTCATGGAAGATTTATTGTTGAAAGACATTTGAAATCTGGTTCGGTATTGGTATCTTGCGATAGAAATGATGAAGTATACATTGTATCTGGCATCTACTCCAGTTGGAGAGAAATGTTAGATGGATATCCAATGCCACAGATTGTACAAGCATCACTTATTCCTTTTGAAAATGTCATTATACATGATGGTATTATACAACCATATGGGATTTGCCTTGGAAAAAATATGGCAGACGAGGCGCGGCAAATATATTTGAAAGCAAAAGAAAATGGTTGTCTTCATAAAGTTATATAAGGTGTTTGTAAAATTGTTGGGATAGAGTCAGTATAGTAAGCTATTTGAACGTCGTTATCTGAATTGTTTCAGTCGGATAAGTCATTATGAAAATAGGGGATTCAAGCCACCTGGATCATCTATAATGATGAAAAATCTTTCTGGTACTAAAAAGGGTTAAAACGGTATGGAATGGGTAAAAGAAATGAAATAGACTATACAAAAATATATGGAAAAAGAATAAAAAATACGAAAAAATACAAAGAACTTTGCGAGTGGGAGTGGTTACAAATACTTACATCTGATTAAGCACTGATTAATTTAATTATTACAAAGTGCTATTTGAAATAGATAAAAAGAACTTCCTGACTTAGGCACTTGTAAACAAGTATCATATAGGAAACTCCTAGTTAAATGGGGCTGTTGCAAATTTGTCATTCTTAGCTGCCGTTCTGAGAACTTTTATAGCAAAGACACATTTTTTATTTTGCAACAGCCCCATTTATGTTAGGAAATCCCTTGAGAAAAATCGTACTTTTATTATCATTAATAATAGATTGAGATATAATTTTCAGTGGGGCAGAGTTAATTAGAGTTTGCTGACGTATTCCTAGAAGAGAAGCGTTTCGCAGGTTCCAAGATAAGGAAGTAACAAGAAAGATAGGATGCTTTTGATAGACAATCATTAAAAAGCAATTATGAGAATGGAGAAAAGAAAATATGAAAGTTAATGTTAACAATTACCAATTCGATAAAATATGTACCCAGATGAAAAATGATTTTGGTAAAATTAAAAAGGGCGAGGAAGAAGATCATGGGATGATGCTTTTTCCTATGGAGGGAAATTTATTGAAAACCCACCGCTCAAACCCATCATCAAATAGCAGAAGGCTATCTGAGGCCATATCATTGGTTTTATTCCAGATAAAGAGTTATCTGACTGGTGAAGAATATAATTTAGACAGCTTTCAATCAACGGATAATGAAAGACTTGTACATGCATTGCTCATGGCATTTGATCCATTCACAAATGAGGAAATTAAGAGTGTGCTAGGACAGAAGAAAATAGTTGATTTAACAGACCGAAACCAATTGAAAGCGTTTTATCAGGAGCCAATCATTTGTATACTAAGAATCAAGGATTCTGTTGATATGTGGGAAAAACGTATGGGATTGGATGGGTATTTTACTTTTATTGAAGAATACATGGGAAGTTCGATTCCACAGGAGGAAGAACTAAAATATACAATATGTTTAGGGAAGTAGATATGTCGGAATTTGGGTGTGTCCCTAATTTACAATTAAGACTTGAAGCAAGATTATAGAAATAAGAAATAAGAAATATGAATAAGTTAATATACTTATAACGGCATAATTATTGTAAAACTTCTGATTGCTATTGTATATGTACACTTTAAATAAAAAATTCTAGGAGATGGAGAAAAGATAATTAATGAATAAGAATATCAAAAAGGTTATGAAAGTTTGCTGCGCTGTATGTATTTTTATGATAGTAGTTTTTACATTTAGCAAAACAATTAAAAGTAGTGCCGCATCAGGTGATTTTATTATTGAAAATGGAGTGTTAATAAGATATCAGGGAAAAGCGAAGGAAGTTATAATACCAAAGTCAGTGAAAGAGATAGGTAAGGAAGCATTTAAATATAATTCAGAGATAACTTCTGTTGTTATACCGGATACAGTTAAGAAAATTGGTTATTTTGCATTTAGCTGTTGTACAAATTTAAAATCAGCAAAAATACCAAACTCGGTTAAAACCATTGAATTTAGTGCTTTTATGAGCTGTACAGGTTTAGAATCTATTACTATACCCGAAAGTGTAAAAACGATAGAAGATAGAACATTTTGGAATTGTAAAAAACTTAAAAATATAAAAATACTAAATAAAGATATTTACATTGGCAATGAAGTTTTTGAAGAAAATGCATGGGTTAAGAATTACAAGAATAAGTTTGTAATGATAAATGAAAATTTGATTAAATACAAAGGTAATGATTCTATCGTTGAGATACCTGATAAAGTAAGAGTTATATGTGGAGGTGCATTCACGAATAAAGGTAGTTTAAAAAAGGTTACTCTTCCTAAAAGCGTTAAAATTATCGGTAATAATGCATTTGACTTATGTACGAAATTAGAAGAAGTAAACATGACAGACTTTGTTGTAAAAATAGATGATTATGCTTTTAACCAATGTTATAAATTATATAACATTAAACTTTCTAATAATTTGAAAGAAATTGGTGATGTAGCATTTTATGATTCGGGACTAGTGAGCATATCTATTCCGGATTCAGTGGAAAGAATAGGTGAATCATGTTTTAGTGAATGTAAATATCTTAGTAATGTTGAGCTTCCTGAAACATTAACGAATATTGACCCTGATGCATTTGTTTGGTCGGCTTGGAATAAGAAGATAATTGAGGAATCTAATGAAGAATTTTGTATCGTTAACGGTATGCTATTTGGATATAAAGGGACAGCAAAAGTTGTAAGTATACCAGACGGTGTAATTGCAATAATGGCTGAGGCGTTTAGGGGAAAGAATATTACAAAGGTAGTTGTGCCAGATAGTGTAACGGAAATTGGATATTGTGCATTCCATTCATGCAAAAACCTTAAATCAATAAGGTTTTCAGAATCCATAAAAAATATTAAAATGGGAGCATTTCGTGATTGTACTAGTTTAAAAACAATTAATTTGCCCAATGAACTTGCTTATATTGGTGAAGATGCATTTTATAATTGCAGCAGCCTTATAACGGTTGAAATACCAAGCAAAGTAAAATATATAGATCATAGTGCATTTTCGTACTGTACCAATTTAGAGAAGGTATCGATTCCCAAGTCTGTTAATGAATTTGGATACTCAATCTTCTATAATTGTCTAAAAATTAGATACATTTATTGCAACAAGAATTCAATGGCATATGAGTATGCAAAAAGTGTGGCTGGTAATAATAATATTTCTATAAAGATAATCAAATAAATGTCTAAATAAACTTAAGAAAGGGTTTGCTAATGGATAATTCAATAGGTTATTCAGTATTTTTATCAACTTTTGAAAAACAGAAAGAACAACTTGTGTCCCTATACAAAGAAGGCAACTTTGTCTTCACTTCATTTCATATTACGGAAGAATATGATAATACATACATCCAACGTGCTAAGGATATGTGTACTTTTTTAAACACATGTGGGTATAGGATCATTGCTGATGTTTCCAGTAATACTCTGAAACTATTTCAAACAGAGTCACTTTTAGAATTGGCAAAGCTGTTAAATATATCTATTTTAAGGATAGATTATGGATTCACAGAAGATGAAATAATTAAGCTTGCAAGGGAGATTCCAATTTGTATGAATGCTTCCACTGTTACCAGTGATTTTGCAGATAAGCTTGCTTCTTTTTCACTAGATGTATATGCTATGCATAATTATTATCCAAGGCCGGAAACCGGATTGGATGAAGAACAATTTCGTATTCGTAATGAGATGTTATTAAGTAAAGGATTTAAGGTTCTAGCTTTTATTCCAGGAGATGCAGATAAAAGAGGTCCTATACATGAAGGTTTGCCAACGCTGGAATCCCATAGATATATTGCGCCTTATGCAGCATTTATTGATTTATTATCCTATGGTATGGATGGTGTCTTTATTGGTGATGGCATTATCAGTCAGTTTCAGGCAAATATGATTTCACAATATTTAGATTCCAATATTTATCAAATACCTGTAATATTTGATAAAGAATATGAATATCTATATAATAAAGAGTTTACTATAAGAACAGACTCTCCACGCTGGCTTAAGCGTTTACAGGAATCAAGAGAAAATGGTGATAGCCAAAATATTCTGCCAAAAGATTGTTTTGAAAGGATAACAGGAACTATTACAATTGATAATAATCTTTATCAAAGATATTCCGGTGAAATTCAAATGATTGTAGAAAATCTTCCAGCAGATGAAAGGGTAAATGTAATTGGACAATTACCAAAAGAATATCACCCTATATTGAAGCGTATTAGAAATGGTTCAAAGATACGATTTATAAAACCAATTTAAAACTAATTAAAAAACCAATTTAAAAACTAAAATTGTTAGAAATGAAGTTATTAGAAGGTAATGTAAATGGGTAAACCTTCCTGCAGATAAAACATGCCTGTAGACAAAATATGCCTGTAGACAAAACATGCCTGTAGACAAAACATGCCTGTAGACAAAACATGC
>ENA-UOOI01001226-UOOI01001226.1-fermentation-metagenome-genome-assembly--contig:-NODE-1226-length-27886-cov-53.706083_pt1 | contig 27886 bp, 25 predicted proteins | sample MGYA00245779_ERZ724027 | MGnify/ENA primary metagenome ERZ724027 (study PRJEB28704, sample SAMN03018318) | fermentation metagenome | biome: anthropogenic terrestrial biome; feature: soil...
TAAACCAAGTTATGAGATTCTAAACCAAGTTATGAGATTCTAAACCAAGTTATGAGATTCTAAACCAAGTTATGAATTCAAACCAATTTATTGAACTTCAAATAAAATAGTGAAGTTTCTTCAGAAATTAAGCTTGTGAAAACCCGTTACCCTATCTTTGGCTGCAATAAACCTATACACATATAAGTCTTTGTGCTTTTATGGAGCTTATAATCCCATTATCTTTTATTGGGTGCAATCAAACTATTCTACCAAGAGAAGAGAAAAGAGACGAGAATTTAATAGTTTTTATAAATCTCTGTGAACTACCACTAAGCTAAGACTTAGGAGTTTTACGCTATTTCCTATATAAACACCTCAGAAAGTCAAGCAGTGAGATCAAGTCGAACATCGATTACTGAATCTTCGCTTGCTTCTATTTTGGATACTGTTAGCAAATTTCCATTTCTTTCTAGTAAAGTTGTTTTCGTAACCTGAACCTGGTGGCCATCTACCTGTTTCATATTGCTGTTTTTATGGATAACCAGGAGCTTCTGTCCTTTCTCAGCCCCTTCTCCTATTTTGGATACGATATTTCGTATGACCGGTTCAAAATCAGAATAAATCAAAATTTCCGACTTATTCGCAACCTTCTTGATAATACCAATCGGTTCCAGACTAAGGTGCATATTAGCTTTCCTTCTTTACCTGCTTACACAAGTAATCAGATAATACTAACTATGAGTAATAATAACTTGCGATGCATAATATCTGATTCTTTATTTTTATAATATTTTAAATTGTAAATATTTCCATCACTACAGAATAACCAATATATATAGTTTACCAGATAATGGATCCTGCACCCGAATTATAATTAAAGCAAGGGCAAAATGTAAGATTTCTATATCCGAAACCGATAAACCTGGAAATTTGTATGAAGTATTAAGTTGTTTTTCTTTTAATCAGGAAAAAAGCAGTTGTGAATTTTAGGATAGGCTCGTGAAATACTTTTATTCTTTGAAATCAGAATAAATAGGAACGTACGGAGAAGATGTGCTTCCAGGATTTCTTCTTTAACTTACTTTTATTTGTTTTTCTGGAAACAATATCAAAGGGCTAGGGGGATTTGATGGAAAGGAAATATGATATTATAATTATCGGGACGGGTACTGCAGGCAGGACCTTTGCAGGCAAAGTTGCACATTCAGGATTAAAAATCGCTATTGTTGACTCAAGGGAATATGGAGGCACTTGTCCTCTAAGAGGATGTGACCCAAAAGAAGTGCTTACTGATGTCGCTGAGATCACTGACTCAAACAATCGGCTGATAGGAAAAGGTGTGGGGATAAATGCTCCATTAAATCTCGACTGGACATCACTTATAGAGTTTAAAAAGACATTTACGGAAGGATATTCAAGTAAAATAGAGAAACATCTGGTTGAGCTGGAAATTGATACTTATCACGGGAAAGCCCATTTTGAAAATGAAAACACAGTTATGGTCGGGGAGGATAAACTTAAAGGGGAGTTTATTTTCCTCGCTACAGGGGCAAAACCCAGGCAACTCAATATTCCCGGGGAAGAGTACATTACCACAAGTGAGAAATTAATGGAAACAAAAAAGCTTCCTGAAAGAATTATTTTCATTGGAAGCGGTTATATATCCATAGAATTCGCTCATGTTGCACGAAGAACTGGAGCCGAAGTAACAATCTTGCAGCGAAGTGAAAGAATCTTGAGAGCTTTTGATCCTGATATTGTCAATCTACTTATAAAAGCAACCGAAGCTGCAGGAATAAAAATCCTTACAAATAAACCAGTTATTTCGGTAGAAAAAGAAGAAAATGGCTTTCTGGTAAAGACTGAATTCAAATCTGAAACCGGATCCGAAACTCAAACTTTCCACGCGGATATGGTAGTGCATGGAGCAGGGCGTACCGCAAATATAAAAGACTTGTGTCTCGAAAAAGCTGGGGTTAAAACTGAAAAGGGTGCTATTGTAGTTGATAAGCACATGAAAACCTCAAACCCTCGAATCTATGCAGGAGGAGACTGTGCATTGGAGGGAGTGCAGCTTACCCCTGTAGCAATCCTTCAGGGAGAAATTGCTGCAGCTAATGTCCTTGAGGGCGATAGTATTGAAGCAGATTATACAGGCATTCCAAGTGCTGTCTTTACTATTCCTGTTCTGGCTTCTGTAGGGATAAGTGCCCCTAAAGACAGCCATAAATACAAAGTAGTTTTCAAAGACAGGAGCGATTGGAAAACAACCCGAAGAGCAGGAATAAAATTTGCGGCTTCAAAAGTGATTATTGATGAAGCAAATGACCGTATAATGGGAGCTCATATTCTGGGCCCTAATGCCGGTGAAGCTATCAATATCTTCGCCGCAGTAATGCGGCTTGGGTTAAAGGCATCGGACATGAAAAAGCTGGTTTTCTCCTATCCTACTACATGTTCGGATATTTCTTATATGTTATAAGTATTCCGTCAAGAGGTAAGCAAGCACTACACTTACCTCTGATGTATTAATTTAGAAATATACATTTTAGAAACTACTAGAAACATAAATATGATTCCTGCAATTATATCCCAGGCTGAAGCTTAAAAGTAAGACAGAAAACCCTGGAGATACGCATGCCTGAAAGAAAACTAAAAAAAGCCGATACGCAGGACTTCTTTTCTGAATACAATATTCCTGATAACAGGCACAATTTCGAACGAATCTGGGCTCTTCTGAAAGAAGAGTATCCTGAAGCAAAACCTTCCCTTAACTACAGCAATCCCCTTGAACTACTTGTGGCAACTGTTCTTTCAGCCCAGTCAACCGATGTCCAGATAAATAAAGTGACTGAAAAGCTATTTGAAAAATACAGGAGTGCAGCAGATTATGCCAGTGCAGACCTTAGGGAACTTGAGAATGATCTCTATTCCACAGGTTTTTACAAAACCAAAGCAAAAAACATCAAAACTGCTGCACAGATAATTGTTGAGAAATATAATGGAGAAGTTCCGAAAACTATGGAAGAGCTTATTAGTTTACCTGGCGTTGGAAGGAAAACAGCTAACATAGTGCTTGCCAGGGCATTTGGGATAATAGAGGGAATTGCTGTAGACACCCATGTAAAAAGGGTTTCGAGAAGGTTGGGACTTACGAAGAATCATGATCCTGAAAAAATTGAGAAGGACCTTCTCTCACTTGCTCAAAAGGAAGACCTTGATTCAATTTCCATGACCCTGATCTATCATGGGAGAAAAATTTGCCAGGCAAGAAAACCGAAATGCCCATCCTGCGTTGTAAACAAGCTCTGCCCTTCGAGTATAATATTTATGAATCAATAAATTTATGAGCCAATATGCACAATAATATTCAACTTGTGAGCCAACATTGAGAAGTCAGTCTTTCTTTTTGAATACCTTTCCAAAACTAAAGCTGATTGCCAGCACTGCTAGGGTCCCACCTGCTATTGCTGCTACTTCTCCACTTTTGCCCATACCTTCAATTGAATAATCAGGCATTGGGGAACTTACAAATGGTTCCTGTTCTTCAAGCTCGGTAAGTTTTGATTCCTCAATCACGCCTGCAGCAGCGCTTTCCAGCCCATCAGGATCAGAAGAGGCAAGGAAAGGCGCTAGGACTGCTAGCAAAAGCGCAATTGCAATTCCTGTGTAAAGAAATTTCATGTTCAAGTTCCTGCTCATGCATGAGCCTCCTTTGTATGCTTATCAGGTCTAGCAGTGAAATCATCTTCAAGGAGATCAGGACGAGATTTTGCAATAGCTGCAATTGCAACTGAGGTAATAAGTCCTTCTCCTACGAAGCCGATTATCAGATGAAAGGTGCCCATTGCCATAAGTCCAGGGACAAGGGGGAAGGTACCAGCAAGCCACATCTGAATCGCACAGGCAATTGCCGAAGTAAACAGTCCTAGCCAGGCGCCTATTAAGGCTGCGATGCTTGTGCCTGTGCTCTTACGAAGGGCTACATAAGTATAATATCCGATAAAGCCGGAAATGACACCCATATTCAGGATGTTTGCGCCCATTGTAGTAATTCCTCCGTCAGCAAAGGCAAAACCCTGAACAAGCAGCACCAGTGTCAACACAAGAACTCCTGCCCAAGGGGTACCGAAAACTATTGCTACGAGGACTGCCCCGACCATGTGTCCACTTGTCCCCATTCCTATTGGAATATTCATGGCCTGGATTGCAAAAATTCCGGCTGCAAGAGCAGCAAGAATCGGTACTTTCATCTCATCAAGTTCGTTTTTTGCCCACTTCATTGACATTATAATAAACGGGAGGGCAAGAGCCCAGTAAATTAATGCCTGGTCAAACGGTATGAACGAATCAGGTATATGCATTCATTTTCCCTCTTTTTACCCCTATCTCTTATTTCCTGTCAACTCAAACAGAAATTCCTTTTTAAGTTGGAGAATATTCCTGAAACGAGGAATAGAAAACGTATAAAAATGAAGCCTGAAATTCTCTTCAGGGAGAAACTCAATTTCCCACTATCATTTATGATGTTTCTGATTACCGTTTTCGATGAATATTCTTGATAATACTAGATAGTCAAGTGTTACATATATACGTTTTGATATTACTTTGTTTGATATTCCCTCATCTTTGTCAAATTGAATATCTTTGTACTTATATATACGTAAAATTGTATATTCTGTGTTAGCACTCTGCATAGAATCGAGTGATCATAAGTAATTATTTAGTGGTAAATCATGGAATCAACAATCTCTTCTTTCCAAAGCTCTTTCTTATATTCAGGGCTTAGGATAGCTTAAAAATCAGAAAAAAAAGATAAAAAAGGAATTTGAGAATTATAGAATGTCGCTATCTTTTGCCAATGTGAAGTGTTCAGACAAAGATATGTATGTATACTATAATTCCCGTACTGAGAAGCAAAAAGAGTAAATCTGGAGCCCGAATTTTTGCCCTGTAATAAGCTTTTTCGTGCCCGCTTCCATAACCTCTGCAGAGCATGCTAATATAGGTTTTTTCTCCCTGTTCATAGGAGCGCACGAAAATTGAGCTAACACTGTGCCCTATTTGTTTGAGAATCCACTTTCTTGGCACCCCTCTGTTCCATATATTGAAGAGACGAGTCTCCTGTGCAACTCTTATCCGCTTCAAGATAGCCCAGAACAGGAAAAGATAGCGTACCATCATACTGAGAAGCAAGGTAAATTCCCCTGGGATGCCTATTCTATCTGCGGCTGCAACCATATCCCTGAGCCGCGTGGTTGAAGATAGCAGGATTACAGCTGTTATACAGACTAGAAATTTCGCAAGCAATGTGCTCCCAAAGACAAGTCCCTCATAAGTAATACTGAGCCCGAAAGGCAGGTCAAGCGGATAAGGCGTATAATTTTCTACAAAGGAAGGTCTCAGGAATGGCTGGATAAGAGCAATCCCTAACCCGAAAGGTAAAATTGCAAGAATACGAAGAATAAAATATTTTAAGTCCAGCCCCGCTACAAGCACAAGGAGCAGTAGATAAACCTCTATGGCAAGAAGGCGGACCAGATTTTTTTCATGAATTCTTGGCAGACTAACCACATAGATGATAACTGCAAGTACAAAGAGTAACTTTATCCTGGGATCAAGCCTGTGTATAGGGCTGTTTTTGTATGATTCACGTTCAATATCCGTAAGGGTTACCATTAACAGTTCTCCTGTGCGGAAGTATTTTCTCTGGCTATCACTTCATTCCTGCCTTCTGGTTTCTGGACCCAAGAACCCTAAGGATTTCGTCTCTGGCTGTTTCGGCTGTAATCTGTATGTTGACATCGAGTCCTTCCTGCTGAAGCATCTCAAATACTTCAGCCACTCTAGGAAGTCTGAGATGGGCTTTCCTCAGAAGCTCAGGGTCACTGAAGATCTCTTTCGGGTTTCCGTCAGCTTCGAGTCGTCCATGGTGGAGAACAAAAACTCTTTCCGCAAAATAAGGAACAACATCCACATCATGGGTGGAAAGGAGCAGGGTAATTCCAAGTTCCCTGTTCATCTTTGTAATCAATTCAAGGACGCGAGCAGAACTGAGAGGATCAAGACCAGCTGTTGGTTCATCAAGGACTATAACTTCAGGACGCATAGCAAGAATGCCTGCGATCGCTACAAGTTTCTTCTGCCCTCCGCTCAGATGATGCGGGGCTCTTTCCTCAAAGCCTGTGAGTCCAACCATCTCAAGGGCTTCTTTAACTCTCATCTCAACTTCGCTTCTGGACAAACCCATGTTAATCGGCCCAAAAGCAACATCTTCTTCAACGCTCGGAGCAAGCACCTGGTCATCAGGATCCTGGAAAACGATTCCTACAGTTTCTCTGCAGGTCCGTACATTCTTTTTAGTAATTTTTTCCCCTTTTACCAGAACTTCCCCCGAAAAAGGGCGCAGGATTCCGTTAAGGTGCTTAAATAACGTCGATTTTCCGGCTCCATTAGCCCCAAGCACAGCAACTCTCTCCCCTTTAAACACTTTGAAGTTGATATTATCCAGAGCGTTTGAATCAAGGTGAGGATATCTGTGACAGAGCTCTCGGACCTCAAGTACAGGAACTTCGCTTCTTTCAGATATCGAGCCCGATTTTTCGGGACCTGATCCTGTTTTGTGGCCTCTTATGCCTGTATTTTCCTTCGGGAAAGTTACTGTTTCTTCGGAGTTATATGGAAAATTCTGCATGCTCATACTGAAAACGTCCTGTATGAAGATCATATTTCACGGCTGAAAACTAACTTTTTTCAAAATCGCGTTACAGTTAATGAAGTTATCTTTTTTATGCATTATGGTTTGTGCTTTTTAATATTTCGCGTTAGTTCACAAAAAAGAAATTTATTATTTTAAAAGAAATTTATTATTTTGAAGAATAACACATAATATTAGAATGTCCGTAATAGATAACACAACTATTGACAAAAGTATTAAATATTTATTTGTAATACGGTATTATGTCATACAGACATAAAAACGGATACGCCTCCTAGATCAATTAAGAGCCTGCAGTATTGGTTTTCTCACCTGTAAAACAAAATCAGGTGAGAAGCCGCAGTGCTAAAAGAGAATGAAATGGGAAAACTTGCATCTTTGAAGTAAGAAGAGATAATTATACAAATCTTCCCGACATACTTTTTTTCGATGCAGCGTGTTGTTCTCCATGTAGATATGGACTATTTTTTTGCAGCTATTGAAGAGCGAGAAAAACCTGAGCTTCAGGGAAAAGTCGTCGTGGTCTGCATGCTTTCCGGAAGAAGCGGGCTCAGCGGGGCTGTTAGTACCTGCAATTATGTTGCACGGGAATCAGGAATCAGGGCAGGCATGTCCTGTTCTAAGGCAAAAAAGCTGAATCCGGAAGCTGTTTTTCTGCCAGTCAGAAAGGGTTTCTACACTTCGGTTTCGGACCGGGTTATGGAAATTCTCAGGAACTATGCAGATTCCAGGGAGACTGGGGATGCCTTCGAGCAAATCAGCATAGATGAAGCATTTCTGGAGATTACTGAGAAAACAGGCGGGGATTTCAGCCTGGCTTTTGAGACCGGAATCCAGATTAAGAATGAAATAAAGGACAAGGAGAAGTTGACCTGTTCTGTTGGAATAGGCCCAAATAAGCTCATCGCCAAAATGGCATCCTCTGTACAGAAACCCGATGGAATTACAGTTATAAGTCCAGACAAAACCGAAAGTTTTCTCTTTCCCCTTAAAGTGTCCAAACTCTGGGGAATTGGAAATGTAACTGCAAGAAAGCTGCAGGAAATGGGCATAGTCACAGTAAAAGACCTTGCTGAACATGACATTATTAACCTGATATCCGCTTTCGGAAAAGCAAGAGGGATCTGGCTTAAACAGGCTGCAGCAGGAATCGATGACTCTCCCGTGAAAGAAAGGGGTGGCACCGAACAGATAGGAAGGATCGCAACCCTGCCCGAGAATACCCTTGACATTAACCCAATTTCTCAGTTACTTGACAGGCTAGCAGAGGACGTAATCTCAAAACTCGATTCAAGGGGGCTTTCATTCAGGACTGTAACGGTTACGGTCATAAATTCAAAGTTCAGGATGTATACAAAAAGCCGCACATTAAACCGCCCAGCCTATTCAAAGCAAGTTCTTCTCGAAGTTGCTCGCGAAATCCTGGGCGAGCTCCTTTCAGAAAGCCAAACTGAGTTTAGGCGAGTAGGGGTCAGGATAGGGCAACTCCAGAAAAGAATGGGTCAGAAAAGCCTTTTTGATTACTGAATCCGCTTTTTCTGACCCTATATTTACCTCCTTCAGAGATTCAGGAGTTCTTTGTTAGCCAGACTCTTAAATGAATTTTAACAAGCTCTTAAATGAATTTAACAAGCGGACAGACTTCGATGCATGCCCCGCAGTGAATGCAATTTTCTTTAATTCTTACTTTTTTTTCTTCCATTTCAATTGCATCGTGTTCACAGTGACCCACGCAAACCCCGCATCTCTGGCAAAGCAACGCCCTTCTTACCGAAAACTCAACAATTCTCATAAGCCTTTTTAGCGCTTTCTCGTTATCGCTTCTCCCATTGACATTTCCTGAGGCAAAAACCTGTGCCCTGGATTCTCCGAAAGCGACCGATGCTGCACCTTCTATAAAAGAAACTTTTCCTATGGGGGAAAGCATTCCGCTTTCTTCTAGGGTTTCTAAATCGATTGCCTGCCCGAAACTTCCGTCAGCAGAGATTCCTCCTGCCTTACAGGGCCTATACCCTGTTGCCACTTCAAAATGGAGTTCTTTTGGAGCCTCCTGGGAAGGGAAAAGGGAAATCCCTTTTTTCTCAGCAAGTTCCTGAAGAACCTGAGGATATCGCCTATAGCGCCATAAGCCGTATTTTACCCACTCAGGAGAGAGACCCGTTTTTTCGGCATAGGCAAGGAGATGGGAATTGAGCTTTTTTGCAAGTTCGGGATGGCTTTCTTCAAGCTGGAAGAAGTCAGCAAGAGAGGAAGACGGGCAGAGCCAACAACCCATTCTATCATATCCTTTCTCATAAGCAGGGTTGTAAGGAGCTTTTGTCCTGAAAAGATAAAGCCAAATATGAAGGGCTGTCCAATCCTGTATAGGGGAAGCTCCTACCTGGTTTCCAACCCAGGGATTTTTCCAGACTTTCTTGCTGATTGAACGGGCGTGAGATTCATACTTGCGCTGCCCTATAAAGCTAAGGCATCCGCCTTCATAATTTTCATCAATTAACTGGGTAATGGGCCCGAGTTTGCAAATTTTGCAGCACCAGCGGGTATCCATGGTAGGAGGGCCAAAAACGCTTATCGAATCCCAGAAAGAGTCTCCTGCACTTGTTATCCTGAGCTTTTTCCCGTAGTACTCAGCAACCTGTTTGACATTTTCAAGGGTTTCCGGAAACTCAAGCCCTGTGTCTGCAAACATGATCTCGTAATCGTCAAGGCTTTCACTAACTAGCTGGAGCACAGCAAGGCTATCTTTGCCTCCAGAATAAGATACACTTACCTTCATGTCCATGCTGCTGGCTACATTTTTAATGAAGGTATGAGATTTTTCTATCATGCTGTCCAGGATTTTTTCGTTGGCTTTTACGGCATCTTCCCAGCTCTGCCCTCCGGTTTTCGTTTTTTGAGGTTCAGGCTCTCCGCTCCAGCGCGGTTTTACAGCATGCCCACGTTTTTCCTCACACATTTCCTTTCCTGTCATTCGGGCGCGCCCACAGCAGATTACTTCTCCTGCGGGGTTCAGCACAACTACCTCGTCTTCTCTTTTGATTTCGGGATCGGCATCAAGAACCCCAGGCGCGAGAACACTTGCTCCCTTTTTAAGAATGAAAGGTACAACTCCTTGCTCGATAACAACCCATTTTTTCAGGGTTTTTTTATCTCTGCCCTCAAAAAGCCTTCTTGCCCCTTCGAGCCTGGGGAGCAGGACCCATTCACAGCTTTCGATTTCAAATCTGAGAGATGCAAGGACTTCCCCGTCAACTATAATCTCGTCCATGCGGTCTTCATATGGAGCCTTATTTAATACTACAAGGTGCCCGTCAGGTATCAGAGGAGCATTGAACTGTATTTCAGAAACCGAATTTATGCGTTTTATATCATAATCAAAAGCCGGGCGGATATCCCCTGGAGGAGTGACCACAACTTTTTTTGTACTTTTACCGCATCCGCACCGCTTTCCTAGCACAGGCACATTGCAAGCCTCGCACCAGTGCAGAAGCATTTTGCCAAGATATACTGGTCTGGACATGTCACGCAGATTGAGAGAGGTTTTCCTTTAAAAGGCTTTGCTCAAGCTTTTTGAAAAAAATGTTTGAACAAAAATCCATTTAAAAGGTTTTGACTTTCATTCTACCAGCTCTTTAAAAAAGATTGAACAAAAATTCTTTTACGCGGTTACTTCAAAAATAATAGTACTATAATTATATAAAATGCAGAAAATATGATGTATTGGGGGAATGTCATGGTAGTCATAAAAGAAATAGATTCAACCGGATTCGGGAAAATCCTTACTATCCTTTACGGAACGATGGGTTTCGTTTTCGGAGTATTTACAACAATCGCTGCTTTGATGGGAATTTCGATGCCCAAAAAATTCGGAATTTTTTCCTTGATTTTCGGAAAATGGGCTGTACTCTGTCTACCTATATTTTATGGAGTATCTGGATACTTCATAGGGCGTATCGCGGCTGGCTTATATAATACTTTAGTAGGTTCGAAAAAAGGGCTCAAGGTGGAGGTTTTGCGCTAAAAATCAGTATTTATAGAGTTCATAGAGTTAAAAATCGAAAAAGTGCCAATCAGTATTGCTGGTATAATCTTTTTCCTCTTTTTCCCTAGGCGTGTTTGTCTTTAATGCTAGCTCAGTCTAATAAGTAACGAGATCAAAAAGTAACGAGATCAAAACCCATTTTGGCACTTACTTTTTCTTGAGTTTCCATCCTCCAAAAAGACAGGTCAAACCGCCCAATAATCCAAAACCTGGAGTAGAATTATTTTTGCTTGATCTATTTTCACTTGAGCTAGTATCATTATCAGAATCAGTATTATTGTTATTATTACTATTGTCGTTTGAATTATTGAGTTTGACAGTATTTTTTTCTTCAGATGATGAGAAATTAGTTTCTTCGACTCCCATGTCTTCAGTTGCATTAGAGGTTGCCTTTATGCTTTGATCAGTTATATTAGAACCTATAAAAGGCACAATAGCAACTCTAATAGGGTGGTTTAGATAATATTTTCCTGTACTCACTGTAGCTGTAACAGTGTTAGTCGTTGTGTCAATTACGGAGACATTGTCACTTTCTGTGTTTGTTACATATACCTTTGTTCCATCTGGGGTGATTGCAACTCCTAAAGGATTAATTCCTACAGGCACAGTAGCTGAAACTTTGTTCATAGTCACATCAATTACAGAAACAGTGTTACCGGGATTATTGTGGGAACCGGAGTGTGTCACATATGCAATTTTACCATTAGGACTGAGTGCAATATCATGAGGAACATTTCCTACGGGCACAATGGCTGTAATTTTGTTTGTAATTGCATCAATTACATAAACAGCGTTGATGCCTAAATTAGTCACATACACCTTTTTTCCATCAGGACTGACTGCAACATCATACGGACTAGCTCCTACAGCCACCGTGGTTATAATTTCGTTTGTAGTCGCATCAATTACAGAAGTAGTATTGTTGAAACTGTTTGTAGCATAGATTTTTTTCCCATCAGGACTGATAGCAATATTACGAGTAATCAGCCCCACGTTAATGGGTGCCATTAAAGTGTTTGTGGCTGTGTTAATTACAGAGACATTGGTGCCGTCACGATCCGTCACATAGACCCTTGTTCCTGCCGGGTTAATTGCAATTTCCATAGGATAACCTCCTACAGCTACAGTACTAACCTTATTTGTCGCTGTATCAATTACAGAGACAGTAGCAGTAGTTATCCCCGGGGTTGCCACATATACCTTTGTGCCTGCTTGATTAACTACAACGTCTCTAGGCCAGCCTTCAACAGGCACCACGGCTGTAAGATTATTAGTTGCGGTGTCAATTACAAAAACGGTGCCAACGTCAACCCCCAGACTCGTCACATATGCAAATGGAGCTGCACCTGCTGCGCCAACAAGTATTAAAATTGCAAGCACCGTCATCCCAAAAGCCCTTATGAGGTATGCTCTCGACATGTTCTATCACATTTTATCTCTTCCATTTTGAGTTTCCACTTATGGATTCTTAGTTGTAGAAGATATTCAGTAAACCCTAACTTATGGATTGTTTGTAATACTCTATAATTTATGGACGTAAGCCAGTTTGCTGTAATTCAAGCAATAATCTAAATATTACTAAGAGCTTACCTGAGAAGGTCTGTTGCTTTGAAGATTAGCCATAAACATGCGAGGTGTAGCATGACAAGATAATTCTCGATTTTCTTTTTCCGTCCACTCATCACTTAGAAAAACTTCGACATAAGGGATGAATCTGGAATACAGTGTTCTGAGAAATTGCAATCTTTACAGAATCTCTCTTCTTTTCTTTCAGGCATGAATCCGGCTTTAATTTTCTCTACTTCCCTGCGGATTTTGAGAACTTCCCGCCTATCTGAGCTTCGAACAACTACCCGTCTGAGCAGGCCGTAACTCACATATTCAACAAAGGCAAAGGGAACCTCTTTCCCACTTTCGGCTTCAAGAAGCAGGACAAGAGCTGCGGCATATAACGGGCCGAGGCCCAAACGCCCTGTTCGGGACAGCTTTATATTAACCGGCACCATTAAGCAATAATAGACAATTGAATCATTAACTCCAGCAATTTCAGTTTTTCCAAACCCTGCATTACTTTTTCCTGAGCTCCCATCCTCCAAAAAGGCAGGCTAAACCGCCCAATAATCCAAAACCTGGAGTAGAGCTATTTTTGCTCGATTTATTTCCACTTGAGCTATTTAAGTTCGAAATATTCTCATTAAGGAATTTTGAGTCATTGGTGTTTGAATTATTGAATTCTACAATATTTTTGTCTCCAGATGTCGAGTTGTTGGGAGAAAAATATTTTTTATTACTGTAGCTTTCAAAACGTACAACATCTTTCTGGTTGTAAAACATAACTGAAACACTATCAAAACCAGCCTTATTCGCATACTTCCTTACAATATTATAGATTTCATCCAGCTCGGTTTGAGAATAAACTGTTTTATTTTCTTCATAATAAAGTTTTATTGGGAAAATCCCTTCCATCGTGTCGGAACCGTATTCAACTATAGGTCCCCTTGGGCGAAGATACGGTTTTATTTCATCCAGAGAATCATTTTTTATGATCTGTAAGGAGGACGGACTAGCTATATTATAGTAAAACACCGGGAATTCGATATTTGTCAGTTGAACGACATCCTTACCGAACATGTTCCCGTCAAATGAAGAGTTATTTTCAGGAAAATAAAAAATTGCTGTTTTATCCCAAAGGCAGAATATTACCGGAACTTCATCAGTTCCAGCTTCAAATGCGTACTTTTCTACTATTCTGTAGATTTCCTTTAACTCTGTTTCCGAATAGACAGTTTTGTTACCTTCATAATCGTAAAGTTTGATTAGAAAATACCCGTGCATGGAGCCAGCCCCATAGTCAACTATCGGTCCGTTAGGATAAAGGTATGGTTTAACCTCACGGATAGAACTGTCTCTCACAGTTTGTAGGGTTGAGTTGAACTCAGCCAACTGCGTAGTATTTTTAATTACAGGAACTTTTCCACACGCTTTCAGTACATTGGGATCATATATCGGACTTTCAGGATTTGTACAGTTTGTAAGGGATTCTTCATTCAATTTTGAGAGTAGGGAAATTGTTTTATTTGGGCTTTCAAGCCAGCCAGAATATGGCACGGTTCTTTCCGACCAACCATTTGTTTCATTAACTTCATGCAAACTGGAAGAAGGTAAATAATAAGTATTGGCAAGTACAGTTCCTGAAAATAAAATTATAATTGAAACAAAAATAAAAAGCAGTACTGGTTTTCTATCCATAGTATCACCACTTTTCTCTGAAAAAATGGAAAAGAAGTAAATATTTACTTCTTAAAACTTATGCGGTAAGGGGAGTTACACCAAGTTTAGACATTACCTCTCCACATGGAATATAAACAGTGGCAGGTGTGTTACCATTTACTGTAGTTGATGCACTTATTATTCCAACAATTTTATAACGGCCACTAGATATATAATACACAGGACCACCACTATCTCCAGTTGTGCATGTTGTAGTCATTAACTCTATTTTATCCATATAATGTCCGCCAATGGTCTGACCTGTTAAAACTCCAAGATATTGTCCTGTCACAGATCCACTTGCAGCTCCAGATTTTGTTAGAGTCATGCCTGAAATTCCGCCCGAATAACAGCCATTTACATTTACAAAACTTCCTCCACCAATATGCATCGTAGCCGCAACATTGCTATAGGGTATAAAAGCTGCATCAGTATTTGAGCCTATTTTTGAAATTGTTCCAGCCAGATTCCCAGAGGCGTACAATGGTTGGTATGAGCTCAAGCCTGTCTGGAACCAAGCTGTATGCCCAGCAATTACATATCCTTTAGTATTATCACTATTTCTATTGGCAGTAAATCCTATAGTCCCTAAGGCGGCCGTACTCCCTTGAACTACAGAAGCTCCTATTCCCCCAGTGATGGGGCGATAATAAGTTAGGTATGGATTTGTAGAACTCGTTGAGACTTGGTTAATGAAAGCAGAAACAGGAATTATAGGAGTGCCCGTAGAGAATACAATTGGTACATTTTTAATATTTAATTTTACTGCTTGTTTGTTTATGAGATCAAAGATAACATCAAAATCTTCATTTTTAGGGCTATACCTCTCATCAAAAATAACCCAAAAGTAACCGTCTGCGTTTGTACCGTATGCTACAAGTGGGCCTGCAGGATAAAAGTATGGCTTCATTTCATTGTTCTCATTCAGGTTAACTCTAATTGTATCCAATTTGTTAAACCATTGATGAACTTCAGCACCTGTAGTAATCTCAGGAATTTTGCCATATGTTCTTAAAATGTTCTTATTTTCACTCATATTTTCCAAGATTGAAGGATCCGTTGGAGGAATCTGCTCGATTATCGATTTTATTTCAACTGAATCTTCGTATGTTCCTAAAATGTTCTCGCCCGTTTTTTCGACTAACTTTTCAGCAGTTACGGCTGGTACTAATGCCATACTAATCAGTATTGTCAAAAGAAATATTCTTATTCCAAATTTATTCTTAATCATTCGCCTAACTCCTAGTTATTTTTCTCTAAGAGGCAGAATCAGGCAAGCTTAAATATACGCAAAGCTAACTTAATCGCGCCTCTTAGGTATATTTTATGGAGTTCAAGTGACCTGGAAAGTACATTCAAACTCCATAAACTTCTCTTTATTATGTCTTTATATATTTTAGGGCCAAGTTAACAAACAATCTGAAATGATGCAATAATTATGATTATTTTTTTGAAAATTATTACGTAATAAGCGAATAGTTTGATGATTTGGCTAGAAAATTTATATACTCATACTCAAAGCAAGCGCTTTTTTAAACCTTGAAAATTAGAAATGCTGTTTTTAAGCAAAATACATTTTTCGGTCGTCCATCATTAAGCAGTTGATGTTTTCATGATTAATTTTCCAGTGCTAGAAATGCCTTATGTTTCGTGCATCAAGCATGCTATTAACCTTACTGGATTGCAAAAAAGGTATGATGCGCCACTAAAAGTGTTTTAGAAACAAATCAACTAACTAATAGTGCACGACCCAATTTTCAATCTCATTCAAAAACATCACAATTCATTATAGAGCAGTAGGTTTTGCTTTTTGTCTCTTCATTAGTACATTTGAGAGTTACTTTCTATTACCCTAGTAATTTACTTTATTCTGGCTTTTGCCTTTCACCTTTTTTTATTGTGTAGTAATCTTTTTCCATCCACTTCTAATTCAGAAAAATTTTGACATAAGGGATGAATCTGGAGTACAGTGTTCTGAGAAATTACATTCTTTACAGAATCTCTCTTCTTTTCTTTCAGGCATGAATCCAGCTTTAATTTTCTCTACTTCCCTGCGGATTTTGAGAACTTCCCGCCTATCTGAGCTTCGAATAATTATTCTTCTAAGCAGGCCAAAACTTACATATTCCACAAAGGCAAACGGAACTTCTTTCCCACTCTCGGCTTCAAGAAGCAGGACAAAAGCTGCGGCATGTATCCGGTCAGAACCCCAAACTCCCTTTTCAGGGCAGTTTCCTGACTTTAAGAGTGACGGAACCTGCGCACCTTCAAAGCAAACTAATTTGGAGGGGACCCCTTTAAGATTGAGTCTTTCTGAAGAGAGAAATGGCTCGGTTTTAACGGGCGTGAGTGCCGCAAGCATGGGCTCTTTCCCATTTTCTTCAAGTGCTCCTAGAAGGTTAACTGCAATTTCGGGAATTTTAGCTCTTGCCCGCGCTTCCCCTTCCTCAAGAATTTCCCTAGTAGCACCTGCAAATTCTCGCGGAAACAGGAGCGGCAGATCAGTACATATCTTTACCAGGGAAGCTTCAAGTTCTTTACGGAGGCTATCGGCGTTTAACGAACACTTTCTCAATATCTCAGAATAAGTCAGGGAGAGTTCTTTCAGGATTAGTCTTTCTAACCTTTGCCCACTCATCTCTGGAAACAATTCAAAACCCCTATTGACAAAGTACACTCTTCGTGGGCAAGTGGCATATAGGATAAGATCTGAGACATTTATCTCTTGACTAGGTGATTCAATTGACATCAGATATTAATTCTTTTACAAGTGATATATATTTTTTTAAAGGTTTCCTAGGTAGTTTAACCCCCAAAACTCTGCGACAATTGCCGAACTCGTATTCGTTAAATATATAAAGTAATGTTTCCTCTTAGAGTACGTGAGTCATGACATCTAATGAATCCTCAGATAATCTGCGCAACCGTCTGGCTGAAAAAATGGCTGGAGATATCACACTTTCGGAAAAACCAGGAGAATCACTCAAAAAATGGAGATCGAATTTTGAGATATCCCAGACCGATATTGCAAATTACCTTAAGGTTTCCCCATCCGTTATTAGTGACTATGAAAGTGGAAGGCGAAAGTCTCCAGGAACACTAATTGTAAAAAAAATTGTTGAATCTCTTCTTGAGATTGACATGGACCGGGGAAGCAAAAAGATTCACGCTTATGAATCAATACTTAATGCCGAAGGCAACACGAAATCAATCTACTCAACATACGAGTATACGATCCCGATACAGCTTGCGAAACTGACAAACGTTATCGAGGGAGATATTGTCTACAGAGGGGTGGAAAAGCCTCTTTATGGTTTCTCTGTGATTGACAGTCAGAGGGCAATCCTGGAACTTTCTTCCCATGAGTTTCAGAAGCTTTACGGCTGGAGTACGGACAGAGCAATGATCTTTACGAAGGTCAGTACCGGGAAATCTCCAATGGTAGCCATCCGGGTTACCAACTTTAAACCAGGCGCTGTGGTACTCCACGGGCTTCGTAAAGAAGAGGTCGAACCTGTTGCAGTCAAGATGGCGGAAGTCGACCGCATCCCCCTGGTCGCGACTACAATGGATCTTGACCAGGTCGTCCAATTACTGAGAAGGTACAGTCAATATATTACCAGGGAATGGACACCCTGAGAATTGACACCCTGAAACACTCAAAAACAGGTGAAAATAATGACTATTGGAATCGTATCTTACGGTGCTTATGTTCCCAGATATCGTATAAAAATTGAAGAAATCGCCCGGCTCTGGGGTGATAACGCTGAGGCTCTTAAAAACGGCCTTATGGTATATGAAAAATCTGTGCCTGATATCGATGAAGACGCTGCAACTATTGCTGTGGAAGCGGCAAGATATGCGATGGCAAGAAGCAGGGTTGATCCTGACAGAATAGGAGCAGTATATACTGGTTCGGAGAGTCATCCTTATGCTGTTAAGCCAACAAGCACGATTATTGCCCAAGCTATAGGAGCGGCCCCAAACATGACTGCAGCAGACTTCGAATTTGCATGTAAGGCAGGGACAGCCGCAGTTCAGGCCTGTATGGGGCTGGTAGGTTCAGGAATGATTGACCTGGGTATGGCAATAGGAGCCGATGTTTCCCAGGGAGCCCCAAGTGATGCTCTTGAGTATACTGCAGCCGCAGGTGGAGTTGCCTGTATCATTGGGAGAAAAGAATCCGAGCTTGCTGCAATAATTGAAGACACTCATTCCTTTACAACTGACACCCCTGACTTCTGGAGAAGGGAAGGAATGCCCTACCCTGAGCACGGAGGCCGTTTTACAGGAGAACCAGGTTACTTCAAGCACGTAACTAACGCCGCAAAAGGTCTTCTGGAAAGACTCGGAACAAAGCCTGAAGATTATGATTATGCAGTGTTCCATCAGCCAAACGGGAAGTTTCCGAGCAAAGTTGCAAAAACCCTTGGATTTACTAAGGCACAGATAACTCCAGGACTTGTAGTTCCAAAAATAGGGAATACCTATTCAGGTTCCTGCCTTATGGGAATTGCCGCGACTCTGGACCAGGCAAAGCCAGGGGATAGGATTTTTGCGACTGCTTTTGGATCAGGCGCAGGATCTGACGCTTTTAGCATAACAGTTACAGACAGGATTGAGGAAATCCGAAACAGAGCTCCGAAGGTTTCCGAACTGATTAAGGACCCAATATACATTGACTACGCCAGGTATGCCAGACATAAAGGCAAGATTCGCCTGGCCTGAAAACGGAGTGAGCAGAATGAGAGATGTAGCAATTATCGGAGTGAAAAATACTAAATTCGGGGAACTCTGGGAGCGTTCTCTGAGAGATATAGTTGTAGAAGCCGGAATAGGAGCAATCCAGGATGCAGATGTTAGCGGAAAAGAAATAGATGCTCTTTATGTAGGAAATATGAGCGGAGGCCGCTTTATTGAGCAAGAACACATAGGCGCTCTTATTGCGGATTATTCAGGGCTTTCTAAAAACCTGCATGTTCCGGCTACACGAGTCGAAGCTGCCTGTGCATCGGGTGGACTTGCTCTGCGCCAGGCTATTATGGCCGTAGCTTCTGGTTATAGTGATATCGTGGTTGCAGCCGGGGCAGAAAAAATGACTGATGTCGGGTCTGAAGAAGCATCATCAGCCCTTGCAGCAGCAGCTGACCGGGAATGGGAAGGCATGGCAGGGGCGACTTTCCCAGGACTTTATGCAATGATTGCAAGGCTACATATGCACAGATATGGGACTACCAGTGAGCAACTTGCCGAGGTTGCCGTAAAGAACCATAGAAATGGGCGCCTGAACCCGATTGCTCAGTATAAAAACCTGATTACGGTTGACCAGGTGCTAAATTCCATTATGGTAGCCGACCCTCTACATATTTTTGACTGTTCCCCTATAACTGATGGAGCTTCAGCCCTTGTGCTTGCTCCTGCGGATGTAGCCCACAAGTATACGGACACTCCCATTTATATTAGAGCAACTGCTCAGTCAAGTGATACAATTGCGCTTCATGACAGAAGGGATATAACTACCCTCGATGCAGCCACGGTAGCTGCAAAGCGGGCATATTCCATGGCAAAAGTAGGACCCGAAGATATCGACCTTGCGGAAGTGCATGACTGCTTCACCATTGCTGAGATTTGTGCCATTGAAGATCTCGGATTTGCAGAAAAAGGGAAAGGTGGAATTGTCACGGCAAACGGAGAAACTGCCATAGGAGGCAGAATACCTGTCAATACTTCCGGCGGCCTCAAAGCCTGTGGGCATCCTGTAGGAGCAACTGGCATAAAACAGGCTGTAGAAATTGTAACCCAGCTACGTGGAGAAGCAGGTAAGCGTCAGGTAGAAGGTGCAGAGTACGGAATGACCCATAATATAGGAGGGTCTGGAGCAACGGCAGTAGTGCATATTTTCTCGAGGGAGAGGTGATATCCGATGTCTTCTGTTCCAAGATTCTGGAGAAATCTAGGCAGCAGGTATAACCTTGAAGGTACTCGCTGTAATGAATGTGGGGAAAGTTACTACCCCCCACGCAATGTTTGTGTAAACTGCAGGCGTGTAGGCCAGATTAAGCCTTACAAGTTCAAAGGGACTGGCGAAATAATATCCTATACATTGATCCATACAGCTGCGGAAGGTTTTGAAGGACAAGCTCCTTACACCCTTGCGATAATCCAGCTGGATGAAGGTCCCCGCCTGACCTCGCAGGTAGTTGGAAACCCTGAAAAAATTCATATTGGGATGCGAGTAAGATCTGTATTCCGCAAACTCGGGGAAGACGGGGAACGCGGTATGATTTACTACGGCACCAAATTCATTCCTGAAAATGAGTAAAAGATCCGGATTTTTCCGGATTTCCTTTTTCAGACTGCTTAAGTAGTTTTTAAATAGTTTTTAGCAAGCTAACTTTTTAATCGTAAGCGTTTAGCCAATCTTAACCAGAATTAACTGGAGATGTCTGGAAACTATGATTGAAATCGAGGTCAAGGTCAGAGCAGACCATTCGAAAGCCCGCTCCATTCTTAAAAACATAGGGGCAGTAAAACTTGGAGTTGAGAGCCAATCCGATATTTATTTTGCAGCCCCTTACCGAGATTTTGCGAAAACTGATGAAGCGCTCAGGATACGCTCCCTGGACGGCCAGGCTGTGTTGACATACAAAGGCCCCAAACTCGATGGTATCTCCAAAAGCCGGAAAGAATTCGAAACTCCTGTAGAAGAAGCCGCAACAATAAAAATACTGCGTGCCCTTGGTTTCTCAGAAGCTGGAGTAGTCCGTAAACAGAGAGAAATATTCAGCGCAGGAGAGATAACTATCTGCCTTGATTTGGTCGAAGGCCTTGGAGAATTTCTTGAAGTAGAAATTGTGGCTGAAAATGAAAAGGATCTAGAAATTTCAAGGGCCAAATTATTTGAATTGTTAAAGCATTTCGGAACCGGAGAAAAAGATTCTATTCGAACCTCTTATCTAGAAATGATACTGGGAAAAAATAATCACCATGCGACTGGAAAAAGTAGTGGTTAATTCATATAGCCAGCGTTGATGCTGCTTTTCCGACTATCTCAAACTATTTTTATTATTGCTTTTTATTGGCTTTATAGAATTTTCTGTAAATTCTTTTTCCCTAATTTTATAAAATTAGATCGAAAATACTCTTTGTTTTTTGCCCAAAAAATAAGAAGAAATTCTTATGCTATCAAATAAGTAGATTAAATTTCTTGATTACTTTTCCTGAAATAGCTTTAATGAGCTTTATATAAATATTAGAAACATACCCCACTATAGGGGGAAATCATCAATTATTCTCATCAATAATTGAGGTTTTTGATCAACAATCCTATATTCCATAGAAAGGTTCGAAAAATATATATAATATTAACTAGGTAATAGGATACCTAGTACCTTAATAAGGCAGGAACTCAAATGGTGCAGGTAAAGCAATGTACAACCAAAGAAGATGTGTTAGAAGCTGTAAATGAGAGAGATGTAAAATTTATTCGGACCCAGTTTACAGATACACTCGGCATCATCAAAAGCTGGGCAATCCCTGCTGAACAGCTGGAAGAAGCTTTTGAAAGTGGAGTAATGTTTGACGGATCTTCGATCCAAGGCTTTACAGGGATCGAAGAATCCGACATGAAACTTGCACTTGATCCGTCTACTTTCAGGATCCTTCCATGGAGACCTGCAGCTGGAGCAGTTGCCAGAATCCTTGGAGATGTGTATCTTCCTGACGGTCAGAGGTTTAAGGGAGACCCCAGGTACGTTCTTAAGTGTGCAATCCAGGAAGCTGAAAAACTGGGATACTCGATGAACGTAGGTCCTGAACTAGAATTTTTCCTCTTCAAACTTGACGCAAACGGAAACCCGACCACAGAACTTACAGATCAGGGAGGATACTTCGATTTCACACCCCTTGACCGTGCACAGGATGTACGTAGAGATATTGACTATGCCCTCGAACATATGGGTTTCCAGATCGAAGCCTCCCATCATGAAGTTGCACCTTCTCAGCATGAAATTGATTTCAGATTCGGGGATGTACTCAGTACCGCAGACAATGTTGTAACTTTCAAATATGTGGTAAAATCAATCGCGTACCACAAAGGATATTACGCTACATTCATGCCAAAACCTCTCTTTGGAGTAAACGGCTCAGGCATGCACACCAACCAGTCTCTCTTCAAAAACAGCAAAAATGTATTCTATGATCCGGACACACCTACTCAACTTTCTCAAGAAGCAATGTACTACATTGGTGGTCTGCTGGAACACATCAGAGAATTTACAGCTATTACTAACCCGGTTGTCAACTCCTACAAAAGAATTGTACCAGGGTATGAAGCCCCGATTTATATCACCTGGTCTGCAACGAACAGGAGTTCCCTGATCCGCATTCCTGCAACCCGCGGAAATGGAACAAGAGTCGAACTCAGATGCCCAGATCCAGCATGCAACCCATATCTTGCCTTCGCCTTGATGCTTAGAGCTGGACTTGATGGAATAAAGAATAAGATTGACCCAGGAGAGCCAACTAACGTAAATATTTTCCATCTTACGGATAAAGAGCGAGAGAAAAGAGGTATCCGCTCCCTGCCTGTCGATCTTAAAGGAGCAGTTGATGAGATGAGAGGCAGCGCATTCGTAAAGCAAGTGCTTGGAGAACACGTCTTTAATCAATACATCTGCGCAAAGGAGATAGAATGGGACGAATACAAAGTAATTGTTCATCCCTGGGAACTTAATAAATATCTACATATGCTTTAAGCGTGCCCGGAATCCTAAACCATATCCATACATACCTAAGGAAATCTACTGCAACATATTAGAAAGAGATATTCAAAAGACACACCTTTTTCCGTAGGTGTGTTCTGGTTTCAGAAAAATATTAGATTAGAGAAAATTATTTCGTTCAACCTATTGGTTTGTGTTATATGGAGAACTCTACCTTCTTTCAAAAAAAGTCTAAAAAAGAATAATTATAAAAATATTCCCCTTATAAAAATCTAATCTCTTAATAGAATTTATCGTATCTTAAAGAAATTTACCTGCCATGCTGCAGGAAAATAACAATGGGATCTGGAAGACAACAACGGAGAACCAGTTAAAAAGCTAAGCAAGGTAGAAGTGCAAAAGAAAAGAAAAAATTAAGAGGTTAAAACGCCATGCTTTGCAGGATTATCTCAGGAATATTTAACCCGACAAAAAGAAACATTTATATATTGTCAAATAGGTACTAAACTACTTACTTCCCTTAATAATGATCCTTTCATATATATAAATACATAAAAATAGATAAAGTTTCATGTATACAAATATATAAGATTATATCTCGGAGCGTAGCTATTCACTCATTAATTAGATAATTAAGATGAGACAACTTAGTTAAAAGACACTTAAATTATAAAAATAAATAAAATTATCCTTAATACCCAGTTTCTCAGCTGGCAAGTTTTTTGAACTATTTCTCAAAAAAGAGCCACAGAATTATCCAGGAAATTATTGATGAATATACTACCTAATGTTTATTCCTATCTGTTTCTAGAGTGATTAAAATGTGTGGAATAATAGGCTTCATAGACCGAACTAAGTCAAGAATAGACGGGTCGAGCATAAAAGCCGCCCTCAGTCTCATGAATGAGAGAGGCAGTGGATATGGGGCAGGTTATGCTGCATACGGGATATACCCCGAGTATGCAGATTATTACGCTCTTCATGTCTTCTTTGACAACCTGGCAGAACCAAAAAAGAAGGTTGACGAAATCCTTCAACAGTGGGGAGAGATCGTTCATCAGGAAGAGATCCCAACTACTCCACAACCTAATATGAAAAAAGTGCACATTTCCTGGAGATACTTCTTCAAGCCCTCAGAGGAGCTGATGGCAGGGAGAATGACCTCTGAAGATGATGTTGTTACTTATATAGTCATGGAAGTAAACGCCAATGTAAAGGGCGCTACCATCTTTTCCTCTGGAAAGAATATGGGGGTTTTCAAAGCTTCAGGCTGGGCCGAAGAAGTTGCAGACTTCTACAGGATTCAAGATTATAAGGGATACATATGGCTTGCTCACAACCGTTATCCTACAAATTCCCCGGGCTGGTGGGGAGGAGCCCATCCCTTCAACCTGCTTAACTGGTCCGTAGTACATAACGGAGAAATCACCTCATTTGGCACAAACAAGCGTTATGTCGAAGAATACGGATACAAGTGCACGCTTCTTACTGATACTGAGGTAGTAGCTTATCTATTTGATCTGCTTGGAAGGCAGCATGAACTTTCTCATGAAATGATTGTTCGGGCCCTTGCTCCGCCTTTCTGGGAGGAGATAGACCAGATGCCCCCAAAAGAAGCAGAACTGAACAAAGCAATCCGTCTTGCATACGGGCCAGCCCTAATGAATGGGCCCTTTGCAATCGTAGTCGGGACAGATGACGGCATTGTCTGCTTTACGGACAGGATTAAACTGCGTCCCCTAGTAGTTGGAGAAAACGGAAACCGACTCTATATCTCCAGCGAAGAAGCTGCAGTAAGAATTCTTGACCCCGAAGTTAAGAATATACACACTCCCAGGGCAGGAGAACCAATTATAGCGAGGTTTATTGAATGACTCTCGGAAGTGTACCCTCGAAATTTAAGGTCAGCATTGATCGCGACCAATGTATGGATTGCGGGCGCTGTATTGAGAACTGTTCCTACGGCGTATACAGAAGAGAAGGAGATAAAATCCTGATAGAATCTAGGAAATGTACAGCCTGTCTCCGCTGTGTTTCCATGTGCCCTAGGGACGCTATCACGCTTACTGAAAAACCCGTGGACTATCGCAGCCATCCCATCTGGACCAGAGAGGTCAGAGAAGATATCATTAAACAGGCTCGTACCGGAAAAATAATTCTTTCAGGAATGGGAAACGCCAGGGATTTACCAATTTTATATGACCGTCTTCTCCTTGACGCCTGCCAGGTTACAACTCCAAGCATTGACCCCCTGAGAGAACCAATGGAGCTTAGGACTTACCTAGGAAAGAAGCCGTCCAGACTCAAATTCGGGAAGACCGAGAGCGGAGACATAGAACTGGAAACAAAACTCGCTCCAAACCTCAAACTTGATACTCCTATCATGATCGGACATATGAGTTTCGGAGCTATCAGCCTGAACTCCCAACTTAGCATGGCAAAAGCCGTCACCGAAACCGGAACATATATGGGAACTGGAGAAGGAGGGCTGCACAGAGATCTCTACCCATATCAGGACCATATGATTGTCCAGGTTGCTTCAGGCCGTTTCGGTGTGGACATTGATTACCTTGAAAGAGGCGCTGCCATTGAGATCAAACTCGGCCAGGGTGCAAAACCCGGTATAGGAGGGCACCTGCCAGGAGAAAAGGTAAACGAAGAAGTCTCAAGAACTCGTATGATTCCATATGGCAGTGACGCAATCAGTCCAGCTCCCCACCATGATATTTATAGTATTGAAGACCTTGTCCAGCTCATTCGAAGCCTCAAAGAAGCAACCGAATGGAAAAAACCCATTTTTGTAAAAGTTGCAGCTGTACATGATATAGGTCCGATTGCCGCAGGCATTTCCCGCTCTTCTGCAGATGCAGTGGTCATTGATGGGTTCCGCGGCGGGACCGGAGCAGCCCCCAAAGTTTTCAGGGACCATGTGGGAATACCGATTGAAGTTGCAATCTCAAAAGTTGACCAGACCCTCAGGGAACAGGGTGTAAGAAACGAGATCTCGGTTATTGCAAGCGGTGGGATAAGGGGCAGCGCCGACCTCGCCAAGTCAATTGCTCTTGGAGCGGATGCAGTCTACATAGGAACTGCAGCTCTGGTCGCTATGGGCTGCAGGGTCTGCGGCAATTGTTACAGAAACCTTTGCCCCTGGGGTATTGCTACCCAGCGCCCGGACCTTGTGAGCAGGCTGGACCCTGAAGCTGGAGCAGCACAGGTTTCAAACCTTATACATGGCTGGACCCTGGAACTCGGAGAACTTATGGGTGCAGCAGGCATCAACAGTATAGAAAGCCTGCGCGGAAACAGGAACCGCCTGCGTGGATATATGCTGGATGAAGGAACGCTTAAAATACTGGACGTACTGCCAGCGGGGGCCTGAACATGAAGTCAGTAAAAATTGATGCAAAGGGTATGCACTACACCCCTTTAAACCAGAAGATAAGGACCGCTGTTGCAGACGGGGTGGAAGAGATAATCCTCGATAACGTGCTCGGACAGCGCTTTATAGGAGACGGGTTAAGAGGCGATGTCCGCATTATAATCAATGGAGTTCCCGGAGGAGACCTAGGGATGTTCATGAGCGGCCCAACCTGTATAGTAAACGGGAACGCCGAACACGCCCCTGGAAACACCATGGACAGCGGAATGCTCGTTATCCACGGAAGCGCAGGAGATGCAGTCGCCCACAGCATGAGGGGCGGCAAAGTCTTTATAAAGAATAACATAGGCTACCGCGGCGGCATCCATATGAAGCAGTATGAGGCAGATGCCAGGCCCACACTTGTCATAGGCGGGACAGCCCACTCCTTCCTCGGGGAATATATGGCTGGAGGCCTTGTACTTGTGCTTGGGATCGGAAAGGAAAAATCCATGGTCGACAGAGGAATAGGCAGTGGAATCCATGGTGGTGAAATCATAATCCGCGGGGACGTGGACGAACACCTGCTCGGGGTAGGAGCCAAAAAATTCAAGTTTACGGAAGCCGACCTGGAACGCATAGCTCCGGTCATAAAAAACTTCTGCGAGAAGTTTGGGTATGACCCTGCAGAGTTCCTGGACACAAATTACACAAAGATCGGACCTGCAAGCAGCCGGCCTTTTGCAAGCAAATATGTCTGGGAGTGATCAGAAATGGCAGAACAGAAACCAATCAGTAAAAGTTACATTGACCTTAAATCAAAAGTCTGGGACACAGGACTCTGCTCAGGCTGCGGAGCCTGCATTGCAGTCTGCCCTGCTGATGCCCTGTACTTCGAAACCGGCGGCGATTCCACACATCCGATGAGCAACAACTACTGTAAAGCCGCCGTTGACGATGTGCCCTGTGGGGCCTGCTACGAGGTCTGCCCAAGACTTGATGAACAGCCTTCAAGCCTGCTTGGAGACTACCTTGAAATCACTGCCGGAAAAGCCGAATTTGAAATTCCAAGAAAACAGAGCGGAGGAGCCGTTACTGCAATCCTTACAAACGCCCTCGATACTGGTCTTGTAGATGCAGTAGTTACAGTCACTGAAGACCCCTGGACCCTCAAGCCACGTTCCATGGTAATTACCAAGAGTGAAGCCCTTATTGGTCAGGCAGGAAGCCGTTACAATTGGTGGGTTCCTCTTGTCTCTTCCCTTAAGGAAGCAGTCGTAAACAAGAAGTATCGGAACATTGCAGTTGTTGGAGTTCCCTGTGTAGTCCAGGCTGTTCGCAAGATGCTTGAGACTGACCATCAGCTAGTCAGCCCCTACAAAAAATCCATTCGTTTTGTGCTCGGGCTCTTCTGTACCGAAAGCTTTGATTACGAAAAACTCATTGCAGGCAAGCTAAAAAGCGAATATGCCCTCGAGCCCATGAAAGTATGCCGTGTTGACGTCAAAGGCAAGCTGGAAATTACCCTTAATGACGGGATGCAGTATGTAATCCCCCTTGCCGAACTTGAGGACACCATCCGCCCCGGATGCCATGTCTGCACAGACTTTACCGCCCTCAAAGCCGATATCTCCGCAGGTTCGGTCGGAAGCCCAGACGGATACACTACCCTTGTTGTCCGCACCCTTGTCGGACAGCACCTCCTGGACAGCGCAGTTGCTAATGGGAAGCTGAGCGTAGGTGGCGAGGTCAGTCTTGGTATAATTGAAAAACTTGCAAAGAAGAAAATG
>ENA-UOOI01001227-UOOI01001227.1-fermentation-metagenome-genome-assembly--contig:-NODE-1227-length-27855-cov-104.287878_pt1 | contig 27855 bp, 19 predicted proteins | sample MGYA00245779_ERZ724027 | MGnify/ENA primary metagenome ERZ724027 (study PRJEB28704, sample SAMN03018318) | fermentation metagenome | biome: anthropogenic terrestrial biome; feature: soil...
TACTACTTGTATATTAACACTAAAGGTATATCTCTTACTTTTTACAAATCCAATTACATAAATATTAATAAATATTGAATTTGATGAAATATAAAAATTAATATATTATAATGAAACTATGGGTCAATTGAAAAGTTAACTTCCACTCTGATAAAAGAGGAGGTGGAAATTACTATTTCAATTAATATAATAAAACTATAAACATATACTAAGGAGGCATTCTTAATGAGTGTAATAGATGAATTTCTTCAGCAATATGTTAAAGAAGTAGATTTTTATGAAAAAGCGGCAAAAATATGTGCTGAAATATGTGAAAGCGAACTTGAAAGGGAAGGAATAAGAGCCATTGTAACTCATAGAGCAAAAAGAATAGATAGGCTTAAAGATAAACTTATAAAGAGAAATGAGCGCAAAAATTATTCTTCTATTGATGACATATATAAGGACATTGTAGATCTTGCAGGAGTAAGAATAGCAATATACTTTCCTGATGATAAAATTAAAATTGATAAGTTTATAAAAGCAAAATTTAAAATAAAACAAATTAAAGAATTCCCTCAAAGTAAAAATTGTGAGGAGAAAGTAAGTAATGATGGAAAGTACAAAAAAGTTTTCTCAGGCTATCATGCTACTCATTACAGAATAAACTTAAAGCCCCAAACAGGCTCCATTGAAGATGCAAAATACGGTCAGGCAAATATAGAAATACAGGTTGCTTCTGTTTTAATGCATGCCTATGCTGAAGTTGAGCATGATTTAGTTTACAAACCTTTAAGCGGTGAACTTTCCTATGATGAATATGAAATTTTAGATGAAATAAATGGGCTTGTTCTTTCAGGAGAATTAGCACTTAAAAGATTGCAAAAAGCGGTTAAGGAAAGAATTAGGAAAAATGGAACTGCTTTTACAAACCATTATGAACTTGCAGCTTTTATTTACGATAGAATCTCAGCCACAACTAACACACAATTTGAAGATATCAATATGGGAAGAGCAGATGTGCTTTTTAAATTCTTAAAAACATTGAATTTTAATAGACCTGAATGTGTTGAAAAGTATATAGAAAAGGTTGATCCTGAATGTAAAAATGCCTCAGTTGTTGAACAAATTGTAGATATGATTACTGAAGAGGATTCCTCTACATCTAAAGTTTACCTATCAATAAAAACCCAAATGGAATCTAAAAACCCTTACAGTAATTCTTACGAAAATAATGATGTAGAGCAAAGTAAAAAAGCAGCATTTTATTTTCTTGATAAATGGTCAGATTTTCAATATATTATGAGAAAATATGTTAAAAAGTTTTATCCTGATGTAGATTCATCCATCCCATTAAGAATTGAATCTATAATGAAAATATTAAACGATAAAGAACTCGATGAAAAACTTAAAGGTATAAAAATAATGAATACTCAGCTAATCCATGGAGATTCTGTTCCTTCAGATGAAAAATTAATTGCAGAAGGAAAAGTTATTGAACAGATAATAGGAAAAATAATTTCAAACTTCAGCGATGAAGAAAAGGAGGACATAGAAAAGAAGATAAATGAAATCAACATAGAGATAAATTAACAATTCAGTGGGGCGAACAATGTTTGCCCGTAAAACTAGGGGGCTATCACACTAAGAATAAATGCTGCAATATATTGTGCTAACTTTAAATTTGCAAATCAATATATTGTATGTAAATTCCTTGTGCAATAGCCCCTTATCAGTAACCTAAGGCAGCTTAGCTCCCTTTATTTATTCAAAAACCTTTGTTAATCTGTCAAATATGTTGCTGTTCTTTTTTATTTTTTCTTCATTTCCAAGAACACAAATATAATTTTGCTTCATTACATCATTTAATAAATCTTTGAAGCTGCTTATATCCTGAGGAGTTGTGGATAAAACTTCATCTCTTTCTTTTTGTACATCCTCTTGAGTTGTTTTCTTTAAATAATATGCAGTTGCCCTTTCTCCCTTCATAGCTGGAGTTAGAGGATAATCAAGATCGCTTACTGTTCCTATAATATATTTGGTCATTTCCCTTTCGCTAACATTAAAAGCAGCTAAATAATTTGCTGTATCCCTATAAACATCTAAAGTTTCTTTTAAATTTGGATCTCTATAGGATACAAGGCATACATTTCCGCTGTTATCCATGTTAGCCATGCAGCCATAAGCTCCTCCCAAAACCCTAATCCTGTTCCATAAAAAGTCACTGGCAAGAATCTTTTTAAGAACCTTCATCTTTCCACTATATGAATATCCAAGCTTTATGAAATTATATCCCATTGCTGCATATTGAACATTTCCTTGAGTTAAAAGGCCTTCGCTTTTAACAGGGAAATCAAAGCTGTACTCATAATAGCTTAACTGCTCACTGTTTAAAGTATCTAAAAATTCCTTTAAACCTTCCTCAGCCTTTGGATAATCTTCCTTTGAAGACGTAACGCTTACTAAAACATTGTTTAAGTTAAATATTGATTTTGAAACCTTTTTAAGACCTTCAACTATACTATCTGCCATGCTGTCAAAGTTTTTCTCAAGGTTGCTTAAAAATTTGTAATAGCTTATTCCTGTAAGCTCTTCTACGTATCTTCCCGTAATTGAATAGAAAGACATAAGTCTTTTTGCTGCAACTGAATGACCTGCATCAAATAAAATCATTTCAAACTGTGATCTGTTTTCTCGAATAATTTCTCTAAGTCTCTTCTTATCATCAAATTTTGATGAATTTACTATTTCATCAATAAGGTCTATAAGCTCTGGAATGCTTCCTGTAAGAGCCCTTGATTTTAATGTAAGCTTTGGAAGATAAGCATCTGGCTTACCCTTTTCCTCAAAAACTTCCACTTCAAATCTTATTCCGCCAGTATTTATATTAATTTGTTTTGAAAGCTCTTCATAGGTTAAATTCTTTGTACTTACTTTAGTTAGTACATCTGCCAAAAGAGGTATATACATGAGGTCCTGCTGCTTTACTCCTTTTGTATTAAACAAAATGTTTAAATAAACAATGCCATTTGTAAATATATCCTGGAATAAAACCTCAGTATTATTAATCTTTTTAATTTCACTTGGAATAACTTCTGCCTGCTTATTTATATCCTCAAGTTTAAGGAGAGGTATCTTCTCAATGTCCTCTTTTGTTTCAGGTGTAGACTGCCTCTTTTTTAAGTTTTGAGTATTTGCTACAAGAGCATTAATTTCATCCTTTGAAAGACTTGCCTTATAATTTTTAAGCTTTTCCTTTGTCTTTGCTGTTTTTTCTTCTAAAAGTCCCTTTTGCGGTATTAATGTTATAAGAGAAGCATGAGTGTTGTTTATAAAATACTTTTCTATAAGATCTTCAAAATATCTGTTTTTTGCTCCTTCTCTAATCTTTTTAAATGTTTCGTCATATTTTAAATGCATAACAGGATCGCCGTCATAAAGCCAACTGTCCATACATCTTATACCATATAGTAATCCCTTTGGAAGTCCTTCAAAATCAGCTTCTCTTAATTTAAATTCATAAATATTAATTGAAGCTTCAATAAGCTTTTTATCAATTCCATCCTTAACAAGCGACTGCAAAGTATCATAAAATACCTTTTTAAATCTTTCCTTTTGATCTATATTGGAATTTTTCACAACTACACTAAATGTAGGCTGCTTTATGGAATTTACAAATTCTCCGTAAACATCTTTCCCAAGTCCTGCATCAATAAGAGCTTTTTTAAGAGGAGATGCTGGTGTTCCAATTAAAATATAGCTTAATATGTCCATTGCATAATAGAGCTCTCTATCTACTGCTTCCCCTGTTACAAAGTTCAACCCAAAGAAAGTTTTATCCTTATCATCTTCATCCTGAGCAATAGGATACTTTATTTCCATCTCATTCATTTTTGTAAAAGGCTTCTGAGATGGTATACTTGAATCTACATTTATTCTATCGAAATCCTTTAAGTAATTTTCATCTATAAACTTAAGCTCTTTTTCTATATCTTCATTTCCATAAAGGAAAATATAGCTGTTTGAAGGATGATAGTATTTTTTATGAAATGCAGAAAACTGCTCTTGAGTAAGCTGTGGAATTACATTCGGGTCTCCACCTGATTCAAAATAATATGGTGTGTCAGGAAAAAGTGACTCCTCTACTTTTCTTGAAATGATTGCTTCAGGGTATGAAAAAGCACCCTGCATTTCATTATATACAACACCTTTATATTCAATTTCTCCATTTGGATCATTTAACTCATAGTGCCAGCCTTCCTGCATCAATATTTCAGGGGTATTATGAAGATCAGGATATAAAACTGAATCAAGATAAACATCCATAAGATTAAAAAAGTCTTTTTCATTTTTGCTTGCAACCGGGTACATGGTTTTATCTGGGAAAGTCATAGCATTTAAAAAGGTATTAAGTGAACCCTTCATAAGCTCAACAAAAGGATCCTTTACAGGGAACTTCCTTGAACCACATAAAACTGAATGCTCTATAATATGAGGAATCCCCATGCTGTTTTCTGGCGGTGTTCTAAATCCAATTGAAAACACCTTATTATCATCATCATTTTGAAGTTTAAAAAGCCTTGCTCCACTTTTAACATGCTCAAAAATAAGAGCAGTAGAATTAATGTCTTTAACTTCTTCCTGTCTTAAAAGTTTAAAGCCGCTATACTCCTTGTTTATTTTCAAAACAATCACCTTCCCTTATCATTTATATATTGGATGTATTTTCAATAATTTTAAGTATCAATTCATAAGCTTTTTCCATAGCAAAGGTTGGAATATATTCAAATTTCCCATGGAAATTGTGTCCGCCTGTAAAAAGATTCGGTGTAGGAAGTCCCATATAAGAAAGCCTTGCTCCATCTGTACCTCCTCTTATTGGAGTTATATTACATTTAATGCCTATTTCTTCATAAGATTTTTTTGCAATATCCACTACATACATGAAATCCTTAAACTTTCCCTTCATGTTGTAATACTGGTCGCACATATTAAGAGTAAATGTACCCTCACCATACTTTTTGTTAAGGTTATCCACAATCTCTTTAACAGTTTCTTTTCTCTTTTCAAAGTTTTCCTTGTCAAAATCTCTTATAATGTAATATAAAACTGTTTTTTCAACCTTCCCCATAATACCTACCATGTGGTAAAAGCCTTCATAACCTTCAGTCTTCTCAGGCACTTCATTTTCCGGAAGGCTCTTTATAAATTCATTTGAAAGGGTCGTTGAATTTATCATCTTATTTTTTGCAGAACCTGTATGAACGCTTCTCCCCTTTACAACAAGCTTAAATCCTGCTGCATTAAAGTTTTCATATGCAAATTCGCCAATTTCTCCACCATCTACAGTATATGCGAAATCTGCATTAAACTTTTTAACATCAAAGCGGTCAGCTCCCCGTCCTATTTCTTCATCTGGGGTAAAGCCAATTCTAACTTTCCCGTGCTTTATTTCCTTATGCTCCATAAGATATTCTGCTGCAGAAATAATTTCTGCAACGCCTGCCTTATCATCTGCACCAAGGAGGGTCTTGCCATCCGTAACAATTAATGTTTTTCCAACATAATCCTTTAACTCAGAAAAATCCTTTGGTGATAATACTATATTTTCTTCTTTATTTAAAATAATATCCCTACCATCATAGTTTTCAACTAATCTTGGGTTCACATTCTCACCTGACACATCAGGAGATGTATCCATATGTGCAATAAACCCTACTGTCTTAACTTTTCTGTCCATATTTGATGGAATTGTGGCCATTAAATATCCGTTTTCATCAAGTGTAATCTCTTCAAGTCCTAAATTTTCAAGCTCCTTTTTCAGCTTCTTTGCAAATTCTATCTGCCCTTCTGTGCTTGGAAAGCTTTTTGATTCTTCACAAGATTTAGTATCAAATTTTACATACCTTAAAAACCTATCTACAACCTTTGACATATTATCCCTCCGTCTTCAAATTACATTAATAACATTATACTATTATTAACCAATTACAACAAATAATATAATATAAAAAAACTGCAGCTCTAAATGCAAGTTAAAATCATCAATGAATAAATTACAGCGGAGATAAGAAAAATATATGGAATGAACATATGATAGGGAGCGGTCTTGACCGTTCCGCCCCCCCCGATTCCGTACATCACCCAGCGGGACGGTCAAGACCGTCCCCTACAGCTGGCATGGTAAAGTGAATGGAATATATTTTTCTTATCGCAGCGGTGTATTAAATATAAATTGCGAATTACAGGCATAAACTTGCCACACACCTATCGCATTAAAATCATATACACAGGTATTAGTAACATGCCTACAATTGTGGTTACTGTAACCATCAAGGAAGCATACTCTCCATTTTGATTATATTCATTTGCTGCTATGGCAGATTGGGTGATTGCTGGCATTGCAGATTGAATTACAAATACGTTGTCCATAATTGAAGGGAAATTAAAAAAGCCCATAGTTATGTAAACTATTGCAGGAGAAATGACAAATCTTCCTATTAAAACTGCTGCCATCTCTTTATTTAATTTCATCTTTTTAAGATCAGAATAGTAAATGGAACTTCCTATGAAGAAAACCGAAAGGGGCGTTGAAAGGTTGCCCATATATGTACAAGATTCCATAATAAATTGAGGAAGTTTAACACCTAATAAAACAAATACTACCGCAGCTATAAAACCCATAAAAGGCGGTGTAAGTATATTTTTGATGTTTTTAAATAAAGAGCCTTTATTTAAAGCTCCTCCATCTCTTTTTATGCCGCTAATGCCAATAGTCCAAAATATCGTTGTATTTCCAATGTAATATAAAAGTGCAAATGGAGTGCTTTCGGCTCCAAATAAAGCAATACTTACAGGAAGTCCAATAAATATAGTATTGGATAAAGCAAATACAGCACAAAAAGTACCTCTTCTGTTTTCTGGGATCCTTATCGCTCTTGCTGTCACTTCAGCTATTAAATAAGTAATTATAATAGTAACAAAAGGAATTAATATGCCTAAACCATACTTAATAAAATCACCCTTTGTAAAGTTTGACATTATGTTCGAAATCATCATAGCTGGAAGAGAAACATTTACAACTATTTTACATATAGCTGTTTGAACTTCTTTTGTTATAACCCCTTTATATGCAAGTAAATAGCCTACAAATAAAAGTATTAAAATTACAAGTCCCCCTTGAATTCCTTTTAAAAATTCCAAAAAAATACCCCCCTATGTCATATTATAATGTAAAGTTTTAATCCATATACTCCACCTTATTTTTCATAGTATACCTTTTTAAAGCTTTAATTGAGTTTTTTCCAAATAAAGCTGCAAAAAAAACATTCCCCACAGCATGAACTGTATCAACAGGAAAGCTTGCAACAATTCCTATAAGCTCAGTATTTATTGTTATAGGAATTCCTGCTTGAACTATATACCACTGGTCCAGTATTATTCCAAAAATATATCCCCAAATCCCTAAAAGCAGTATAAAAGGTTTCCCTTCAATCTTATCAGATTTATTTTGAAAAATGCCAAAAAATGCTCCACATAATCCCCAGCCCATCATCTGCCAAAGTGTCCACGGACCATGGCCCAAAAAAAAGTTTGAAATGAATGCACACATATTTCCAACCATAAATCCATTTACAGGGCCAAGAGTAAGCCCTGAAACTGCGCATATAAATGTGACAGGCTGAAGTCCAGGAATCGCTGCAAAGGGAACTCTTAATACCCCTCCTAAAGCTGACATAGTTGCAACTGCTGCCATAGTTTTAGCATCCATATTCCCTGTTTCAAAAAGAGTAAAAAAAGCAGTTATTAAAAAAATAATTGAAATTAGGACTGCCTTTTCTAAATCTATATTAAGATAAGTCATAACTATAGTTGAAATAACAAAGCATAAAATTACTATAACTCCAACTTTTTTTTTCATTTAACCACCTTCAAAAGCAGCGCTGCATCCTTTGATTTAATAACCCTTGCTTTCCCCTTAAATACTCTTGATATAAGCGGAGAATAATATGTTGAATCAAAAAGTATATCGCTGGATAATCCCTGTGCAATAATTTCTCCATTAAATAAAAGCATAGTTCTATCAGAATAATCCCCTGCAAAATCTGCATCATGAGTTATTATTACAATGGTTTTCCCGTCACTTTTCATTTTTTCAATTATGCTTCCCAAATTTTCTTTTTGTGCTCCATCCATTCCCCTTGTTGGTTCATCTAAAATTAAAATTTCGGGATTTGAAACAATAGTACATGCAATTGCCACCCTTTGCTTTTCTCCGCCGCTTAAATCCCTTGGGTTTTTATCCTCTACCTCTGTTAAATTCATACTTTTAATCACATCATTAACTCTTTTTTTATCATATTCTCCAATATTTTTTAATGTATAGGAAACTTCATCAAAAACTGTATCCCGTCCAAAATAATCATTAGGATTTTGTGAAAGATAACCTACTTTTTTAATTCTTTCCTCTATATTTAATTTAGATATATCCTTCCCATTTATATATATATTTCCCTTATACCTATCTATAACCCCTGCAATTATTTTAAAAAGTGTGCTTTTCCCTGCCCCATTTTCTCCCATTACAGCTAAAACCTCTCCCTTTTTTAAGTTGAAGTTTATATCCCTAAGGACTTTTTTACCTTTTTCATATTCGAAACTAAGCTTTTTTACTTCTATTAAAACTTCCCCTTCAGGAGAACTTATACTTTCAATTTCATTAAAAACCCTATCTTTAATAAGATGCCTTCCTTCCTTAACATTTACAGGTAACTCCTTATATCCTGCATTTTTAAATATATAGGAAATGTTAGGGAGAAAATAATTTTTATCTATAAAGGGAGGTATCCTATGAGGGCTTCCTTCCCCCACTATTTCCCCTTTATCCATAAAAATAATCCTGTCTGCCATATCAAAGCATTTATCAAGCCTTTGCTCTACGAGAATTACTGTTATTCCAAAATCCCTGTTAAGTTTTTTAATAGAATTTAATACATCCTCTGCCCCTATAGGGTCAAGCTGTGATATTGGCTCATCAAACATAATTACTTCAGGCCTCATAGCAAGTACAGAGGCTATAGCTACCCTTTGCTTTTCTCCCCCTGAAATTTCAGAAGTTCCTCTTTCTTTTATATTTTCAATTCCAAGAAGTGACATAACCTCAGCTACATTTCTTCTCATAGAATTATAATCCATATTCAAATTTTCAAGTCCAAAAGCAATTTCTCTTTCTACATTTTCAAGTACAATTTGCTTTTCTGGATGTTGAAACACCATCCCTATATTTTTTACTATATCTTCTTTTTTCATATCCTTAATTAATTTATTTTTTATAAAAACCTGTCCTTTGATTTTTCCACCATAAAAATCAGGAACAGTTCTGTTGAATAGTCTTAAAAGCGTTGATTTTCCACAGCCAGATGGTCCAACAATTAAAACAAACTCTCCTTCATTTATTTTTAAATTTATATTTTTTATAGCAGGCTTATCTGTTTCAGGATAATAATAAGTTACATCTTTTGCTTCTAATATTTCCATTTTTTAAACCCCCAATTTATAAATGCAGGAATAAAGAAGAGTAAAACCATTACATATCCATAAATATTTGCTGTTTTAAAAGGGTTATCACATTTAGGATAATAATTCATTGTATTTAACCCCTCGGAGTTAATAATTCCCATATAAGCAAAAATACCTATACAGACAAATACATATACAAAATCCCAAAAACCCATCTTTTCATTAAAATAAGTGCTTCTTTTTCCTATACCATATCCTCTTGAATACATGGATTCAGCCATATCTCCTGAATCTTCAAGGCTTGATATAAAAAGAATATTAACTATGTTTCCATAGTTTTTTACTTTATTTTTAATTCCCTTATTTAAAATTTCTCCTCCCCTTAGCTTTTCTGCTTCAACTACACTTCTATAAGATTTCATAATTTGAGGAAAAAGTCTTATGGTCATACTCATTAATAAAGCAGATTTTTTCATGAATTTAGAAAAAAAAGTAAAAGTTCTATCTGGGTTTATTACCATATTAAAAAAACCACATACCATTACAACACATACCATTCTCAAGCCAATTACAATGCCATATAAAACAGCCTCTGATGTAATCCTTACTCTCCCAAGCACAGGTATGTTAAAATGCCCATTATAAATAACTGTTGATCCGTTTTTTACTAGAAGAGGATTTAAAATCATAATTAAAAAAGCAAAGGGGAATATAATTTCCCCATACTTTAAAATCTCATTTAAGCATCCATCAAAATAAGATAGTAAAAGCAGGGATAAAAATACACCCATAAGATACAGTGGATTATCAATTGTAAGAAAAGCTGCTATATAAAGTACAATTAAAGAAATACCAGAAACAGGATGAAGCCTTTGAAGAAAAGTATCCCTTTTTTTATATGTGAGCATAATTATCCCTTCTTTTATCAAGTGATTCTTAGAAGAACCAATCTATAGGTGCAGCTGTTGTAATGCTCCGCCTTAGGCGGGGTATTACAATTAACAGCCATTGAATTAAATTATTTATTTAGCTCTAAAAACATATTCTTGTTGTTTTTGTATGTTGCAAGAGCCTGAAGAGACTGATTAGTTGATATATCACTAAAGGACTTATCAGATTTTTCATGTTTAAATTCGCCCTTGTCGTTTGAATAAAGCAATACTTCATCAATAAGCTCATGCCCGTTTATTTTGTACTCATTTAAATCATCCTTTGCACATACTGCTGCCATAAGAATCTGATCTAAAGATTCCACATTTTCTCCCCATGGGAAAACTCCTGTCTTTATTACATTCTTAATATAGGAAAGCGCTTCTGCTACATCCTTATCTTTTCCTGCCATAGTCATTGCCTCTACAGCCATTGAAGTTAAATCTACATCACTTGGAAAACCTTCTCCATAAGTAAATCCGCCATCTTTATTTTTAAAGCCTGAAAGAAATTTAAATGCAGCGTCCTTATCATAGCTCTCACCTACTGACTCTAAAGCAATAATTCCCCATATAGTTTGGTTTGGATAATTGTCCTCATCTGTTAATCTCTTTTTAACCTCTTCAACATAATTTATGCCTTCAAAGTTTTTAACATCAACACCTAAAGCTGAAAGTGAAAGCAAATCCTTAGCATAATCAGCTACTGTATATTTTCCAATATTTTTTTTGACATCTTCTTTTTTGTTATCTATAAAACTTTTTCCATCCCTATTGAGTACATCTGATTTAACATCTGTGCCTGCCATTTTAAGAGCAACTATATCCCAGTCATTAATTTCTTTCTTGTTTTGAACTGATTTTATTGAACCTTCATAAACCTTATTTAAATCATTTTTTACAGTTACAGCCTTTAATTTCCACCCATCATAGTTAGTTGAGCTTAAGTCATTTCTAACCCAAGTGTCTATTATATAATTTCCAGGTGTTTTAATGCTGTAATTTAAATTCTTACCATATTCAGTAAGATCATTTTTCCATTTATTTTCTGCAGGATTATATAAATGAAGCTTTAAATTATAATTGCCTCCATTTATAGAAATTTCTTCATTTGGATTTAATTCAGTTTTGTTTATATTAAGTGCTTTATCTGTTTTAACAAATCCATTTTTAACGCAAGCAAATGAAAATGCATAGTATGAATCATAACTTCCATTTGCATTATGATATTTTCCTGTTTCTTTCCCAGCACTTTTTACCCATAAGGAAGCTTTATAATTTCCTAATTCAAATTTCTTGTTGAAATTAACAAAGTAAGGATCTTCTGAGTAAACAGCATCTGAATAATCGTGAGCGCTTTCCCATTTGTTTTCTCCAACTTTTGAAATCCATAATTTATACTGAACCTTTCCATAATAATTAGATGAAAAAGCATAAACTCCTTGGTCTTCCCCCTCTAAAAGAGGAGCATGTTCAAGGCCAACCCATGAAATTTTAGGAAGCTTTTCTTCTGCTGCAAAAGATTTATTAAACTTTGGTAATAAGCAAAATACCATTAAAAATGATAGTAATAAGCTTGTAATTTTTTTAAACTTTTTCATACTTTATCCTCCATTTATCCTCTCATTTCCCTTTTATCCCACTCATGTAAATCTAAAATAATCTTATCCCCTTTTTTAGGGTAAATATCATTCGTACCCTTGCCAACCTTTTCACCATTTACATAAACAAACCAATCAATTCCCATTACATTATTTTTTTTCTGTTTTTCTGTCATCTTAGATTTTGGAATTGGGGATAGGTTTTCATAACCATTAATTGAACAGATAAAACCTCCCTTATCACTTACATTTGTGTTTTCCCTCAAATAATCCATAAGAGACTTTTTTTCTGATACTTCTATATCTTTTTTAAATATAACTTCAGACTTTTCTCCGAAATAACCTTTTAAATTCTTTGATACAATTAAATTGAAAGTTGTATTGCTATTTTTTGCTCCACTTGAAGATTTATTCCCTGTAGAGCTATTTGCTGTATTGCTTGAAGAATTATTTGAGCTGCTTTGCTTTGAATTACCTGCATTAGAAGATGAACCATTACTTTTGCCGCTGACATTAGTGTTAGAACTTTGATTTGAGGCTGCTGCATCCTTTGGGTTATTTTTTGATTCATCTTTGCCTTCTTTTTTACTTTCTTCCTCATTATTGCTTTGCTCTTCAGCCTTTACTTCCTCTTTTACCTTGCTATCCTTTTTAGAGCTGCTTGAACCACTGCATCCCAAAAAAGATAAGGATAAAGATAAAAGAAGTAAAATAGAAATTAAAGATCTTTTTTTATTAATTTTTTTATTAATAATGTTTCCTCCCTTCTTATAGAAACTTTTGGAGGGCTAAAATAAAAAGTCCGCATCAATCGGATGCGGGCTTATTTCCAGTTAAAAATAAGTTTCCCTTCCCTCCGAAGGTCTCTTTTAATAATACAGGCAGGTTTCCTGGCTTGTGATTCATCTTACTACCCGGCCTTCCCATAAGGTGGCATTGTCGGGGTTCATCCTCACATACAGTAGCAGAGGGCTGCTGCGGATTTAAACCGCATTCCCTTTTAACCTAAAAATTAGGCACCCATATCATTTATATTCAGTTCATAATTCATGTTATCATTCATGAAATAATATGTCAATAATGATGAAATTAGACGAAAAATAATACTCCATATTTTGCATAATGCGCATATATAATAGCATGAAACTTCTTTGTTTCTTATCTTTGCGGTATATTAAATCTAAATTGCGAAGGCATGTTTAAGTTGACATATTAACGGTATAATAATATTATTTTATTAGCAATTGTATATTAATGCCCATTATAATCGGAGGATAATATGATTAAATTTTATAATAGAAAAACTGGTGAATATGAAATAGAAAAGGTATCTGCTCAAAGGGCGATTAAATGGTCCTATGAATCTCATACGGGTATGGGATTTTTAGAACTAATATTTAAAAAAAGATGTTTTAGCCGCTTTATAGGCTGGTATTTTAATAGGAGCATAAGCAAGAGACAAATAAAAAAGTTTATTAAAATATATAATATTAACACAAATGAACTTATAAAATCCCCTGAGGAATTTACCTGCTTTAATGATTTCTTTATAAGAGGTCTTAAAGAAAATGCAAGAGAAGTAGATTACTCACCTGAAGCATTCATATCTCCTTGTGATAGTAAAGTTTTAGCTTATGAAAATGCAAGCTTTGATGATTTATTTGAAATAAAAGGATTTAAGTACACAATTCCTGAGCTTATAAATAATGCCCAAATAACATCTGAATTTATAAACAGTACTTGCCTTATTTTTAGATTAAGTCCTACTGACTACCACAGATTTCATTTTATTGATAATGGAACTTGTGAACCTACAAATAAGATTTTAGGAGATTATTATTCAGTAAATCCTGTAGCTCTTAAAAAAATACCTGAAATACTATGTAAAAATAAAAGAGAATGGAGCATATTTCACTCACAAAATTTTGGAGATATGCTTTATATAGAAGTTGGAGCAACATTTGTAGGATCAATACTTCAAACTTATACCCCAAATTCTCCAGTTTCAAAAGGAGATGAAAAAGGCTACTTTAAATTTGGAGGATCCACTATAATTCTAATAATAAAATCTGATAAAGTAAAAATTGATGATGATATTTTAATACAAACAAAGAAAGGATTTGAAACTAAAATTTCCTATGGAGAAAAAATAGGGCGGAAAAGATAATGATGCTGTTGCAAATGAAAGGTGGTAGGGAGCGGTCTTGACCGTTCCGTCCCACCAAATTTAGATCACCTTGCAAATGCCACAGAATAGAATTGCTACTGGGTGTTGGTACCGTTCCATCCTCCAAAATTTTGCCCGTCCATCAACGGAACGGTCAAGACCGTTCCCTACAGCTTGTCTGGCATTTTTTACCTTATAGTATCGAAGTAAACAAAAAAATGAATGGGGGCTATTTCAACAGTCCCATAAATAAGTAATATTAGAAATTCAATATATCAATATTTACTCCTTTAAATCCTGGTATTACCTTATCTGCTTGCTTTAAAATCAAAGGATCTCCAACTCCTACTGCATACATTCCTGCATTTTTAGCAGCCTGAATTCCTTTTACAGCGTCTTCAAATACAACACAATTTTCAGGTTTTAAATTCAGTTCTTTAGCTCCAAGTAAAAATACTTCAGGATCTGGCTTTGCCTTAGTTATTTTGTTTCCATCAATTACAGAATCAAAATAATTTAACATCCCAATATTCTTTATAATAGGGACAGCATTTTTACTTACAGAGCCTAAAGCTATCTTTATATTATTTCTTTTAAGTTCTTTTATAAAATCCTCTACACCTTCTAAAATCTCCGACTTATCTATTTTCGATATATAGCTTACATATATTTTATTTTTCTTTTCAGCCAAATCAATTTTTGTTTTCTCATCAAAATTAAGATTCCCAATTTGAAGAAGTATATCTAAAGAATCCATGCGGCTTACACCTTTAAGCTTCTCATTATCCTTTTTTGTAAACTCAAATCCTAACTCATCAGCTATCTCTTTCCATGCAAGATAATGATATTTAGCAGTATCAACAATTACTCCATCTAAATCAAATATACAGCCTTTAATTTTTTTCATATAAGCACACCCCTCAATTTTATCAATTTTCAAGACTCCACCCTATATAAGGTGTAGTCCCGCTTTTCTGATTTTATTTTTCAATTAAAATTACAGATTCAAAAGGTTTTACCTTTAAAGACAGCTTACCGTTTTCAACTTTATATACATCCTTTTTGTTGAACGCATTAACAAATTTTTCCCCGTCTCCGTCAATTTTTAATTCAACTGTACTTTCCTCATTCCCCGAATTAATTGCAACAATTACCCTATTTTTTTCACTGCCTCTTAAATAGCAAATAGTACTGTAATCACACATCAATGTTTTATAATCCTTCGATTTTAATGCAGGATTTTCATTTCTGATTTTCACTAAATCCTTATAATATTCAAGCACCTTTGAATCCTTAGTCTTTTCCCATTCCATATCACGTCTGTTATCAGGATCATCTCCACCTTCCATTCCTATTTCTGTTCCATAATAAATAACAGGAATTGCAGGGTATGTCATAATAAATGTTAAAGCAAGTTTTAAATATTCTTCCCTACTTTCGCCAAAATCATTTCCAAATCTTTTATTATCATGATTATCAATAAATATACCATTTAAATATGGCTGTGAAAATTCTGAGTCTCTATCAATAGCATTTGAAAGTGAAAACATTGACCCAGTAGGGCTAATTGCATCTTTTATTCCAAAATTCATTGGATAATTTAAAAGACCATCAATTCCTGCCTTATGATACTCCTCAAGGTATGATGGGTTTCCATCCCAAACTTCTCCTAAAAGATAAAAATCAGGATATTTTTGTTTGATTGTTTTTGAAAAATCCATCCAAAAATCTTTAGGTACGTGCCTTACAGTATCAAGCCTCATCCCATCTATATTAGTTTGATCTATCCACCACACAGCATTATCAATGATATATTTTTTAACTTCAGGATTTTCAGTATTTAAATCCGGAAGCCCTGCAAGCCAACCATTTTCAAGCTCGTTTTTATCATTAAAATCAGTTATTTCCTTTTTAGGATGGAACCAATTTTCATGCTTTCCGTCAGAAAGCCATGGTGTTTTATAGCCTGTATGATTTGCAACATAATCAATCATTACTTTTATACCTTTTTTATGTGCTTCTTTTACAAGATTTTTTAGATCCTCCATTGTGCCCAAATGTTCATCAACCTTATAAAAGTCATTTATCCAATAGCCATGATAACCGCCATCTTCATTTTGTGCTACAGGAGTTATCCATATAGCTGTTGCCCCAAGGGATTTTATGTAGTCCAGCTTATCTGTTATACCTTTTAAATCGCCTCCGTGATAAGCTTTTAAATCATCTTTATTAACATTTTTATCATTTGATGTATCTCCATCATAGAACCTGTCCGTCATAATAAAGTATATGACATCTTCTTGTGAAAAACCTTTGCTGGTTGTTTTATTAGATGTATTACATCCAGAAAATAATGAAAGTGAAACTAACATGATTGATAAAGTTATACTTATTAATTTTTTATTCATAATTCTCTCCCCTCATGCAATCGTTTTCACAAATAGTATACCACAATATTATTTGTATTTCTATTATGTTGTATTTAGCCAAAATCAATTGACAGCAGTTTTGTAATAAACTATAATTAAAATAGTGCAAATGTTATCATAGTTTGGGAATCAAAAATATACATACATTTTAAGGAAGTGTATTTATGGCAGCTACAATAAAAGATGTTGCAAAAGCAGCAAATGTTTCTCCATCAACTGTATCAAGGGTTTTATCTGATAATGAAAAAATTAGCCCTGAAACAAAGGAAAGGGTTTTAAACATTGTAAAAGAGCTGCACTATCATCCAAATATTACTGCAAGAAACCTTGTAACTAAATCTACAAGGACACTTGGAATTGTTGTCCCAAACGAAGCAGAAGATCTTTTTAAAAATCCCTTTTTCATTCAAGTTATGACAGGTATAAGCAAATATTCACAAAAAAATGGGTATTTCATAATGTATACCTTCAGCAAAAGTGAGGAGGATTCACTTAAAAATATAAAAAGCTATGCAAGGGGCAAAATTGTAGATGGAATAATTCTTCTTATCTCAAGAAAAAATGATAAATGCATTGAATATTTGAAAAGAATTAATTTCCCATTTTCTATAGTTGGCAGACCTGAAAATACAAAAGATGTAATTTGGGTTGATAATGATAATTTTAATGCTATGTATAATGCTGTTGATAGGATTGTTCAAAAAGGATATACGGATGTTGCTTTCATTGGCGGTTCTAAAGAAATGAACATGTCAAATGACAGATTGGATGGATATAAACATGCTTTAAAAACTCATGGTATAGTGGCAGATGAAAATTTAATTGTAGAAAATCCTAACTTTTCTGAAGAATGTGGCTTTGAATCTATGAAAAAAATATTGGATTATAGAATACCCTCGGCGGTAGTAACAACCGATGATATTCTTGCTTTTGGTGCACTTAGAGCTATGCATGAGATACTTCACTATACTATTCCAATTATAGGTTTTAATAATACACCTCTCGCATCCTATCAAAATCCGCCGCTATCCTCTATTGATATAAATAGTGAAGAACTCGGGTATTATGCCGCAAAACTTCTAATTGAAAAACTCGAAAATAAAGAAATGACAAATACACATTTTATAGTTGAAACTAATTTTATTGAAAGATAATCAAGTGATTCTTAGAATCATTTATAAATGGGCATAGCAGCCGTTTGGATATTACAGATGGCAGCCATCAGATAACGGAAAAAATAAGGTAAGGTTTAAAATATCTAAACTGATCAAGACAGAAGCAAGTATTTAACTTGCTTCCGTCTTTGTTTATATATATTAATCCTTACCTTATATACATTTTAGAATAATAATCCTTTAACATTCTCTTTACTGAAAACTCATCCTTTATTGAAAGGATACTGTTTCTCATCATTTCTACCCACTTATCATGATTATTATAATAAGTATCAATTACCTCATCAAGTACCTTATAAAATGCCTTTGAATCATGCTCATCTAACTCTTTTTCATCATCGCTTTCAAATCCGTCTCCAAATTGCCATCCATTTACTCCATCATTGCATGCTTCAGGCCACCATCCATCTAAAATACTTAAGTTTAAAACACCATTCATAGCAGCTTTCATTCCTGAAGTTCCGCTTGCCTCAAGAGGCCTTCTTGGATTATTAAGCCATACATCGCTTCCGCTTGTAAGCATCTTTCCGATTTCCATATCATAATTTTCAAGAAATACCACAGCATTAGGATACTTCTTTGTCATCTTCAAAATATCTTTAACAATTTCCTTGCCTTTATCATCAAGCGGATGCCCTTTTCCGGCAAAAACAATTTGAAGCTTGCCGCTGTTTATAAGAGAACTTATTTTTTTCTCATCCGTAAAAATAAAATTGCTTCTCTTATAAGGTGCAGCTCTCCTTGAAAAACCAATCAGCAATGCATCCTTGTTAAGCTTTACTCCATTTCTTTTATATACGAAATCTATTAAGTTTTGTTTATTATTCATGTGATTTTCCCATATCCCGCAGTTTCCCTCTGCAGCTTTAATCATATGCTCATCAACCCACGTAGGTATGTGTATTGCATTTGTGATTCCAATAATATCTGACTTTCCTTTAACGTCTTTCCACATATTATTTGCTGTTCTTTCATGAAGCTTAGAAACTGCATTAGAAATTCTTGAAAGTCTTAATGCTGCAACTGTCATATTAAATGGATCTCCCCCAATTTTAACAAGCTGCTGCCTTGTAAGCCCATTATTGGCTCCCATATACATAAGTGAATCTAAGTAATGGGATTCATTCCCTTGAAGAATTGGAGTATGGGTAGTAAATACTATTTCTTCTCTTGATTTGTTTACAGCTTCATCAAAGCTCATACCCATATCCATTTTTTCCTTAATGAGTTCAAATCCAGCAAAAACAGCATGACCTTCATTAAAATGATAAACATCTATAGGAATATTAAGTGCTCTAAGTGCCCTCACTCCGCCAATTCCAAGGACCATTTCCTGAGCAATTCTTTCCTCTTTAAACCATCCATAAAGCTGACCTGTAATATAAGCATCCTCATTTTCAGGAATGTCAGTATCAAGAAGATATAAAGGGGCATTACCAAAGCAATCAACTTTCCAAACCTTGCAGATAACCTTTCTTCCTCTTATATCTACGTCTACTTTTACACCTGTATCTTCTAAGAAATCATAAACATAATTATGATAAGCATCAAAAGGATTCCCATTTTCATCTATCATCTGATCAAAATATCCTTGTTTCCATTTAATCCCGATGCCTATAATAGGATAGCCGTAATCCTTTGCGCCCTTAAGATAATCCCCTGCAAGTATCCCAAGGCCTCCAGCATATTGTTTAAAAGAAGACTCTAAAGCATATTCCATACAGAAGTACGCAACTTTTGGAAGATTTTTTTTATCCATTTTTCGCCCTCCTAATAATAATTTTCTATCTATTTTCAGAACTCCACCTTATATAAGGTGGAGTTCTGAAAAACCAAGTAATTTAAAATTCAAGCATAGTTTTCATTAACCCTTAACAGCTCCTGCTACTAAGCCCTTAGCTATAAATTTCTGCAGTGCCATAAAGATTATAGTAATTGGAAGAGCTGCCATAAGTGCAGCAGCTGAATATTGTGTCCAGTGTGCTGAGAACTTATTATTTATAAAACTTTGAAGTCCTAATGTCATAGTATAGTTTCCAGAATCCTTAAGTAATGCACTTGACATAGGGAATTCGCTGTATATTCCTATAAAACAGAATAAGAATATTACTGCTATCATAGGTCTTGAAAGAGGCATTATTATCTTCCAGAATATTTTCCAATGGCTGGCTCCATCTACCATAGCTGCCTCATCAAGTTCTATTGGAATCCCATCAAAATATCCTTTTAAGAGCCAAATGTTATATGCACTGCCGCCTGAAAGTATTAATATAAGAGCCCATATTTTATCAAGGAAGTCCCATTTATATGCTAATGTTAATATAGCAGGAATAGTCATCATTCCTGGAAACATCTGAAGTATTAAAAGAGACATTAATCCGCTTCTTCTCCCTTTAAACCTCATCCTTGAAAAAGCATAAGCTGCTGTTGCTGTCATAAGAAGCTGAAATACTGAAACTGTAGTACATACTATCATACTATTTTTAAACCAAATTAAAAAATCAGTTTCCTTTATTACCTTTGAAAAGTTTTCAAGAGTCAATTCACCTTGGAAAAGCCCTTCTTGATAGAAAGCATCTCCTTTAGCTAATGCTGCAGATACTACAAACAATATTGGTATTAGTACTAATAAAATCGCAAACCAAATTAAAATTCTTTCAATCAATAATTTTCTTTTTTCAGAAGGATTAAGTTTATGCTTATAATTAAGAGATTTATTTTTAAGAGGTTTATTTATAATTTGTTTTGTACTGCTTTCCATATTTATTCAACCTCCTCAAATGCACCGGATTTTCTCATATTAAAATAGCTTATTACTCCTATTATAACGAAAATAATTATTGAAAGTGTAGAGCCTAAATCATATCTGTTATTTACCATTGCCATCTTATATGTTGTTGACACTAAGTTATCTGTGTACCCTGCAAAAACTGTATTCATTCTTGCAGGACCTCCTCCTGTAATAAGGTATGCTGCACCAAAATTATTAAAATTAAATGCAAAAGAAGATATTAAAAGAGGATAAGTTGATGAAGTAAGTGATGGAAGGGTAATCTTAGAAAACTTATCCCACCAAGTAGCCCCATCCATGTCTGCCGCTTCATAGTACGTATCCGGTATAGCAGATAATGCACCTATGCAGACATTCATCATATATGGAAAACCAAGCCACAGATTACAAATTATAAGTCCAACTCTCGCCCAATGCGGATCTGTAAGCCATGGTATATTTTCTGAAATTATATGCAAGTCTTTCAAAAATATATTTATTCCTCCATAGGTTGGATTTAGTAATCCCTGCCAAGTTAATACTGCAATAGTTGACGGAAGTGCCCAAGGAATTATTAAGAGTCCCTTATAAAATTTTGATTCCTTCATGTTTTTATCTCCAAGAAGCAGTGCTAATATAAGCCCTATAAGGAAACTTCCGAAAGTTGATATAATTGCAAAAACAACAGTCCATGCAAATACAGGTAAAAATATAGGCTTTAATGGACCTGTTAAAATAGTTTTAAAATTTTGAAGCCCTACAAATTTTGCATCATAAAGATGATTAATACTATAATTAGTAAATGAAATATAAACTGTATAAACTATAGGTAAAAATGTTAATATAAAAATGGATATTACTGCTGGTGATAAATATAAATACGGTCTCACTTTATCATGAATTGATAAATTGCTTTTTCTTTTTGTCATGTTCTTTGTATTATCCATTTAAATCCTCCCCTCCACCTTAATCCTTTAAAAAAAAGCAGGCCAAGAACTCCCTCCTGACCCGCTTTTAAATTTTTAATATCTTTTACTTTTGCTGTGCAATTGCTGACTTTACATCATTTTCAGCTTTAGCGCCATAATCCTTTGCGCTAACTTTTCCACTTGTAAGTAAATTCAATGAATCATTTATCTTCCACATTGATATAACTTCTGGAATATTAGGCATTGGAATACCATTATCAACCTGCTCAATAAATGCAGCAGTTATTGGATCGCTCTTAACTTTATCAGCAACAGAATTCAATGCTGGAATTCTGTGTCCTACATTTAATAGAACTGGTTCTTCAGCATTTTCAGCTAAGTATTTAAGAAGATCCATAGCCTCTGTTTGGTTTTTAGATCTAGCATTAACAAATCCTGCCTGAACACCAACAAATGTTGGAAGTGGTTTGCCATTCATAGTAGGCATTGGGGCAACTGCAAATTTTACATTAGCTTTTTTTAATCCCTCAACGTCCCATGGTCCGCTTATATATAAACCAGTTTTACCGTTTTGAAATTCTCCCATTGCAATATCACCTTTAATATCGGGAGTCATAAATTTGTATTTTTGAGTCATGTCCTGAATCAATTGCCATCCTTTAATTCCTTCTGGTTTATTAAATCCTAAGTCATTTGGATCAAGGGTTCCATTATTGTCTTTGAAAATATATCCACCATCACTTGCATAGAATGGGAATGAACAATACATATTATTTATATCATATTTGAATCCAACTTTTTTTGCATCAGCTATTAAATCATCTACAGTCTTTGGAGCTTCTTTAACTTTATCTGTATTATAGAAAAGTGCTATAGATTCAACTGCTACTGGAATTGCATAAGCCTTGTCACCATAAGAAACTGCTTTTACTGCATTTTCTGGATATTTAGATTTGTCAAGATCAGTTACTTCAGCAAGTAAACCTGCTTTTTTATAAGTACCTAAGTTGTCGTGAGGTACACCAAACATAACATCTGGTCCCTTGCTGCTGTTTGCTGCTTGAAGAAAAGCTTGGAAATCACCTTTATCTGCCTGAACTTTAACAGTATTGCCTGTCTTTTTAGCCCATGCATCAGCTACTGGTTTTAGTGCTGCAACTTCTGGGTCAGTAAGATGTGACCAAACAACTAATTCTTTTCCGCCTTTTGGAGCTTCTTCTTGAGTATTAGCTGGTTTCTTAGCATCCTTATCTTTACTGCCGCCGCATCCGGCAAATAGTCCAGCTACTAACAACGTTGAACATAGTAAAGCAATTATCCTTTTACTTCTTTTCATATTAATCCCCCTTACCAAATTTTTATGTAAACATTCATGCAACCGTTTGCATTAACATCATTATAGCCTTATTTTACATTATAGTCAATATATTTATATTCAACAGGCAAAATATTTATATCAATATTAATTGGAATAGTAAATCATAGTTCTTCTAAAACCTAGGTGGAAGAAAGGAAACAAAATTATTAGAACGCAGAAATATTGATAGAATATTTCTGCGTTCTAATTTTAGTAACTAACTCACCTTGTAGATAGCCTAATGCCAAGCATTTATTGGCATTAGCATTAATATTTTATTGCAATTTCACTATTTGGGCCTACTGCATAAATATTATCAAATATCCTCAGATTCAATTTTTCACCTGAACTTTGAGAAATTTTAATTAAGTCCTTTTCAACAGCAACCTTTATAATGTGGTTTCTAAAGAATATTTTAAAAGAATATTTTTCCCATCCATCTGGAATATATGGATTAAAGGAAAGCATATCATCTTTTATTCTCATGCCTCCAAATCCATATGTTATAGTCATCCAAGTTCCTGCCATACTTGTTATATGAAGACCGTCATCAGTATCATTATTGTAGTTATCAAGGTCAAGCCTTGCAGTTCTTAAATAAAGTTTATAGGCTTTATCCTTGTACCCTATTTCACTTGCAAGTATTGAATGAACACAGGAAGAAAGGGATGATTCATGAACTGTCCTTGGTTCATAAAAATCAAAGTTTCTCTTTTTAGTTTCAATGTCAAATTCATCTCCAAGGAAAAATAAGCCTTGAAGTACATCAGCCTGCTTAATAAAGCATGATCTTAATATCCTATCCCAAGACCAGTGCTGATTTATAGGTAATTCTTTCTTATCAAGCTCAGATACAAGAATCTGCTCCTTATCCATGTATCCATCCTGCTGCTCAAATACATCGAATTCCTTTATATATGGGTAGTACATCTTATTTATAATATCCTTCCACTTATTAAACTCATCATCAGATATTTTAAGCTTCCTTTTAAGCTCTTCATATCTTTTTGGATACTTTTCTTCTAAAAGCTTTGAAACTTCTAAAGTATATTTTAAATTCCAAGCTGCCATTTTATTTGTATACCAATTGTTGTTTACATTGTTTTCGTATTCATTTGGTCCTGTTACACCTAATATCATGTAAACATCTTTATATTTATTGTAAGTTACCCTATCTGCCCAAAATCTGCTTGTTTCAACTAAAACTTCATATCCAAACAAAGGCAGATACTCCTCATCGCCTGTATACCTTACATAATTAAAAATAGCATAGGATATAGCTGCATTTCTGTGTATTTCTTCAAAAGTTATTTCCCACTCATTATGGCACTCTTCACCATTCATTGTAACCATAGGATAAAGTGCTCCCTTAAAGCCAAGCTTTCTTGCATTTTCCTTTGCCTTTTCAAGGTGTTTATACCTATAAATTAGAAGATTTTTTGAAACCTCGCTGCTGTGGGTACTTAAATAAAATGGAAGGCAGTAAGCCTCTGTATCCCAGTAAGTGCATCCACCATATTTTTCGCCTGTAAAACCTTTTGGACCAATATTAAGTCTTGGGTCATCTCCTCTATAAGTCTGGCTAAGCTGAAATATATTAAATCTTATAGCCTGCTGTGCCTTTGCATCTCCTTCAATTACAATATCGCTCTTTTCCCATTCTTCGTTCCAAGCATTTTTTTGCTCTAAAAAGAGCTCATCATAACCTTTTCTATATATATCATTAAGTAAGTTAACAGCCTCTGCTTCAAGTTTCTCATTATTAATATACCTGTTATTTGTTACAGTTATATATTTATACAGCACTGCAGTTTTTCCCTTAGGGGCATCTACCAAAAACCTCTTACCTACATATTTTTCTCTGCTTATATTTTGAGATTTTTCTATATTTATACTTTCTCCTTTTATGTCACATTTCATTGCACAGGTAACCCTAAATCCAAGTTTTTTAGTTTCCATAGTTAAATATGCATTAAAATCAGTTGATTTTCTATTAATTTCATTCCAAAATTTCTCATCATAGTTTGAATCCTCATTTGAAATATTCCCGTCAATATAAGGGGTAAGTTCTATTTTGCCGTCATAATTTACTGGTGTTACACTATATTTAATAGTTGCTGCTTCTTTCCTTTTTAAGCTTAAAAACCTTTCTGCACACACTTCTGTTACATTTCCCTTTTTATCTTGTACTGTAAAATACCTTTTAAGGCATCCGTGCTGCATATCAAGCTCTCTTTTGAAGCCCATTACCTTCATTTTTGCAACATCAAGCTTCTCACCATTTAAAATTACATCTATTCCAATAAAGTTTGGGGCATTTATTACCTTAGCAAAATATTCAGGATATCCGTTTTTCCACCAGCCTACCCTTGTTTTATCCGGATAGTAAACCCCTGCAATATATGTACCCTGTAAAGTATCTCCTGAAAAACCTTCTTCAAAGTTTCCCCTCATTCCCATATATCCATTTCCAAGGCTCATTAAGCTCTCGTAAAATCTGTTATTGTGCATATGAATACCATCTTCTACTATCTTCCATTCGTCTATACCCACAAGTTCTTTCATAGCAAGCCCTCCTCTTGATTTATTTGGTGCAATCGTTTGCAAATATAACAAAAAAAATAAATTCCTACCTTTAGAATTCAAATCAATCAATTTATATATAGCATAAATATATCATTAACAATAAAAATAATCAATATACATTATATTTTTCTTCGTTAAATGTAAATTAAATATTGATGTTTCACAATTTGTAAACTTTCCTATATGGGTCTATGTTTTTTCCCCCCAAGGAAAAAATTGTCGCAAATGACCACCTGTTCATTCGCCCCTCTTTCCTATGAATGACAAGCTTTTTGCCACATGCCACGTGCCTGGCACTTTTAGCTCACGCATCGAACCTCACATGGGTGGAATTTAAGATTTCAATTAATACATTTAGCGATTTTTTTGGAACTTTCGGGCTATTATTGACATTAGATGTAAATAGTTGTACTATATAGTACAACTATTTAAAATTTAAGGGTGATTTTTAATGATAGTAGGAGCCCCAAAGGAAATAAAAGATGTTTAATTTAGGGTTTCTATAGTTCCGTCAGGAGTAGAAAGGGGTTGACAGCAGAGGGAGACACAAAGTTTTAATAAAAACTAATGCTGGCGTTGCTAGTGGGATTAAAATAGTACAGTTAAATCAATCTAAAGGATCTTCACATTAAAATAATACACAAAAAGAAAGGGAGAATATTTTGTGGAAGGTTTTTTTGATGCTATTACGAAAATAGCTAATTGGATATGGGGACCCCCAATGCTAATTTTATTAGTAGGTGGAGGAATTTTTTTAACTATTAAATTAGGTTTTTTCCAATTTAAGCATTTAAAATTTATTTTTAGTCAAACATTGGGCAAAATATTTGAAAAGAACACGAAAGGAGAAGGATCAATTACTCCATTTCAAGCTTTGAGTTCAGCACTCGCTTCTACTATTGGTGGAGCAAACATTGTTGGTGTGCCTGTAGCAATTGCTATGGGAGGACCTGGAGCTATGTTTTGGATGTGGGTTACTGCAATTGTTGGTCAAGCTACAAAATTTTCAGAAGCAACGCTTGGTGTAGCATATAGAGAACGAAATGAAAAAGGAGAGTACGTAGGTGGCCCATATTATTATTTAAAAAACGGAATAAAAGGCAGTCTTGGCAAAACTTTAGGAATTTTGTGTGCCTTTTTCTTCATGATTGAAATATTAGCATCATTGCCAGTACAAACTCAGTCAATCACTCAAACTCTTGAAACTATCAATATACCACCTATTGTTAGTGTTATTGGCGTTATAATAGTTGTGTCAATTGTAGTATTTGGCGGAGTAAAGCGTGTAGGAGAAGTAACTGAGAAAATGGTTCCTTTTATGGCCATAATTTATATAATTCTTTCTTTGATAATTATAATTTGTAATGGTAGTCACATACCTGAAGCATTTGCAATGATATTCAAAGGAGCATTTACAGGTCAAGCAGCTGTTGGCGGATTTGCTGGAGCTGGTATTGCACAGGCAATTAGATGGGGATCTGCAAGGGGAATGTATTCAAATGAAGCAGGTATGGGTAGTACTTCAATATCTCATGCTGCAGCTTCTACAGACCATCCTGCAAGACAAGGACTATGGGGTGTGTTTGAAGTTTTTATGGATACAATTGTTATTTGTACTATGACTGGTCTTGTTGTAATTACAAGTGGAACCTGGAAAGAGGTAAACACACAAAATGCAGGTTCAGCAACTGCTAGAGCTTTCCAATTACAATATGGGAAAGCTTTGGGTGGAGGATTTCTATCTATTTGTGTATTGTTATTCGTGCTCTCTACTATAATAGTAATAACATTCTATTGTCGAAAACAAGCAGAGAACTTATTTGGGCTTTCAGCTGGTAAAATTGTAACTGTATTATGCTTAGGAGGTATTCTTTATGGAGCATTTGGCAAATTGGACAATCTGTTTGCAATACTTGATATTACTTTAGCATTAGTAATTTTCCCAAATATGATAGGATTAGTATTATTGAGTGGAAAAGTAAAAAAATTGAAAGATGACTTTTTCTCCAATCCCAAATATTATCCTAGAGCAAAAAAAATAAGAAAGTGATTATAGACGGGGCTGTTGCACTAAGAATAAATGCTTTATTCGTAATTTAGATTTAATTCACCGCTGCGATAAGAAAAATATATTCCATTCACTTTACCGTTCACAAAGAAGCTCTATGTTCATTCCATATATTTTCCTTATCTCCGCTGTAATTTATTCATTAATGATTTTAAATTGCAAATTGAAAATTGTATATAAATTTCTTAGTGCAACAGCCCCTTTTTAAAACATGAATTAATCTTGTCGCAACCATTTTATTCCACATCTTTATTTTAACATACTTTAACCACATCTCCCTATAATTGCTCTTACTATAAATTCATTAATTTATTATCAAATTCATTAAAATCAACTATAAGCTTAG